>WNGA01012751.1_pt1 | contig 19339 bp, 17 predicted proteins | sample 5400061 | NCBI WGS metagenome assembly WNGA01 (sample SAMN13153366, study PRJNA577476) | soil metagenome | isolation source: 100 cm soil or saprolite under grassland replicate 2 | place: USA:California | collected 2016-06-15 | reverse complement strand
GGTTTTTGAAGAGGTGGCGCGCCGGTATTTATCATCGGACCACATGCTCGACTCACCGGATACTAATCCTTTTCGATTCCCCGACAGAATGGTGGTATCTGCATCGTAGTTTGCGCGAGCTACGATTCCGATAAGGCAGCTTTCTCAGCTAATTCAAGTTAATTTGCGTGCTCTGGGCTAACCGTCGGCGAAAATCGATTTGCCGGTTCTCATCATCATCTGATAACTCTTTGGCAAGGCCCTCAAGAAGTTCTGGAAGTCGCGTCCTGGGAAATTTTTCCATCGATTCCCCGAGAGCCTTCGCATGCTGATGAACAATTAGCGATGCGAGAGGGGCCATGACATTCGTAACCTGGACAAGCTCACTGATTATCCGCTGAAATATTTCTGGCGGTACCATCTCTCCCGCCGCGTCCGGTACAATGGGCGTGACTCTCGCAATGTTGGATTGGACTGCGGCCGGTTTCTCTTCTACCTCGTCCACAGGTTCATTCTGAGCAGCTGTGCTGACATCTTGTGCCTCGATACCCGCCAAAGCTTCGGCCTGCCTGAAAAAAGAAGACATCTCGCCGATCCCTTTCGTCAGCCGTTTCAACTGTGACTTGAGATCGCTTATCTCCGAATCTCGGCGTGTCAAAAGCTCCTGTTTGTCTTTCACCATGCTTTCAAACTCTTGCACCTTGGCAGTCAGCTTTTGTTCCAGCTCTTTGATGTTCGACTCTTTCTGGCAGGCGAGTTCCTTTGTCTCCTTAAGCTGGGATTCGAGCACAGTGATCTTTGCCTGGGAGGTCTCGGCGAGAGTATCGGCACGCTTAGCGTGACTGGCTGCCTCTTCTGTCGTTTTCCTGTTATCCAACTCTAACTCGGCTATCTGCTTGTGGTTGTCATCTATCTTGGACTTGTAATCGTTTATCTCGTTGTCTCGCGTTGCCAGCGTCTCATCTTTTTTCTTTAGGTCGTTTTGCAAATTTTTGATTTCAACAGTAAGAGTTTCTTCCATTTTTTGGCGGGAAAAATCTTTTCTTCGGATAGTCTCCTCCATCTCCTTGAGCTTAGCCTCCAACACAGCAATGTCTGCTTTGAGATTACCAGCGAGCTGCTCGGCTTGCCGGGTCTCCTCTACAACCATTGCTTCACCTGCCTCCACCGCTGCCTTCAGCTTACCGATCCCGTCCGCAACAAGCCTCTCAAGCCCTTCCATTTCATGGTGTAAACTTAAAGCATTAGTGCTTTTTACTTGAGCCAACGGCGAGGAATTGGTTTTGGCCCACTGTAAGGTTGGAGGACCAGTCATACTTATGAACGAACTGAACTCTAAAGTTGAAGCCGAGGGGAAGCGAAAAGCAAAACCGGGAGAAAGCGACTGGTGTTCCTGCTTCCACCTACTCAATGTTGCAGACTGTCCTACCGGTAGCGAATGAAAGAATGGAATATATTCCAGATTGACAACTATTGACAACTGTTGTCAAGTTCGCCAGTCAATTCTAACAGCGCGGGCAACCCAAAGAGACGACCAAAACGACTTTTGCGTTCCGTATGGACTATCAACTTCCTGGCACAAGCGAATGACTTCGATCCATCGTAGACTGCCGAAAGTGTTTAACTGATGGCTCGCTACCTACACCGCAATCGCCCTCGCTATAACCGCTACGTCGGCATCGTCGTGCGTGACTGGGGACACAATACATCGCTCCAAGCTGTCAATGGTCACCGCTTGGGTGCGGCTATCGTATGGCGTGGATTGTGATCCAGAGCAAAGGTCGTTCTGCCGTTCGTGCGGATAGACGTTTGTCTATTCGGTCTAATCTCCACTCGGTCACTTGATCACCTTATCCGCCCGCGCCAACACATTGGGCGGTATCGTCAGACCGATCTGCTTCGCCGCTTTCAGATTGATCATGAACTCGAACTTCGTGGCTGTTCCACCGGTAGATCGGCTGGCTTTGCGCCTTTCAAAATCTTATCCACGTAAGTCGCGGCGCGCCGGAACAAATCCGGAGTGTTAGTGCCATAGTACATGAGGCCGCCGGCTTCCGTATATTCCGTTTGTGGGTAAATTGCCGGGGCCGGCTCTTTACCGCGAGGTCTGCTGCAAGGTGTGCTCGCTGTAAAACGAGAACGGGGCCTGGAAGCATGAGGACTGCGTCAGCACGTCCTTTGCTCGCGGCTCGAAATGCAGTCTCAATATCCTTGGGACTTAGTACGTCTAGATATTGAAGCTCCACTCCAAACGTCTTTGCGGCGAGTTCCACCTCTCTTAACGTTTGTGCGTTGCCTGAGTTGGTTGAAGTCCCGAAGACGGCCACGTGCGAGAGCCTAGGAGCGATCTCCTTCATAAGCTCCAATTGTTTTCCGCTTAACTCCGGGGCAAGGCTGGACAGCCCTGTAATATTCCCGCCAGGTCGCGCAAGGCTGGCGACGAACTCCTGCGCCATCACAATGGGAATCGTGGATGTTGCTTGCTTGGCAGGACGGGTTGCTTGGGGACCAGCTGTGACGATGATGTCTACCTTGAGACGCACTAGCTCGGCCGCAAGCGCGGGTAGGCGATCGAACTTCCCCTCTGCATATCGCCACTCAATGACAATGTTTTTTTCCTCCACGTAGCCAAGCTCGCGCAGACCCTGCCGGAATGCCTTGCGGTGGTCCGGGGCAGCGGAAGGGAAGGAGCCAGATAAGTATCCTATCCGCGGGATTTTCGTTGGCTGCTGTGCCTCGGCTTTGACTGCGACAGCAAGCAGTACAACTACAAACACGATTGATAAGACACCAGCTTTCCTCATTGCGCACACCATTCGTTATGTATCACGCGGGCGGTAAAAGAGAAAAGTGACATTTACGATGAAAGGCGACAGGTATTCGTCGAGTGGGAGGACTAGATTCAGCCTGAGATTGCATTGAACGACGCCTCAATTAAATTTGACAGCATTTGTTAAAAGGAGAAATCAATTCATTCCTGCGATCGAGTGTCGTAACTACCAGCGAAAAGCGACCGGCCACTTGATCGCCTCATCCGCGCGATATAGAACGAACGGTGGAATCGTGAGGCGATTCTGTTTTGCCGTCTTGGGATCTCCCGGTTCTCGCGCGGGGTCCTTTCGTGCCTCGCCTGTGGACACGCTTGCGCGTTCCTTTATCAACGCTTCGTGGCTGAACTTGCGGACAGCCACGCATGACTCAAGTCCGGCGTGGGTGGCGAACCCTTAGCCGTGGGGAACTCCCATCCGCAAACAACCCGCCGGTTTATCCCGGCGTACAAGGAAAATAAGCATGAAGCAGGACGCACGAAAAAATTCGTACAGGCGCAACAGACAAAAGAGGCGCCTTGCTATGAAGAAGTACATAGCGGAGAAGAAATCAAAGGGGATGGTAGCGTGAAAATCGAAGATTAGGGAGGCGTGTCTGTTGACTGTACCTGACCATGTTCATCGATTTGTTAAGTTTCAATCCTGACACAATCGGTTGCTTTATTTCGATTACTTAATGACCTTGTCCGCCCGCCCCAGCACCTTCTGCGGAATCGTGAGACCGATTTGCTTTGCCGTCTTGAGATTTATCGCTAGCTCAAACTTCGTCGGCTGCTCGACGGGCAAGTCCGAAGGCTTCGCGCCTTTCAGTATCTTATCCACATAGGTAGCGGCGCGCCTGAAACTCTCAGCGTCGTTGGCTGAATAGGATACGAGGCCACCGGCCCCTACATCCTCAGTTCCCTCTGACATTAAAGGCAGTCGATTTTTTATGGCAAGGTCTGCAATCCGCTTTGGGTAACGTAAAAGCAGGATACTCCTAACCCCGATGAGCGCGTTCACGTGCCCTTTGGCCGCAGCTTGGAATGCCCCCTCCAAATCAGGGTTCGGACCTCCCACCTCTAGGGATTGAAGCTGTATGTTTAGTGGGCGCGCGGCAGCCTTGTACTCTTTAAAAGAAATAGCCGCCGCTGGTGCGTCCAGCTCCCAGAGAACTCCAACGCGCGATATCCTGGGGACCACCTCCTTAAGCAATTCCAGCCGTTTTCCGCTTAACTCGCGGCCAAGTGTGGTGAGCCCCGTGATATTTCCACCTGGGCGCGCCAAACTGTCGACTAGCCTAGTCGCGACCGGATCCACAGTAGCGACCATGACAATGGGGATCGTCTTGGTCGCCTGCTTGGCTGCGAGGATCGCTGGTAAAGGTATGATAACAAGAACATCAACCTTAAGTTGCACGAGTTCGGCTACGAGGCCCGGGACCCGGTCGAGCCTTCCGGCGGGATAACGATATTCAATCAGGATGTTTTTTCCCTCGGTGTAACCGAGATCTCGCAGCCCTTGCCGGAATGCCTCGCCGCTGGGACTGGGAATGGAGGGGTCGCCCCTTCCCGACAGATATCCTATCCTCGGGACTTTCTTCGGCTGCTGCGCCTCGGCTATGACTGCAACGGCAAGCAGTACCACTACAGGCAAGATTGATAAGACACCCGCTTTCTTCATTGCACACACCATTCGTTATGTATCACGCGGGCGGTGGTAGAGAAAAGTGAGATTTACGACGGAAGGCAAGAGTTATTCGTTGGGTGAGAAGACCGGATTTAGCGTAAGATTGAACTGATCGGATCGACGCGTCTATGCAATCTCATGCAATACTTTCAAGCTGTGCCCGGTCTCTGAGGCCTGGCTGAGTCATGATTGCTGGACAGAATTTCGGGGATTCACCTTTCTATTTGACAGCTCCAACTGCCTGATGAAAGAATTCATCCGCTTGGCAGGCGTGTATTTATGAGGAGACTTTAATGGCTATCTTGAAGAGCGTAGTCGTGCCGAAAAATTCCGGCGCGGCGTTCGAAGTAAAAAAGAGACAGAGACTGCAGATCGCGGGGAAGAGTATCGTCGATTTCGTCGCTTTCAACTTGCACGATTTGACCGAACGGTTTGATCAGGCACGAACAAAGACGAATCAGGTGAAAATTTTTATCAGCACCGGCGATATTTTATACTCCAAGCGCAACAATCCGATGCTGACGATCATCGAAGACACGTTCAACGAAGGGCGGCATGATCTGCAGAAGGGGATGTGCAGCCGGATGCGTTTCGAGATGGTGGCTCAAGGGATATCGAAGCGGGTGTTCGCGGAAGGTGTCGATATCAATCCGAAGGCGGCGGAGGAAATCCCCGATCACGGCTGTTGGGAAAATCTGAGCGCGGCGGTGAAACGGTGGAATATTTCGCCGGACGACGTGCCGAGCCCGTTCAATATATTTCAATGCATGCGCATCGATCCCGACACCGGCATCATGTACGACACGATGATTCGCCCAAAAGACGAAGCGTATGTCGACTTCCGAGCCGAAATGGATTTACTTGTCGCCGCCAGCGCATGTCCGGAGTCGGGCAGGGGACAGGCGATTCGAGTGGTGATTTCCGACGATTAAGATTAGGAGCACCACGAAGCGCACGAAGGGTCGGGTGGTTCACCGCGGAGGCGCTGAGGACGCCGAGGTGGAGAGTGTGGAAAGAAAAACTCTGCGCACTCTGTGCCTCGGCGGTGCATGCAGTTAGATGAACGGAGTGAATGGGGACAGGCAACTTTTAAAAATACTTGAAAGTAGCCAGTCCCCGGGCGGTCAAATCACGCCGACACTTCGAACGTCAACATCTGTCGCGTCGCCTTGTGATAAGCGTCGACGCAGGCCGCTTCGGATTTTTCTTTTGGCGGGGCGACGATCCTGGCGCGCGCGGAGAACGTTACGGGACTTACGTCGAATGGATAGGGATCCATGATCACGGCGCCGGCGCCATTGGGGCGGATCGTGAGCTTCACGGTCTTGTCGCTGTCGTAGGAAACGCGGACCGGAGCGATGCTGTATTCCTTGAATTGTTCATCGGATGCATAGCCGTCGCAGCAGAAGTAGAGCGACAGCAAATCGAATATTTGCAGCACCATGTAATTGTACGCAAGCTCGTTGAGAAAACCGGGATCTTTCGTAACAAAAGATTTTTTGCTCTCTTCTTGCTTCACTTCCATCTCTTTTTTGGCGTTTTGCACTGCTTCGCTTCGTTCGCGAAGCCTGCCAGCTGGTTCCGTGAAAATATTGTAGCGATTGTGCCACAGGCCGGTGCGATGCATGGACACCAATAAACCTGCGTAAGGATCGTGGGAACTAATCCAGTCGACGTTTCTGGAGTAGGCTTTGAGCTCGGTTGCTTCGAAATTCGGCACCTCTTCTCGATGCGCGAAGGGCCGGCCCTTTTGCACATTCATTGGTGGATTTCCCTCCCACTCGCGATAACCGCTGTCGTGGTAGGTGGTCGCGAAAACCATGGTTTGATAGGGCCGCAGTCTGGAGAAGCGATCGTTGCCCCAGTGCGCCGCAAACTGCGCGGCGAGCTCGGCATGATCTTCCTGTGAACTTACGTAAGCGCGTCCGTCCTTTAATTCGCGTATAACCATGATTATCTCCTCAAGAGTTTTGTTTAACCACAAAGAAGGTCACAAAGAATATTTTCAAAGGGGGCTCGCTACTTTCTGTGTTACGCGAAGAGTCTATTTTATCGCTCCATTCCGAAAAGTCTAAGAGCATTGCCGCCGAGAATCCCCTCTTTCGCCTCCTGTGACAAATCTTCCCGTGCCTGAATGACCGGCACGGTATTGGGCCAGCTTCCCATGGTGTCGGCATGAGGGTAGTCGGTCCCCACCACCCAACTTTGAGTTCCGAGACGTTCGACCACAACACCGAGCAGCGTCTCGGTGGGACGAATGGAGAAGTAAAGGCGGTCCAGGTACTCGACGGGTTCCTGCTTGAGCCTCGTTTGAAGGCGATCGTAGTCACCTTCTCCCTGGTACACTGCGAAGAGACTATCCATAAGATGCGGAACTTGAGTTCCTCCGCCCTCCATAAAGCAAAAGCGCAGCTTGGGAAAAGCGTCCAAGACCCCGCCAAACATCAGGTTCGCCAGTGCCAGTGTGTTTTCGTAGCAGTTTCCCAGAGCGCTCCAAAAGCCGTAGCCGCGCGTTTTGTAGTGCCTTGTCAGCCGCCAGCCGCCGGCAATCGGTCCAGTGTTGACCGGATGCACGATGATCGGAACATTCAGTTCCTCAGCCTTAGCGTAGAAAGGCCATAATTCTTCCGCATCGAGATCCTTGTCTCCGACGCTGGTGTAGCTTACGGGCGCGGAAAATCCCAGCTCTCGCACGGCGCGCTCCAACTCCTGAACCGCCAAATGAGTATCTTGGAGGGGAATCGTTGCTAGCCCGATAAATTTGCCTGGATATTTTTTTAGGATTCTGCCAATCGCATTGTTATAGGATCGACAAACGCTCACTGCCAACTTGGGCTCTACATCGTAATAGAAGGCGCCATTACTGGGAACCAACACCTGCATGTCGAAATGAGCCTTGGTCATATCAGCGACCCGAATCGACGGGTCATCTCCCGAAATCCGCGGTCTCGGGTTAAATGGGTTGGGAATATGGCGCGCATAGTCGGGAATATTTCGCTGCCGCGCCGCGTACGCGACAAAGGAATTGCCCTTGATGTCAATGACGATCTTGGGACCCTCAGCGCCGAATTCTGGCGCTACCTCGTCAAAGGCATCACTGGGCAATATATGGGAATCACAGTCGATATAAGCCATCGGCTCTATTCCTCCCAGACGCTAACTATTTTATCCCTAACAGATCTCGAAACTCGTCCCTAATTTGGACGTAATTTTTTCCTAGATTTAGATCCGAAGGGATAATCCTGACGTTCTTTATCATATCGATTGGATTGCCTGCTATATCTGTTCGGACCGAACTGCGGTCCGTCTTGACGATTAGCTCCTGACCTTCTTTTGACAGAACAAAATCGACGAAGAGCTTGGCCGCGTTGGCGTGAGGCGCGAGTTTGTTGATGCCGACAAGTCCTGCCGCCGAGACCACGGGGTCGAGCGCTAACAACTCCACGGGGCTGCCCTTGCGCTTGGCTTCAACGGCGTTCTGTAGAAAATTATTGACCAGGATCGCGATCTCGCCTCCGGTGAGTAGCTCTGTCAATAATGCGCGTCCCTGTACCAAACGAACTTCCTGCCTTCTCAATCCTTCGAGAAATTTCTGCGCCTTCTCCGCACCCCATATTTTTCGCAGGTTCGCATACCATTCAAAATCGGAGGAGTCCAATCCCAACCGGCCTTTCCACTTCGGCTGCAAAAGATCGAGATACTCCTTCGGCAGATCTCCCGGTGATACCAGGCGCGTGTTGTAGCTAACGATCATCGGGCTTGTGTACATGGTGGCCCAATAGCCTTCGTTGTCCTTATGCCCGTCTGGAAAATACTTTCTCTCGGGAGAATCGTGCTTAGCGAAATAGCCTTGCTCGAGAAGCGCATAAGGCTCAAAACCGGTGGAGTTCATGACGTCCCATATGTGACTGCCGGCGCGCTGCTCCGTTTGAATCCGAGAGACCAAGGCGGGACCGGTAGCTCGGTAGAAGGTGGTCTTGATAAACGGATACTTCCGCTCCAGAGCCGACAAGATGGACTGCGCATCCGGGATCTGAATAGAAAACTAATTGGCCCTCCTTTTTGGCCCCTTCAACAACCTCTTTTGGTTGGCTTTGGGCTTCCGCGCTCCAGCCGAGCACAAGAGCCAGAAAAAATGCGGCAGCCTTCAGAAACAAAATGTTCTTGGCTTCCGCAGAATTCTCCTCAAAATCGTGAGACATTTTTTGTATCTCTGTTCCGGGCATCAGTAGCATTCCAGCCGTCTTTGGCTACAAAGCATTTGGCAACGGAGCAACTCCGAGTTCGGACGCGAGTTCTGTCAACTGCTCCCAGGTCGCTGCGTCAATCTCTACACCTTCACTTCGCTGCTTGGTTTCCCGTCTTCGCGCCATTTCTCCAGGCAGTACGATCTCATTAAATCCCGGCGCGCACTGGGTCGATTTTATAGACGCGATAAACTCGTCGACTTTGTCGTAAAAAGCCTCGAGTGGTTGGAATTCTTCTACGGCAAATGCTTGCAAGAAAACTCCGTTTACGCCATGCCCGCCTTTGTCCCACCAATTTTTCCCCGGCCCGTTGCCGGAAAGCAGCCCGCCGAGAATTTCAGTTACCAGCGCGACGCCTGATCCTTTGTAGCCGCCGAAGGGTAAGAACACCCCGCGCGGCGGACCGCGAAACGCCTTAAAATCATTGGTCGGATTGCCGTCGCCGTCGAGGATCACACCGTCGGGAATCGGGTCCTTCTTGGCGACTCGCTTCTGGATCTCGCCCATGCTCATCGAAGCCGTGGCAAAGTCGAGGATGATCGGCTCGCCGTTTCGCGTCGGAATGCCAAAGGCCATCGGATTCGTGCCGGTGATCGGTTTCATGCCGCCGTAAAGAGTCGTCGTCGCCGATCCGACACTGACAGCGCCCATGCCCATCAGTCCCTGTTCCGTCGCCATCTCCATGTAATCCGCGAGCCGTCCGGTGTGGCCGGCGCGACGCAAAGTGACGATGCCTACACCATGCGCCTTGGCTTTTTTAATCGCGAGCGTCATCGCCATGTGTGCAGCGATCTGGCCGATGTAATGCTTGGCGTCGATGACAGCGGTTACCTTGCCTTCGCGTTCGACTTGGGGTTTTGCGTTCAGATCATAGATTTTGTTCTCAATGAACGCCAAATACTGGAGAACCCGTGTTACGCCGTGGCCGGCATAGCCGCGCAGCTCGGCTTTGACGAGCAGCTCGGCGACGAGATCGGCATCCGGTTGCGGAATGCCGCCTCCGACGAGAAGCTGTTTGCAAAAAATGAGCAGCTTGTTGTGGTCAATTTTCGGCACGGAGAGTCCTAGCTCGTTACACGCCCTTCGACAAAGCTCAGGGCGAACGAAATTTGATCATTTATCCTCCCGACACCAAATTCTCCTACCTCTTATTAACCGGAAAATACCGTTCAAGCCAGTCTGCAACAATGCGTGTCAGCCGCGGATTTTCTTCGTTAAACGTGAAATGGTCGACATCCGATAACAAATGCAATTCGGTCGGTTGTTTGGCGCGCTTGAACATCTCGATCGACTCGTAAGTTGGTGTCACCGAATCGTTGGCGCTGTGAAGCAATAGCAGCGGCCGCGGCGAGATATTGCCGACCTGATCGTCCGCGCGAAAATCGTTCATGCTCTGCGCGGTCTCAGCGGGAAACTCCATGATCGAACCCGCGCTCATATTGCGGCGTAACTTTTCCGGGATCGGCACGATGTCGTAGCGGGGCACCATCAGCGACTTGCCGGTGCGCTCGCGATGGCGTTTGCCTTCTTCCAGCATATTGGTGAACTTGGACCACGCTTCCGGCGTCGGATGCTGGCCGCGGAATTTTCGCTCGCCGTCGCCCCAACCGCCGCACGAAATCACCGCGGCGACGCGTTGGTCGGCGCCGCCGGTGAACACGGCGACAGCCGCGCCGAAGCTGCTCCCTACCAGAGCGATTCGCTGCGGATCTACTTCAGAGCGCGCCGCCATGTAGGAGATCGCATTACGCGTATCGGCGACTTGATCGAGGCAAATAATTCTTCCGTGCTCGCCTTCGCTCTCGCCGCAGCCGCGAAAGTCGACGCGCAATGTCACGTAGCCCCATTGGTTGAATTGCTTGGCGACGACTATTTGGCCCTGTCCGTCTTTGTTGCCGCCGAAACCATGTAGGACGACGAACGCCGGTCGACGCTCACCGGGTTTTAAGTCCGGCGGAGTATCGACGATGCCTGCTAGTTTAAGTCCATCGGATTGAAAAGTTATTTTTTGTTCCATGGTCCTTGCCTCCGTGATTTTGTTTGTCGCAATGGCGGTTAGGGGCGGGGCATGCTGCGCCCCTATAGTTGTTTGCCCCAGAGCTCTTTTAGAAAACCGCTTTTGTCCAATTGTTCGGCGAAACTATTATCGATAATCTCCGCGGGTTTCTTTCTGATTAGTGTGCCTTCCTCGCGCGCCATTTCCACGGCCTGCGTCACGGCGTTGACCGGCACGATGAGCCGGCGATTGACCATTCCCTTGGCATAGGCGTCATAGGCCGACTGCAGAACCTCTTGATCGTTAACGCTCAGAACTTTCGATAGTGCTGCTTTTCCTTTGTCAGGATTTTTTTCCAGAAAGAAGATCGCGTCGGCCATGGCTGCGACAAACTTCTGAACGAGCGCCGGCCGTTCTTTAAGGCTCTTTAGATTGGTGAACATGGAACTATAAACAGCCGGCACGTCTAATTCGTTCAGATTATAGATCAGAGCGAAGCCATCTCTCCTGGCGCGAACATCCAGGGGGGGCGTGAGAAAAGTGGCCTGAGTCAGTCCCTGCAGCATGGCATTGTAAGGCTCGAGCTGGCCTGTTCCGCCGATGTGAAGCAGCTTGACGTCCTGTGTCGTCAAGTTGAATTTTTTCATCACTGACTTTGCCAGTTGGTCAGTGAGACCACCGGGCCGGGCCACGGCGATGGTTTTGCCTTTGAGATCCTGAGGCCGTTTGATCTCCTTGCGGCCCATCAGCACCCACGGCAGGCCCACGATGGGTGAGCCAATTAATTTGGCGTCGGCTCCGGCAGCCATGCGCGGGATCATCGGATCGGCGGAGCAGTAGATAAATTGGATCTCGTCGGCGGACAACGCGGCCAGGCTGACCACGCCGCCGCGCAGTGTCACATGCTCGATCTTGATCCCGTACTTGTCGAAGAGACCGTTGTACAGCGCGCTGTAAAAGTGAATGAAGCCGCCGGTGATCGAACAGGTACCGACGCGGGCTGGGGTGGTTGGCTCGCCGGGTTTGGGTATGTAGGGATTGGCTTTGCTATTGGAGCTAATCAGGAGCATCGCGATCGCGATGATCGGTATGAACTTTCGAATTTGACTTCCAAACGTACGGTTCCTTTCCCCTTGACGCGGAAAGCCTGTGCTGAGCAAAGTCGAAGGAGTCAGGATAGGGGTGCGGCGTCGGTTTCTAGTTACGCGGCGTTTCACCCCCACTCTAACTCTCCCCCGTCGAGGGGGAGAGAATCGGATTTCGAAGGGAATCGAACTATGAGCGGCTTCGCTAACGTTCATTCGCGATCGTTTCAACTGATTTATCCCCATGGACCCAAGAATGGCTCTCCGAGGTAGGCGTTGTCGTCTCGATCCAGCGTTTCCGGCCAGTCGCTGAGCCGGCGTGGTTTTCGCAATTCCTTCGGTCTCGGTTTTCCCTCCCAGCCGATCTGTTCCATCGCGTAGTAAATTTGGATCGTGTGGCCGTCCGGATCGCGGACGGTTGCGGAGTATTCGATGCCGGGGTGAAGTTCCGCTGGAATGGATTCGGTCACTTGGACACCGTTGTCGTGGAAAAATTTGACAGCGTCTTTGAGTTGTCGGTAGTTGGCCAGTTGAAGTCCGAAAGCGGCGCATTTGGAGTGCGGACTCAAGCCGAGGGACTCGCGCAACGTGAGCGGCAGGAGAGCAACGGAATGATGCTCGGTGTTGCAGCGTAAAAACAGGCAGCGTTCGCCGCGCCAGATTATTTCTTCGGTCAACGTAAAGCCTAGAGTGTCGCGATAGAACGCAGCCGCGGATTCAAGGGTTTCAACGAAGAGATAAACCGGTCCGAGCCGAACGATTTTGAACGGACGAGGCAGAAGAACACCGTCTACGTCGTAGATCGCAGATAGTTTGTCGACGTAGCGATACCCGGAAAAAAAATCGACGCCCCTGGCTTGGGCTTGCTGCACCTCGTCGAATTCCGCGATTTGCGGCAACTCGGGCGGTTTGTCGAAGCCGCGATCGTACATCGCGCGCGGTTTGCTGTAGCCGTTCCAACCGATCTGCTCGATGCCGTAATAAAGCTCATTGCTGTGGCCGTCGGGATCATAGAGATAGGTGTGCCAGTTCGATCCCGGCATATCGCGCCCCGATCGCTGCTGCTTGATGTCTCGTTCGTTGAACCATTTAATCGCGTTGCCGACCTCTCTCAAGCTGCCGACTTGCCAGGTAATCTGATTAACCGTCACGCCCGGCTTTTCATGCCGGCCAAGCGCGTCACGCACGCGCTTAGGAAAAAGCACCATGGCGTGGTGATCGTTGCCGTAGCGGGTGAAATAGCCGTTGGGATCACCGAGACCGGCCATTTGCGCCGGATCTTTGGCGCGCCGCGAATAGTCCATGGTGTCGGAAATCCGAAAGCCGAGAAGTTCGACATAGAAACGTAATCCCTCTTCCATATGATTCAGGTTAAACCCGAAGTGGCCGAGCCGTCGAATCTTAAAGGGCTGGTTTAAGAGCACCCCGCCAACGTTGAATTTTCCATTGACTCCCGTCATAGAGCACCTCCGAAGAGTGTTCGGCCCCTCTATACAATCTTTTCACCGGACTCACAACGTGATTCTGTGAATTAACTTGCAAGTGTTCAATCGGTGGTTTATCAATATTCTGGATGATCGATCGGCAGGTTGAGGATGGCTCAAAAATACCTAGAGTCGGCAACGTAGGAGGTTCATAATGGCGCTCGAAGAACTTCATTCCAATGGCAAAATTCACTGGCCGGGCGATGCCCGCATCGCCGTCTTGCTCAGCTTCGATTTTCAAGGCGGCGAAGACGTTAAGCCGGACAAAAACGGCAAGATGAATCATGAAGAATATACCCAGGCAGAGTACGGCCCCAAAACTGGTATTTGGCGAATTCTTCGCATTCTTGCGTCCCACGAAGTGAAGGCTACTTTTCTTACCTGTGGCGGCATTGCCGAGCGCTATCCGGACCAAGTGGCCGCGATCATCGCCCAGGGTCACGAGATCGCCGGTCATGGCTATCATCATGAGGTTGCGCGGGACCTGACCAAAGACGAAGAACGCGACGTCATCAAGCGCACGACGGAAATGATTTTGAACCGGGCCAAGAAGCGCCCGTCCGGCTGGCGATCCTGCACGCAAAGCCCGAATAGCTTGGAGTTGCTCTTGGAGCAAGGTTATCTGTGGAACAGCAACTCCTTTTCGCACGACCTGCCATTTGTTTGGCAGAGTGGTAAAAAGAAGCTCGTCGAGTTGCCGCGTCAACCGTTCGGTGACGGTAGAACCTACGGCCATCGCGATTCGGGCAATCCTAACGATACGCTAGTGATCTGGAAAGGGATGTTCGACCAGTTCTACGAAGAGTCGACCATCGCGCCGACATTCTGTCCGTTCCAATTCCATCCTTATATTTCCAGCCGGCCGGGTAGGGCGAAAACATTGTCCGATATGATCGGCTATATGAAGTCGCACAAAGGCGTTTGGTTCGCCACCGGCAGCGAGGTGGCGCATTGGTGGTTGGAGAAAGAATTCTCTGTCGAACGCTCAAGCGAGCGAGTGTCGAAGGTAGCGTAAGCGAAGAATGGAGTGATGGAGTACTGGAGTGGTGGGTGGGGAAAAAAAACCAGTACTCCAGTATTCCATTACTCCAGTACTCCAGTTTTTTTTACGACCTAAACCAGTAGCGAATTTTCTTTCTTAATCCCCGTCCCATCCGTCGCTTCACCTCGAACCAAATCCTTAGAAACCAATTGCGCGAGAACCACGCGAACGACGTCGACGTGGTGATCCACTGGTGATTGAACTCGAAATTCGCTTTAATCCTTCTAATTTGCAGTGTCTTGCCGAACTTCCTCTGGAAGATCGCTTTGACGCTCACGGCGTTGCGGGATTCGACGAAGACCGTGATGGTTTCGACGGGCAGCAGGGTTCGGACACGCGCGATCTTTTGCGCTAGGCTGACCTCATTTCTCGCGCTGACCTCGATGATGTTGCTCAATAGTTCCGGTTCCTCCTGTAGTGAACCTTCGATGATACTGCGCCGCAATTTGATCTCTTGCCCGTGGTCGGCGTCGTAGCCAGCCAGGACAAAATAAGTCTTGTGCTTAGAGGTGTGCATCGATTTTTGCCACCAGTCCAGAGCGCGTTCCAAGCATGTCCGCGATGCCTGGGAAAGCCGCTGCGGGTCCAGCACACCATAGGGCATGGCGACGATGACGATGGAAATGGCGAGTTACTCCTTCTCGAAAAAAGTTTCGCCCCGCGCGTCAAGATTGGTAAATTACCACGTCGAGTGGTTTGCCGCCGACGGCAAGATCAGGGCAAGCGCTGAGCGCGACGAGCAAATCCATCTCGGCGCGGATGTCCATGTAGTTGCCGTCCTTGGGGCGGATCTGGGTATGTTCCATTTTGCCGGTGACGCCGTCGATCTTCATGTGCTGATTCAAATTAAAAGGGCTCGGAATGTCTTCCGGAAAGATGCCGTAGGAAGCCACAGCCTTTGACAAGTTCTCGTAGCAGCCATGATCGGGAATTTCCTTGATCTCGCGTGGATAGTATTCGCCTAGTCGATTTTCCTGCTGCGCCAATCGAAAGCGATAGCCGCTGCACATGCCTTTTTGCAGGTCGTGGGTGCCTTCGTTGAAGCCGTCATACAAGATCGTCATCATGTGCTGGTTGTTACGGCCCATGAGTTTATGACCGGCGGTGACAAATAGCGCCATGTTGTAAACCTTTGTGCGAGCTTGATCGAATCGTTCGCGCAGGTTCTGAAGTTTGAAGCAAACAAAATCCACGGTTGTCGTAGCGCTAATGCGGATGACTTGGCTTTGTTTCAATTCCGCAGACCAGCCGGTGTTATGCGGGACATGGGCTTGGCTGACGATATTCATCGAAATTTCCCCCTCTCCTAGGATTAAGGACGCGAGCTAGCGGTTCTTGTACAGCGAATCGACGAAGCCATTGGCGACGAGGTCGCGGATAAATTTCGACTCAGCAAACCGTTGCGGAGTGATTCCTGGAGGCAAGGGGCGAGTGGCCGATAATTCTTCGAGAATCGTTTGGATTCCCGCCGCGGTCGCTTCCGGAGCGCGCTTGAAATATTTGTTTGCATAGACTTCGTAGATCTTTTCTGCGGCAGGCGTGCTTTTTTGTTTTGTGTATTTTTCCAGCACCGCCATCGCCGACGCCTTGTCGGTTTTAAATCGATGAATGCCTTCGACATAGGCTTTCATGAAACGAGTCGTCAAATCCGGTTGGCTCTTGAGAAATGCCTGCCGTGCGGCGAACGGGCCGAACGGATAAACGAGCCCGGACGCGGAAACATCGGCAAGGCGAACATATCCCGCCGTCTCGGCGTTCAGCGTTTCCGGCCCGGTGGCAAGCACGCCGCTTTGTACCGAGCCGGCCTTCAACGCGGCGAAGATCTGTGGGCCCGAGCCGGTCTGAAATATGGCGACGTCTTTGTCGGGCTGGAGGTTCCATTTCTTTAGCATGTAGCGTGCTATGAAGTCGGTCGTGGCGCCGATTCGACTTACGCCGAGTCGTGTTCCTTTCAGTTGATTCACTTCTTTGATGCCGGGAATAGACCAAAGCTCGAAGGGCAGCGCATCGATGCTGGCGCCGAGCAAGACCACGTCGGAGCCTTGCAAATTTGCCGCGACAGTCGCGCCACCCGCAGTAAATGAAATCGTCACATCACCGGCGATCAACGCTTGCAGCGAAGGCGGCCCGCCGGCGATGTAAACAAACTCAGGCTCGATGTTGTACTTCTTGAACAGCCCCGCTTCTTTGGTCAGCCACAGTGGGCCGTAGACAACGGCGATCGACGTATAAGCAATGCGCAGTGGTTCGGCATTCACCTGCGAGGACATTCCTACCAGCACTAAACTTGTGAGCCAACTAGCGACCAGTCGACGATGAGAAGTATGTTTGTTTGTCGAAATTTTTCCCATGGGCATTTTTCCGTGAGCAATAGGTTAGTTTACCCATCCTGTCAAGTAATTAACCGGCGAATGATCCGCTCGCTCGACAAAATAGCCCAAGTTACTAATAACCCGACATTTCTTTACGATTGCGCATCGATAAGAAATAATCGACTGAATGTAAACCGGGGGCTCGGCCTGTGCGTCAAACAAATTCAGGACAGCCGGAATCGAGCGAAATTTAGAAAATTGCAAAAATAAAGGAGATTCGAAATGAAAAAATCGCTATCGATTGGTCTTGCGGCAATGGCAATCGGAATTACGGCACCGGTTTTCGCGGCAGGGGGCTTTTGGGATCGGCTCGGCGACCGAATCGATCGAAGACTCGATGCTAGGGGCGAACGACGCGATGCTAGACTCGATGCAAAGGGTGATCGGATTAATCAACGTCTCGACAACTTAGCGGACAGGGCAGAGGCAAGGGGCAGAACCAGACTCGCGGAGCGACTCGATCGCCGAGGCGACCGAATCGATAATCGCCTGGACCGGAGAGGCGACCGGATCGACGCCCGTCTCGATCGACGCGGAAATCGTATCGATCGGCGCTTGGACCGCCGCGGCTAAAATGGCAATCATAGCAACAGGTAGGGGCGATCGGCCGGTCGCCCCTACAGAATCATTCGCTAAATTTCACCCCTGAAATACTCCTTGAAGCCGGTGACCATCAGGTTCGCCAATCTTTCATTGTAGCTCTCGACATGGCCATAGTGAGTCAGCTTGGGCACGACGATCAAGCGCAGCGCATCAGCGAAGGGCTTGAAGCGATTAAAAGCGTAGACCTCGCGGCGAAATTCCAGGCCCTTTTCACCGCCCTCGACCCAGTGGCCCTTGTCGTGCTCGCCGACGATGTGCAGTAGTTTCTTGCCGCGCAGGCGGTTGAGATCCGACTTGTACGTAATGAACAATTCGTCATCCGGCAAACCCGAGATTTTTTTGATGTCGGGCAATAACACATCGTGAGCGCTGTGTTCGATGTCTTGCAAGTACGGCTTGAACTGTGGCCGGCGATGATTTTCCAATTCGAACCATTTTTCGGCGCTGCCCCAGGGTTGGTTGGGTCCGATGTAACCGCTTTTCACATATCCTTTGGGCGATCGGCGGCTGAGATCGGTCAAATTGCGAAACGGCGCGGCACGCTCCTCCGGCGATTTCTTCGCACAGGCTAAATCCCATTCCTTGCGTATCCAAGCCGGCATGCCCGTGCCGAACCCGAGGCCGCCGATCAATTTATTTTTTAGTCCGTACTGCTCCATCAAATAAAAATACTCGCCGCCGGTGGAATGGCCCCACATGAAAATGGATTCTTTGAGGTTGTTCTCGACCAGAGCTTTGATCGCTTCTGCGCACATCCTGAACGTGTAAACCGCGAGACGGTTTCGGAGTTCTGTGTCACCGGGAACTTCGCCGATGACGAATTCCGGCCGGCGTTCCGCTATTGACGCCCAATGTTTGCGACTGTAGTGGCCGGGCAGTGAAATCGTCAAAACAGGAATACCGAGTGACGCGATATGTTGCGCTACACCGACGCGCGCTTCAGTGGGATCAGTTTTGGTGAGATCGAGATACGCTTCTGGGCCGTCAGGCGTGAAGATAAACTCATATTCGTTTACCGCGCCGCCGTGAATCATCACCACGGCCATGTTCGGAATCGATATCGCTGCCGGCGAAAATAACCGACCGTGAATGTCCCAGCAAAAGAGCTCACCGGGCTTTTCGGGATTCGGGTAACGGCGAATGGACTCCTGGACCTCCCGGAGTGTGTATGTCGTGCGCGGAAACGGATCGGGAAAGCTCTTATAGTCGTCAAAGGTCATGTAATAGATAAAATCATCGCGCAGGCCTTCGCCGTGCTTCAGTGCCGCGACCAGTGTGTTCATTGCCTCGTGACTCATTGCGTACTCCTCATTCCATAGGTTCCTACCAGATATGTGGTGGCTCATGCGCATTGTCAATCAACTTGAGATTGGAATTTCTCCGAGCCGGTCAAACCGAGATGTTTCGCCACGCTCAACATGACACCCAAAGGCATTGTCATCCCGAACTGAGTGGGGGATCTCGTCCGAGTCGATTCTTTACACATAAGCGGCCGCACTTGATGGCCTGTCTGATTGTGAGGTAAGAAAAACAATACGGAAGAATAGGAGGCAGCGAGATGGCAGAAGCTGGGATGCGCCCGTCCTACGAAAACGTCGATCGCAAGGTCGAGGTGATGGACACACCTTATGACCGGTGGATTTCCTCACAGGGGATCGATGTCATTCGCGGATTCTTTGTCGAGGACCTTTACACGATTCCGCTCAAGTGGTGGGACCGCATGGGCGGCAACGGTGTTTACATTATGCTCGACGGTACCGGTTATCAGGATGACGCGTACCTCGTCGGGGTTCCTTCAGGCAAAAATCTCAATCCGCAGCGGCATATTTATGAGGCACTTTACTACGTGCTCGATGGCCGGGGCGCAACCACGGTTTGGCAGAACCATGGATCGAAGCAGAGCTTCGAATGGCAGACCGGGAGTCTTTTCGCCATCCCACTCAATGCCTGGTACCAACACTTCAACGGACAAGGAGACAAAGAGGCGAGACTCTTGGCTGTGACGACGGCGCCACTGGTTTTTAATCTGTTTCAC
>WNGA01008779.1_pt1 | contig 19342 bp, 22 predicted proteins | sample 5400061 | NCBI WGS metagenome assembly WNGA01 (sample SAMN13153366, study PRJNA577476) | soil metagenome | isolation source: 100 cm soil or saprolite under grassland replicate 2 | place: USA:California | collected 2016-06-15 | reverse complement strand
GGGACAGCCTGGCCGCCACCCTGCGGGCGCAGCGGGCGGGCCTCGACCCGGGCGCCCAGCTCGAGCACTGGGACGCCACCGCCCACGTCACCTTCGATCGCGCCCTCCTCGCCGAGCTCGTCACCCTCCGCTTCTTGGCGACGCATCACCACGTCGCCCTCGTCGGCCCCGTCGGCGTCGGCAAAACCTTTCTCGCCCACGCCCTGGGCCACATCGCCTGTCGCCGCGGCCACTCCGTCCTCGCCCTCCGCACGGACGCGCTGCTCAAGACCCTCAAGCACGCCCGCCTCACCCAGAGTCACGAGGCTGAACTCCGCAAGCTCCTCGCTGTCGACCTCCTGATCCTCGACTAATGGTGAGCGCTCAGTAATGTGGAGCGCCTCGTCGAGACCGAAGGAGTCATCAGGCTTCCCCCACTCGTAGCTGCACATTACTGCAAGCATCGGACCCACAGCCGAATCACTCCTCTAGGAGGGTCCGATGCTCAGCGAGATTGTCCCCAAGAAGTTCCCGCGGATTGTTGCGCTCCCCGTGCTCGGTCAGGTCGCGGATGACTACGACACGTGGTTAGCGCAGCAGGGGTATGGCCGAGACGCCCGATGCGAACACGCGCGGGCGCTGGTCCGAATCGATCGTGATCTCCAGCGCCGCGGGCATCGACAGTGGCAGAGCGTTCGGCAGGCCGATCTCGAAGCGTGCTTGAGGCGGTATCCGCCTCGAGATGCCTACCCGACCGCCGCCGTGCGCGGGCTACTCCGCTTCGCCGAGCAGCGCTCCCTGCTGCCGGCACGGCCGCCCGCCGTAACGCGTGTCGCCATGCTGTCCAAGATCTATGGCGCCGCGCTTGACGATCTCCGTGGCCTGGCCCCCCTGACCATCCGGGAGCACGTCACCACGGCTGCGCAGTTCCTCTCCCATCTCGACTACCAGATCAGGCCTGAGCGACTCGCCGCGCTCACGGCATCGGACGTGGAGGCCTTCGTCCGCACGGCCGGCCAGCGCCTCAGCCGCGCGACGTTGCAGCATCGGGTCGCGCAGCTCCGGGGCTTTCTGCGCTTCCTGGCGTCCAACGGCCGCATTCCTCCGGGCCTGGATCGCGAGATCGATACCCCGCGCGTCTATCGTCAGGAGCAACTCCCGCGCAGTCTGCCGTGGTCGACCGTCCGGAGTCTGTTGCACTCGATTGATCGCCGCACCCCGCAGGGCCTCCGGGACTACACCATGCTGTTCCTCATCGCCACCTACGGCCTGCGGGCGTGCCAGGTCGTGGCCCTCACGCTGGACGCGGTCGACTGGCGAGGCCGCCGGCTCCACGTACCCCAGCGTAAAGCCGGGGCCCCGCTCGTCCTTCCCCTCACGGATGCGGCCGGGACGGTCCTGCTTCGTTACCTGCGTCGGGGACGCCCGTCGTCCCCATATCGCGAGCTGTTTCTGCGCCAGCGGGCCCCGGCCGGGATCCTCAAGCCCACCGCCGTGAGCGACGTCTTCCAGAAATGGGTCCGGCGCAGCGGCCTGCCGATCCCGTTCCATGGCGCCCACTGCCTCCGTCACTCGTACGCCGTGGCCTTGTTGCGCCGCGGGGTCGGGCTCAAGACGCTTGGCGATCTGCTCGGCCATCGCACGGCGGAGAGCACGTGCGCCTACCTCCGGCTCGCCACGGACGACCTCCGCGAGGTCGCCCTGTCGGTGCCCCGTGTCGCCGCATCCCGAGGCCGTCGATGAGCGCCCCGGCGTGCCCCTCCCCGATTCGCGCCGTGATCACGGACTACCTGGCGCTGAAGACCGCCTTGGGTCGCCACTATGCGAACGAGCGCCACGTGCTCGAGTCGCTCGCCACGTTCCTGCCGACGAGCACCGGGTCCGCACCGGATCTGACGCCGGACACGTTCCGCGCCTGGGCCCAGACACTCCACCACCTGATGCCCACGGTTCGGCGGAAGCGCCTCCGCATCGTCCGCAATCTCTGTCTGTATCGCCGCCGGACCGAGCCGGCCTGTTTCGTCCCTGACCTTGCCCTCTTTCCCACTCCTCACCAACCCCGGGCCCCCTACATCTTCAAGGTGAAAGAGATCGCCCAGTTGTTGCGGGCCGCCTCGACGCTGTCACCGACCCCTCGGTCTCCGCTCCGGCCTCACGTCTTCCGCCTGGCGATTGTCCTCCTGTACACGACGGGGCTCCGCCGGGGCGAGCTCCTCCAGTTGACCCCCGCGGACTATGCGCGCGACGAGCACGTGCTGCTCATCCGGGAGAGCAAGTTCCACAAGTCGCGCGGGGTCCCTCTGTCGCCGGCCACGGCCCGCGAGGTCGACCGGTACCTCGAGGCGCGGCAGCGCCGGCCGCTGTCCCTGGCCGCCACCACGCCCTTGCTCGCCCATGGCGTGACCGGCCTGCGCGGCTACACGGGCGTTGGCCTTGGCACGGGCTTCCGCCAGCTCCTGACCACTACGAAGATTCAGATGCCGGATGGCTACTGGCCACGGATTCACGACCTGCGGCATACGTTCGCCGTGCATGCGCTCCTGCGCTGGTACCGGGCAGGGGTCGACGTCCAGACCAAACTGCCCCTGCTCGCGACCTACATGGGGCACGTCTCGATCGCCTCCACCGCCTACTACCTGCCCTTCATCGAGCCCGTGCGCGCCCTGGCGAGCGCACGCTTTTCGCGACACTGTGGCGCGCTCCTCGAGGCTGGCGTTGGCCCGCAGGAGACGCCACAATGACCTCGTCACCGAACGCCTTGGCCTCGACGCTGCGGGCCTTCTTCGGTGAGCACCTGCCCACGATCCGTGGCGTCAGTCCCCACACCATCCGCAGCTATCGCGACAGTGCGGTCCTGCTCCTCCGCTTCCTCGCCCGCACCACGGGCCGGCCGGTGGCCGCGCTCGACGTCCCCGATCTCACGGTGGAGCACATCGTGGCGTTCCTCCACCACCTCGAACAGGAGCGCCATGTGACGGCGACCACCCGCAATGTCCGGCTGGCCGCGATCCACGCCTTCGCCCGCTTCCTGGCCGCCCAGGAGCCGACGCATCTCGACCCGGCGCAGCGCATCCTCGGGATCCCCTTCAAACGCGCCCGGTCGCGGCCCATCACCTACCTCGAGCACGAGGAGCTGGCCGCCGTGCTGGACAGCGTGGATCGCTCCACCCGGGCTGGGCGTCGCGATTACACCTTGCTGGCCACGATGTTCAACACCGGGGCCCGGGTCCAGGAGATCCTCGATCTGCGGGCCAGTGACCTCCAGCTCACCAAGCCCTATCAACTCCGGCTCGTCGGGAAGGGGCGGAAGGTGCGGTGGTGCCCCTTGTGGCCGCAGACCGCCAAGCTCGTGCGCGCCTGGTGTCTCGAGCGGCAGCTCGATGTACGCTCCGAGGCTCTCGTGTTCATCAACCAGCGCGGCGGGCCGCTGACACGGTTCGGCGTGCGCTTCATCCTGGCCAAACACGTGCGCCGAACGGCGCAACACGTGCCCCGCTTGAAAACGAAACGGCTCCATCCTCACAGCTTGAGGCACAGTACCGCCGTGCATCTCCTGAAGTCCGGGGTCGATCTGACCACGATCGCGCACTGGCTGGGTCACGCCAGCGTCAACACGACCAATCGATACGTGACCGTCGATCTCGACCTGAAGCGAAAGGCGCTCGACCGGGCCGCGCCGCTCGGCCCCTCGCGCTCATCGCGGGCCCCGTGGCGCCACGACACGAGCGTCCTCGAGTGGCTCGAGGCCCTGTAGCCGCTCCCAGTAATGTGGAGTCGCCAACCCCGAGCCACGACGTGGTGGCCCGCTGGCGCTCCACATTACTGACCGCTCCACATTAGTCGAGTTATGTGGAGCTCCACATAACTCGATGACTTCGCCCTCGACGCCATGGACCCTCAGGAGAGCCGCGACGCCTATGAAGTCTTCCTTGAACGCGACCGCGCCGGCTCGCTCATCGTCGCCAGCAACCGCGGGCCCGATGAATGGCTCGCCACCTTCGCTGATCCCGTCCGCGCGCAGAGCGCCCTCGATCGCTTCACCAGCCGCGCCTACGACCTCGTCATCGAGGGCGAGTCCTACCGCACCCGGCTCAAGCCCCACCCGCCGGCCCACGGATGACCTCGTCACCCTCCATGACCTGTCAGAAACCGCCGCGCAGGGGGATACCCAGATATGGCTCGGCCGCTCGATCGCGCTCTGCGAGGCGCCTAGGCCCTGCCGTTCATGCCCGACACCTCCCATCGGCGGAGAAAGGAGTTGCCCCCGCCCCAATCTCGTCCTACAACTGTCCCACGGCCGGCGCCACCGGCCTGGGTCCACCCCAACTCGTCACGCGAGGGGAGCGCTCTCGGTGCAGGGTCCCATGCTTTTGAACACGGTGGGTCCCTACCTTCTGAAAATCGACAGGCGGGGCCGGGTGAAACCCGAGCGAGCCGTCCCCGGCTTCGGCGAAGACTCCATCCAGCGCCAGGGTATGGAAGTGGATGTTGAGGTTGAGCCCGCTGCCGAAGCGCTGGATCACCGTCACCGTTCCCGTTCGGCCGTCGGGGAGGTCCTCCCGCTGGGCGCGGCGCCGGTAGAGATCGAGCAGGGCCCGCGCGTACACCCCGAGCACCGCCCGGCTGAGCCGGTGGTCCCAGGACAGCAGGTAGCGGAGGCGGTAGGGCATCGTGAGCACCCACTGGCGCACCGGCACCCAGGGCAGGACCGCGTCGATCAAGTGGGCCGTGCGCTCCGTCATCCGTCGGCCGCCGCAGCTCGGGCAGAAGCCCCGGCCCTTGCAGGAGAAGGGCACCAGACGCTCGAGGGCGCAGCCCTCGCAGCGCAGCCGAACGAAGCCGTGGGCCAGGATGCCGCAGGTCAGGAACTCGCGGAACTCGCGCTCGATGAACGCAGGCAGGTCACGGCTCTCATCGCCGGCCTCGGCCGCGCGGAGGAACGCGTCGAGATGCTCACGGACGACCCCGTAGAGCACGGTGTGCTCGGCGTCGCGCGGGCGATACACCGGCTGGGCTGGAGGCACGCCCAGGGGTACCGCGCGCGACACGCCCTGCCCATGCCCAAAGATGGATACGCAGGCTCAGGGCTTGGGCCGAGCGCCGCGGAGCATTCGGTGTCGGGCCGTGCGTCGACTACGTGTGATCGAGCCGGATCTCGGTCAGCGCGCCATCCGCGCGAGTGGGGGTCCTGCGATAGCTCGGTGCGTCCCGCGCGGTGCGTTCGGGGAGCGATTCCCCTGCAGGCCGAGGCCCCGGATTGCGGCAAAAATGGCATAGCGGAACGGCGCGCCGGCCGCAGCCTGGCCGCACGTCCGACGGTACGCGCGGCGACACGCGGGCTGCACGGCGACGGAGCCCGATTCGTGAAGTACCTCAGTAGGGCCGTGCTTCATGACTTTGCCCGAGGTGAGAACGACTTCCGTGATGAGTGAGGTACTTCCTTATCTTGCCGTACCATCCCCCTCTTCCTCCCCCGCCCGCTTCCCCCGCTCCCATCGCTACCTCGTCACCGGTCCCCCGCCACGCCCGTTCTGGGTCCGGCGCCACGCTTGGAACTCCCGATCCGTGTCCACGAACTGCTGAGCATCTGAGGCCACACTTCGATCGGCTGGCCGGTGGTCTCGCGGTAGTACGCCGTGTAGGCAACCAGCGCGGTGTGAAGCTCTCCGGGGATGCGTCCCTTCAGCTCTGCCGGGGCGCACGTCTGGACCGGCTTGAGCTTCATGGCCGCCCCGTGTCCGCGTACCGTCCGGGGAACACCAGGTCCTGCGTCACCATCACGTTGAACGGGTAGCCGGGACGGATCTCGAGCGTCGGGGCCACGGTGATGCCGCGCCGGATCAGCTCGTTCCCGGTCTGGCCCAGCTCCTGCCCGAGCGCGGACCCGAGGACGTTCCCGGCGCTGGGGCCGGCGAAGCCGCGACCGAACTCCGGGATCTGGCTCGGCTGCACCCCCGCGCTGAAGACCGAGAGCAGCAGCGCGTTGCCGAACACGCGGACCAGGTGCAGGTTCACCTTGTCGTGGAAGCCGGCGGCCCCGGCGGCGTCCGTGCCGGGCATGCCGTCCTTCAGGCTGATGCTCGTGCCGTTCGGGAAGAGGATGCGCGTCCAGGTGACCAGCACGCGCTCCTGCCCGTAGACCACCTGGTGGTCGTAGAGGCCGATCAGCCGGGCGCCCGGCGAGATCAGCAGATGCCGACCGCTCTCGGTGTCGAGAACGGGCTGTCGGACCTGCCGATGAGCTGCCCCGGAAGGTCCGAGCTGAGCCCCGTCAGGAGCACCGCGGGGATGATGGTCCCGCCTTTCATCTCATAGGCGCTCACCAGCCCGCGGACGGTCGCGGGGAGGGTCTCCGGACGGTCCGCCGCGACTGCGGCCTGGCGCGGTGCCGGAGCGATCCCGGTCGCCGCAGCCTGGGCCGCCGCCAGCACCGCGCCAGGAAGGATCGACCCCGCGGGTGCCTGGGCCGCCGGGGCGTCGGTCGCGGGCCGGTCGGTGCTCGCCGGGTAGTCAGCGAGCGTGCCGCGAGTGCCGCCGCGCCGATGCGTGCTGCCATCGCGGCGCGCAGCGCGCGCTCGCGCCGCTGAGCCTCGAGCTCGGCGTCACTCACGGGCTTGGCCGCCGACGCTGCGGGTGGACAAATGTCCGGCGTCGCGGTACTCGGCGGCGTGTCGAGTCGGGTCGCGACCGTCGCCCGCTGGGCCGCCGGCTCCCGGTCCGCGACCTTGTCGAACCAGCGCTCGCCGGCGGGCGGGAGCTGTGAGGCTCGGGTCGAGATCGCCTCTTGCGCCAGGCGCGAGCCCTGGGCCCCGGGGCACGATCAGTCCGGCGACGATCGCGACCACGAGCACGCCCCCGACCACGTAGAGCACACGCCGATTGAGTCGCACCACCGGGACGCGCGGCGGCGTCAACTGGGCCGGCCCAGGGAGCTCGGAGTCGTCGCGCCGCGGCGTCATTGGGCATCGGCCCTCCGGACGGATCAATCGTGACGCGGTCCTGGTGGCTGCCCACGCCGACGATCAGGACCGCGGTCTCGAAGGCCGGTCCACGCCGTAGTACGGAAGCTGACCCGGCAGTTCACGAGCGCGGGGTCGCCGCCGCGGCCCTGCGCGAGCAGAGCCGGCGCCTTGCTCGCCCTGAGCGCGGTCAACTTCACATATAGGGCGACCTCCGTCGGCTGAGAGGCACGAACCATGGGCGGCCAAGGCAACCGGCTGGGCTCCTCAGCAGACCCTGCGTGCCGCGTGAGTTTGCAGCGGGGCCGCCGCGTTTCGTATCGGTGCGGACGGCTCGAGATAGAGCTCTTGGAAATTGGAATTCGCCCGGGCGGCCCCATTTCTTCAAGGACTTGTGACGCAGGGCCGCTCGGCCGGATAGCTTGGCATGCCCCTCGCTACGGCCTACCGGCATTGCCAGCCGGTCGAGCCCCACGAACCCAAAGGGAGATGTTTTCTGATGAAGGAGTTGATGTCCGCGAAGGAGACGGCCCTGATGCTCGGGTGCAGCATCGCTGCGATCAGGAAATGGGCCTACCAAGGGCGGCTCAAACGCGTCAAGGTCGGTCGGCTAGCGAGATTCCGGCGTGAGGAGATCGAGAAGATCGCCGCCAGCGGCTTGCCCTCCGGACACCGAGCCGGCCTGAGGACAACCAAGAGCGCGTAGAAGGCGCCAGGCCCACGCGGACCCGGGCGCGACCGCCATCGGGCTGGCCTCCACGCTGAGGAGCATTGACAGGGCGGTGTAGTATATGGTACCAGTCCGTCCGTGCCGATCCTCCTCCGTCACTGGCGAGAGCGCCGTGGCTACTCAGTTCGCGAGCTGGCCAGGCGTGCGGGCGTCACACACGTGACGGTGGTCAGGATCGAGAACGATCAAGTGAGCCCGACGGTGATGATGCTTGAGCGACTGGCAAGGGCGTTGCGGATCGACGCACGCGATCTGCTCGTGCCGTCGCCGCGCAACAAACCGACGCGACGGAGGTAAGCATGGAGCAAGAGCAGGCAGCTCTTGACTGGCTGTAGTCTGATATGGTAACAAGGCATCCATGCCGGCCCTACTCCGTCACTGGAGAGAGCAGCGAGGTTACTCAATCCGGGAGTTGGCCCGGCGAGCCGGAGTCGGGTTCGTGAGCATCTCCCGTATCGAGAACGGGCACATGAGCCCCACGGTGACCATGCTAGAGAAGCTGGCGAAGGCCCTGAGAGTCCACGTTACCGAGTTGTTCCCTGCCCCACGTCGTCCACGGAGGTAGACCGATGGACCACCCAGCTCCGAAGGCCAAAAAGCCTGTAGAGAAGCTCCGTGGTGTGTTCTGGCTGGAGAACGAGCGCGGGGGCCAGACCCACCCGGACAGCAAGCGGCTGGGTGACTGGTGGATCGTATGGAAGTGTCGGCATGGCCACCGGCATCGGGAGAAGGTTGGTCCCCGAGCCCTCGCCAAGGAGCAGTACCAGCGTCGGCGCACCCAGGCCAGGGTGGAGGGCTTCTGCCTTCGGACTCGGCAACAGGCCACCCCCATCCTCTTCTCCGATCTAGCGGGCCGGTGGATGAAGGACCACGCCAAGGTCATGAAGGCATCGTGGACCACGGACCGCCACCGGATAGAGAGCCTGAAGAGCCACTGTGGCGGCAAGAGCCTCTCGGAGATCACCCCGGAGTTGGTGGATCGCTACCGGGCCGAGCGGCTCCGATCCTTCCGTCCTGGGACCGAGAAAGCCATCTCTCCGACGACGGTCAACAAGGAGGTGGCCCTCCTTAAGGCCATGCTGACCAAGGCCATCACCTGGGGGCACCTGGAAGTGAACCCTCTCCGTGGCGTCAAGAAGCTCCAAGAGCCCGACGGTCGCCTCCGCTACCTGGACGCCGACGAAATCGAACGCCTCCTCGCCGCGTGTCCCCCACACCTTCACGCCATCGTGGTCTGCGCCCTTCACACCGGGATGCGCCGTGGAGAGATTCTCAGCCTGACCTGGGACCGGGTAGACATGAAGCAGCGCTTCATCCATCTCACCAAGACGAAGACGCGCAAGGCGCGCAGCATCCCGATCAATGACCCGCTGCTGGAGGCGCTACGTCACCTTCCCCGGCACCTCGGAACGGACTACGTGTTTTGGAACCACGAGACGGAGACCCGCTTCGTCAGCATCAAGAAGGCCTGGAGGACGACGCTGAGGAAGGCCAAGATCACCAGCTTCCGGTTCCATGACCTTCGCCACACCTTCGCCAGCCACGTGCAGATGGGCCTGGGCGACCTGAGAGCGACTCAGGCACTCCTGGGCCACGCCGACCCTCGCATGACCATGAGGTATGCCCACCTGTCGGATGCGCGGCTCCGAGAGGCTGTCCGAAGTCTCAACCATCTCCAGACAGGTGCCACTCCAGGTGCCACCAACGCCGGGAGCGTGAAGAAGTGAAAACCGGAGGGTCGTGTAACCCTCCGGTTTCGTGAAGCGAAAATGGTGGACGATACTGGACTTGAACCAGTGACCCCCGGCATGTGAGGCCGGTGCTCTGCCAACTGAGCTAATCGTCCGTGTCTTGAGAATCTACAGACTTACGAGCCGCTCGTCAACCTGGATCTCTCCGAAACGTGCCGATTTGTGCCCGTCACTGTGCCCGCAAGCCTCCGGGCCACGTCCTGAAGATCCGCCGGGCTCACGATGTGGTACCGGTCGAAAACTGCCCGCGTCTTGTGCCCCGTGACCTTCATCGCCACGCGCTCGGGCACCCCGGCGTTCACCATGTTGCGGACCGCGGTACGGCGGAAGTCGTGCCGCAGCATCCCTGCTAGGCCGGCCTCATCGCACGCTGTCGCCCATGTCTTCCGGAAGTCGAGCTGACGAGCCCCCTTGAACCGGCCGCTCAGGTGTGGGAACAGGAACGGGATCACGCGCCCCAGGCTCCGCTCGAGGGTGCGCACCCGCTCGATCTGAACGGCCACCAAGCGCTTGAGGTCGGACGGCATGTAAACCACGCGGCCCTCGTCGTTCTTCGTGGTGCCCGGGTCCAACCGGAGCGTGCCGGCGTCGAGGTCCACCTGGCGCCGCTCGAGGGTCAGGACTTCGCTCTGCATCCGCCAGCCGAACGTGTAGGCGATCGTCGCCGCGAGCTGGAGATCCTCGGGAAGCTGGCGGCGCACGGCGTCGAACTGCTCGGACTCGAAGAACCCTTCGCGAGGGGCACTCTCCTTCGGCTTGTGGACGACCGGCAGGCGCAGGAGCTTGCCGTAGTCGTAGGCCAGGCGAAGCATCTTCACCAGCACGCCCAGCTCCCGGTTGATTGTCCCGTTGGACGCTTCCTCATGCTGCCGTCGCGCGATGTACTCAGAGATCACGGCTCCGCTGATGTTCGCGAGGCGCCGCCCCGAAAAGAACGTGTCCAGGTGGGCGAGCCGCCAGCCCGCCTCGTCCAACCCGCGACTTCCGGTCGTCTCGTAGTGTCGCTTCAGGTCGTCGCGGGCCTCCTCGTACCGCACCTTGCCCGCCCGAGGCAGCACCGGCTCGCCGGCCGCCGCACTGCCCTCTCGTAGCTTGAGAAACTCGCGGGCCTCTTTCTCCTTGGTCGCCTCCGTGCTCACGCGCATCGGCCGGCCCCCCACGTAATACTTGCACCACCACACATTGCCGCGTTGGTAGAGCGATCCCACGCGTTATCCTCCCTGGGCGCCGATCAGCGCCTCGAGCTTCACGCCGAGCGCCCGGGCCAGACTCGTCAGCGTGCTCAGCGACGGGTCCCGCTTCCCCGCCTCGAGTTGGTTGAGGTACGTGCGGCTCAGGCCGGCTTTGTCGGCAAGGTCGCCCTGGCTCTTGCCTGCCGCTTCTCGGAAGGCCTGAAGCCGCTTCCCGAACTGCCGTGCTGTGGGGTTCATGGCATGTTAACTATAGTTGGCATGTAGCGCGCATGTCAAGGGCAAAATCTAACTGTCGAGAATCAGCGATCCTTCGAGCGGTCGATCAACCGGTCTAGGTCGGCGCGATCGTACAGGAGCCGCCGAACTGCGAGGATGTTCCGCACCCACTGCGTGTCCCAGAGGTGCTCGGCGATCACGTAATAGCGGCCGTCCCGCTCGGTGAACCAGATCTCGATCTGACGCGGTTGGCCGCTCCGCCGCCCCCTCGTGGTGAGGTACAGGAATTCTGTCTCGCCCGGCTTCACCCGAGTCCCCAGCTCCGCACCCGCTCCGGCACGATCCGAAACATCACCCGATTCGGCGGCATTTCGTGGCCCGCCCAGATCCGCTCGAGCCGCGGGTGATACTTTCTCACGAACCGCTCGGCGAGGCTGCGTCGCTCAGCGGAGGCGGCGAGGAGTTCGGCTCGACCTCCGATGGTGACACCGCGGATCGAACCGTCGGGAGCCGTGGTCTCGGCCACCACCGAGACGCGCGGGTCGCGCCCGATGTTGCGGACCTTCGGCATGCCGTCCACGCTGATCATGAAAAGCGCATTGGGGGCGTGGAGAAACCACATCGGGGTGGCGGCGGGAGAGCCGTCGGGCATGAGCGTGGCGAGCACCACGACCTCTCTCGTCTGAAGGAAGGCCTGGATGGCGGCGTCGGCAAGACTCTTCGGGTCAGTCATGGGGGAAGGCTCCGGTGCGAGGAGGTTGCTGAAGGCGTGCGCGTGCAGCCGAGCCGAAGCGCCGACCGCCCCCGGCGCAGCCGATTCTTGGGGGGCTCCGAGGTGGCGGTCGCGGCCGCTCCGATGCTCCGGTGAGCCGAAACTGATGCACAATGGCGGCGATGACCGAGAGTGAGGCGCTTGCCATCCTGGGCGGCGAGGATCCCGCCGAAGCCGGACAGGCGGAAGCTGCGCTGTGGGCGATGTGGTGTCGCTCGGGCATTCCCGAGGTCGACGCGCTTCTCCTCGAGGGCATCCAGGCGATGGAGCGCCAGGATCTCGTCGAGGCCGAAGCGTGCTTCGCCAGGCTCACCGCGCGCGCGCCCGACTTCGCCGAAGGCTGGAACAAGCGCGCCACCGTGCGCTACCTCGCGGGCAACTACGAAGGCTCCATCGCCGATTGCCAGCAAACCGTCGCCCGCAAGCCGTATCACTTCGGCGCCCTCTCGGGACAGGGTCTGTGCCATCTGGCCCTCGGCCAGCCCCGCGACGCGGCGGCGGTGTTCAGGCGCGCCCTCGCGGTGTATCCGCATCTCTCGGCGGTGCGACACAACCTCGCGCTCGCTCTCTCCGAAGCCGTCAAGGGCAATGGACATTGACTCGAAGCCGGCCTTGACCGCGTCATGAGGATGTCATTGGCTGAAGGTGACGCGATTGCGACCGCCGATCTTGCCCGTATACATCAACTGGTCGGCGCGCTGGATGGCGCTTTCAAGGATATCGTTAATGCGGAGTATGGTGGCACCGATTGATACGGTGACGCTTATCACATCGCCGGGATTGTCGGTTAGCCGGGATTGTCCGACCAGCGCGCGTAATTTTTCGGCAATTGCGTACGTCTCTTCCTGAGTGACGTCCCGCAGCAGGGCGACAAATTCCTCACCACCCCAGCGAACCATCGTATCCGATTCGCGCACATTGGAGCGTAAGGTGTTGGCGACCATCACCAAGACGCGGTCACCCATGTCGTGACCGTACTGGTCATTGATGTGCTTAAAGTGGTCGATATCCAAAAACAACAAACCGTATACGGTCTTTTCCTGCTGCATCTGAATGCCCGCACTGAAGAATTGAATTTCCAGATGGCGACGGTTGCCCAGCCCAGTGAGCGGATCAGAGAACACCTTTGTCTCCAGCGCATTGATGCGGCGCCGAGCGCGAACGATGTTCTGGTTGTTACTGAAGATTTCGACCGCGCCAATGATATTTCCCATCCCATCTTGGATTGGGGAGGTGCGCACCAGCACTGGCACGCGGTGACCATTGACATGATGCAGGAAGATTTCGGTCTCCTGTGGCCGGCCGGTGGCCATGCTGTGGGAGAGCGGGCAGGCGTTCTTACATAGCTCACAGCCCTGGTCGTTGCAATGATTTAGAATATTATCGCTGCAAGATCTCCCCACAACATGTTCAGCCGTATAACCCGTCAACCGTTCAGCGCCAGAGTTCCAGTAGGTGATGCGGCGGCTTCTGTCCACAAAGTAGACGCCATCGTAGAGATTATCGAGCACCTGTTTGAAAAGCTCTTGCGGCTCTGGCATTCCGTCTCTCCACGTCAGATAAGAGTTGAGCACTATTGCGCCTACAGAATACGCGACACGAAGGACGGACGAAACCAGTCGGCTCACCGCCCTTCGCCCCCTCAGCTCTCATGAAGTGGAGCAGCGCGGCCTCGGCGACGCGCTTCCGATCGGGCATGTCTAATCAGGAATCAGTGAGTGAGGACTCCGGCCCTGCTGATCGAGCGCTTCCTCCCAGCGGCGGTACGCCTTCATGGACGCGCGTCCCTTCTCGTACGGCTTCGGGACCACGTCGGTCTACCGTGCCGGCGTATGCTCGGCAGCGTGGTTGAAGGTAACGAGGCTCCTAGTGGATCGGCGACGCCTATCCTGTGGAGCGATTGGGCAGGGTCGTGACGCTTGAGCTTCGCTACTTGCACCGACGGACCGGCCACACGGTGGAGATGCGGCAGGCTGTGCGCATCCGGCGGGACAAGCCGGTTTGAGCTGAGGGCCGGCGCACGCGCCGAATTCCTCTGTGGGGGAGTCATGTGAGCAGGGTTCTTCGATTGCTCAGCATAAGCACGGCGACACGTGTGGATTTCATGGGGTGTCTCCTTCCGTAGTTCTCGACGGTTAGGGCTTCGGCATTTCAGTGGCGGCGGAGGCTGGGAATGCTATTAAGCGTCTGGCGGAAGGTACCAGTTGTAGGTACGCGGATACTGAACCAGTTATAGCGAAGGACGGATTGCTGCTCCTTCTTAATCGTCTCGGGTGTCCGTTTCCCCTGGACGACGACCTCGTCTCCTGGCATCCCAGTAATCTGGTTAACGACAATCGTATTCAACAGCGGGAGGCGGTTTGCTTTACAGAACTCTCCAACGAGCCCAAGATGTCGGCCCAACGTGTAGCCCGCTCTTGGATCATAGCCCATTGCTTCGGCAAGCTCGCCGTAGGCGATCGTCTTGTGGAGGACGCCCGCGTAGGAAACGAGGATGAGCCATACCTGTTGGGCCTGAACGTAGAGCCGATCTCCCCTCGCGAAGCGTTTGATCTTAGGGATAGGCGGCATACGTACTCTCCTCGGTGGTGCTCAGAATAGAACGACGTGGGCAGAATAGCACACTATGGGCAGACGTGTCAAGGGACATGCCTAGACAGAAGAGCCACGGCTTAACCAGCATTGCGAGGGACCTTCCAGGCTCTCGCCAAGTGCAAATTCTTCGGTGCGGTTGTGGTGAAGCGCGTGGCTACCCGAATGACGATGGCGCGCGACGGAAACACCCACGCGATGAAGATGCTTGGACGTGGTGCGCTGCGGGTAACGATCGGGGCGTGGGCGAAGAGAACTTCTTCGCCGGTGTGAGGCCACCGCGCGTCGGCATCGTGCCCGTCGCTGAGGGCGCCGCCACGCTGTACGAGACCTGGCTCGGAGGAGGCGGCTGATCGGCTCGAACGACGTGCAGCGGCGGCAGAACTATTTCAACCAGGTAGCCACCTCCTGAGGATGCTGGAGCGGTTCTCGATGGGCGGGCTCCCCGCGACCCTTGACGACGATAGCCACGTTGCCGACCACCCTGTAACTCCCCGTCTTGAATCGGGTCGGTCGACCTGAGGGGTCGAAGTTCCGAAACGGCTGTCGGCACGGTGAGCGCCTCGCCAGCGGCAGGGGTTTGGGGTAGGATTATCCACGCTCACCGCGAATGCAACATACCCGGGAGGAACGGATGGCTTACGATCTCGTCATCAAGAACGGCATGGTGGTCGACGGGACGGGCTTCTCGGGCTTTCGCGCCGACGTCGCCATCAAGGACGGCGCCATCGCGGAGATCGGGCGCATCCGCGCAACAGCAGCGGCGACCATCGACGCCGACGGTCTGTTCGTGGCGCCGGGGATCATCGACCTCCACACCCATTACGACGCCCAGCCCTTCTGGGACAAGCTGTGCACGTCGTCCGTCTGGCACGGAGTCACGACCGTCCTGACGGGGAACTGCGGGCTGACGCTGGCGCCGCTCAGGCCGGAGCACCGCGAAGCGATGCTCGCCACCTTCTGCTGCGTCGAAGACTTGCCGGTGAAATCGCTGGCCGCCGTCCTCCCCTGGACCTGGGAGAGCTTCGACGAGTACATGGACGCCATCGATCACGGGCTCGGCGTCAACATGATGCCACTGGTCGGGCACAACCCCCTGCGGCTCGGAGCGATGGGGCAAGCCGCATGGGAGCGGGCCGCCACCGCCGACGAGATCGGCACCATGCAAAGCCTCTTGCGGGCGGCTCTCGAAGCCGGGGCCTGGGGCTGGAGCACCACCGCATCGCCGACTCACGCCGGTCCGTCAGGCGAACCGGTGCCGACCCGGCTCGCCGAAAACGAGGAGCGCCTGGCCCTGGGTCGGACGATCGGCGAGTTCAACCGCGGAGTGATCGAGATCCTTCCGCGCTCGGTCACCAAACCCGACGAGGCTGATCGCCAGCACCTTCTGGAGGTGGCGCTGACCAGCGGCCGTCCGGTCTTCTTCCTGGGCTTCGACGCCGACGCGCGCGCCTACGTGGAGGCGGCGGCCCGCGCCGGGGCGCAACTCTGCAATCTGCTCCGGGCCATTCCCTTCAACCCGCGCTTCACGCTGAAGAAGACGACCTTCTTCAAGAATCTCGACGTGTGGGACGTCGTCATGGACCTGCCGGTGCCGGAGCAGCTGACCGCCCTCGCCGATCCCCGGAGGCGCGCGGAGCTGCGCGAGACGGCGACGAGGCCCCAGCGGCGCCGACCGGGCGTACCCGGACGGCTCGTCCCCTGGTCGGCGATCGTCGTGCGAAAGGTGAGCCTCGACCGGAACCGCCCGCTGCAAGGTCGCGGGCTCGCCGAGCTGGCCGACGAACAACGCAAGCACGTGGCCGACGTGATGCTCGATTTGGCGGTGGAGGAAGGACTCGAGACCGAGTTCCAGCTCCACACGCGCTCGCCCGAAGATGAAGCCCAAATCGCCGAGATGGTCAAGAGCGGCCACGCTCTGCCCTCCCAGTCGGACGCCGGCGCGCACCTCAACACCAACTTCTGCACCGCCGGCGAGTCCAGTTACGTCCTCGGCGAGTGGGTGCGCGAACGGCAGCTCCTCAGTCTTGAGGACGCCATCCGCCGGCTGACCTTCCAGCCTGCGCGCATCATGGGCCTGCACGACCGCGGTCTCGTGCGCGAGGGATTCGCGGCCGACCTCATGGTCTTCGATCTCTCGCGGATCGGGGTGAAGGAGGACGAGGTCTGGAACGACGGTCCCGCCGGCGTACCGCGGCGCGTGCAGGGTGCCGACGGCGTGTACTACGTCATCGTCGGGGGCCAGGTGGTGCTGGACCACGACAAACACACCGGCGCGCTTCCCGGCCGGGTCCTCCGCGCCGCGCCGCGGCGGCGGTGACCTCGAAAGGAGGACGATCATGACGGTCACGCACGCCAGTCTACGGTCGCAGATCATTTCCGTCAGCGATGTGCAATGGCAGGACAGGCAGCCCGGCGTCCGTCAGAAGAGTTTGTGGGCGGATCCGGCGACGATTCGCCGGGCGGTGATGAGCCGTATCGAGTCGAACGCGCAACTGCCGCGTCATCGGCACGTCGGCGACGAGCTGGTGTTCGTCATCGAGGGAGCCAATCTCGGACGAGTTCAGAACCGTGACCGCCGGTAATGTGACCTACCGGCCGAACGGCTGTGTTCACGCGGTGTCGAGCAAGAAGGGCGCCACGGTTCTGGGTATCATCAGCGGCGGGATCGAACCGGTCTCGGAGGCCGGCTACGCGCCGCCTTCGCAGGTGTTCACGCTGAGCGAGCTCCCGTGGGTCGACGTCCGCCCTGGCGTCCGCCACAAGAGGGTCTGGGAAGATCAGGCGAGTGAGCGCCGCGCGATCCTCGCTCGGTTCGAGCCCGGGGCCACCCTCCCCCGCACCGTCATGTCGGTGACGAGCTGATTTTCATCGTCGAGGGGGCGAACGCCGACGAATCGGGCGTGGTAAGCACCGGCAACTTGAACTACCGCCCGAACGGTTGCGTCCACACGGTCACGACAAGGCATGGGGCGACGGTCTTGGCGGTCGTCTGGGGCCGCACCGAACCGCCCTGAGGCGGCGCCGCCGCCGGCTAGGTCGAGCTTCTGCTCCTCGATGACGGCTGACCACGTCCTTGCGCGCGCGGACAGGGGGACGCCATGAAAGAGTTGAGCGCCGTCAACCTCGAGCGGATCACGGAACAGCTCAGGGAGAGCGTGACCCCGGTCAATATTCTCTGGCAGGCGCCCGACTCCTTGGCGTTCGTGGCGCGAGGCCGGAACCACCGCAGAGAGTTCCACGTCGATCCGAGCGACGAGGTCATGTACATGATCAAGGGCGACATGACCCTGCTCTACCTCACGGCCGAGGGCGAGGAGAAATCGGTTCTCATCCGAGAGGGCGAGATCATCTACTGCCCGGCGGGGACGCCGCACTCCCCGCGCTTCTCCCCCGACGCCTTCGTGCTGGTGCTGGAGCGGATGCGTCGGGCCGACGAGCACGACCGGTTCGAATGGTTCTGCGAGCGGTGCCATGCCAAGCTGTACGAGTCGGTCACGCACGTCCGCGATTACCGCGAGGACCCGGTGTCGCGAGCCTACGAGGAGTTTTTCGGGAGCGAGTCGCGCCGGACGTGCCAGATCTGCGGCCACGTGACGCCCGGCCCGCCGCGGTAGCCCGCCGACGCCACCGCGCCTCGCGTCCATGGTGTGCTTGACGTGTCGGCGACCGACGTTGCACTATCGGGCTCGCCAGGCGGCGCTGGCCCCGCCTGCCGATCCTGCAATCACCTCGTCATCGCGAGGAGGACCCCATGAAAGATGGACTCCGATTCGTCGACTCCGACATGCACATCATGGAACCGCCGGACCTGTTCGAGCGCTACCTGGATCCCAGGTTCAAGGATCGCGTGAGCGTGCCGGTGGGGGCCGACGGCCGCCCGAATCGCGGCCCGTCCGGCCTGGTCCTGATCGACGGGCTGCCCACCTCCGACATGGACCTGCAGCAGTACCGGAAGCGCGTCCGGCGCGCCGACACCCAGAGCACCCAGCTCCTCTCGGGCTCCCGGATCTTCGACACCGGCCGGCTGGACTTCGCCGTCGAGCGCGACTACGACCCCGAGGCCCAGGTCATGGGCATGGCCATGGAGGGGGTCGACATCGCGGTGCTCTACCCGACCGCCGGGCTCGCCCTCATCGCCCGCGACAACCTGGATCCGCGGCTGTCGCTGGCCTTGTGTCAGGCGTACAACAACTGGATCCACGACTTTTGCCGGTACAGCCCCGATCGCCTGAAGTTCGTCGCGATGTTGCCGGTGCACGACGTGCACCTGGCCTGCCGGGAGCTGGTGCGGTGCGTGCGTGAGCTCGGCGCCGTCGGGTCTTTCATCCGGCCGAACCTGGTGAACGACCACTACTGGCACTCCAACTACTGGGACCCGCTGTACCGCGTGCACGAAGAGCTGGGCGTGACGTGGGGCTTTCACGAGGGCGTGAGCGCCGTCTACTCGCGCATGATCCCCCTGTATGGCGAGAACCGCTTCTACCGCCACGTGGCCAGCCACTGGATCGAGATGCAGCAGGCGATGATCGCGATGATCATCGGCGGCGTCTTCGAGTTTCACCCGAAGCTCCGGGTGGGTTTTCTCGAAGCCCAGAACTCCTGGGTGCCGGGGCTCCTGTCCCGCATCGAATGGGACTATCCCCAGTACCGCGATTCGCACGCGCCGTATCTGTCGCTGACCCCGAGGGAGTACTTCCGGCGCAACTGCTGGGCCGCCGTCGAGGGGAGCGAGCCGGAGATCGAGGCGACGGCCGGACTCATCGGCGCCGACCGCATGTGCGTCTCGACGGACTATCCGCACTTCGACTCGAATTTCCCGCACGTGGCGGAGAATCTGCTCAAGAACGTCCCGCGCGAGATCGTGGCGCAGATCTTCATGGGGGGCGCGCGCCTGTACGGCTTCACTGAGGACGACTTCCGGAAAGCCGACGCCGCGGCGCTGCCCAACTAGCTATAGCTAACTCGCCAGCCGGTTGGCACGAGGAGCGAGGGCGTGGCGTGCGCCTTGACACTGCCCAATGCAGTTTCAGGAAGCCTCCGCGTGGCTGAATCTAGGCCAGGGCCTGAACTGGGGCGCATTCCCACTGTCGGGCACCTTCAAGGCACTCGACGGGCACGTCGTCATGGTGGGGGCCTTCAAGGCGAAT
>WNGA01004987.1_pt1 | contig 19347 bp, 17 predicted proteins | sample 5400061 | NCBI WGS metagenome assembly WNGA01 (sample SAMN13153366, study PRJNA577476) | soil metagenome | isolation source: 100 cm soil or saprolite under grassland replicate 2 | place: USA:California | collected 2016-06-15 | reverse complement strand
CTTTGGGCAGGTTCAAGACGAGGGCCGGGAAATCGATCTGTGTGATCTGCCAGCCATACGCGTACGCCGCGATCGCGATGGCCAGGAAGAGGAGGCTGCGCCACGAGGCGACGATGGCACCGGGGCCAGCCTTGCGAAAGGCGGCCGGATCGGGGCGGCGCGCCTCTTCAATCGTGGCCATCAGGCGATCTCCACCTCGACCGCCTCCTCGCCATAGATCTCGCGGAAACGGACCTGGTCTATCTGGCGGGGCGGCCCATCGTAGACGATTGCCCCCTGCTTGAGCGCGACCACGCGAGTGGCGTAGCGGCGCGCGAGGCTCAGGAAGTGCAGATTACAGAGGACGGTGATGCCGTCCTGCTGGTTGATCTCCTCCAGATACTTCATGACCGAGTGCGAGGTTGCGGGATCGAGGCTCGCCACTGGCTCGTCGGCCAACATGAGCTGTGGCTCCTGCATCAGCGCTCGGGCAATGGCAACCCGCTGCTGCTGCCCACCCGACAGCGTGTCGGCCCGCTGGTAGGCTTTCTCGGGGATGCCTACGCGCTCCAGGTTGGCGAAGGCGCGGTGGTAATCCGGGAGCGGGAAGCGGCCCACGGCGCTCTGCCAGGGACTAACGGTGCCCAGGCGCCCGGACAGCACGTTCGTAAGGACCGAGGAGCGCTTGACCAGGTTGAACTGCTGAAAGATCATCCCCATCCGCTTGCGCACCTGGCGCAGTTGGGCCAGCGAGAGCCGCGTGATCTCCACATCGTTCAGGAAGATTCGGCCCGAGGTCGGCTCGACGAGTCGATTGATGCAGCGCAGCAGGGTCGACTTGCCCGAGCCGCTCAAGCCGATAATGACCAGGAATTCGCCGTCAGGGACGGTCAAGCTGACGTCGTCGACCGCGACGACGCCGCCAGGGAAGACCTTCGTCAGGTGCTCGATCCGCAGCACGGGCCTGTTCCATTGTCATTCTTCGCTTCGCTGCTTTGAAAAAAACGTCCGATGGGTGCCCTTTTCATTCGTGCGGGTGTCCCCATGGGACATGAAAACTCAGGATGACAACTACAAGCTCTAGCCCTTCTTCGGAGCTAGCTCCTCCTCGAGGTTGAGGTTCAGCGCCTTAGCGGCCTTACGAACCGGCTCGTAGTCACTGTCGGCCGAGACCGCCAATCCGTCGATCTGATACAAGTCCTTGAGTGCCTTCTTGCCGTCCTCGCTCGCCGCTACCTTGATCAGTCCGTCCCGAATCTTGTTGCCCATGTCTGGCGGCAGGCCTTTGCGAAGGCTAACGGTGTCGTTCGGGATTGGATCAGTCTTGGCGATGGGCTTGACCTTCTCCATCACGTCAGGCAGCGTGCTCGTCACTCGCGTCCGGGCATCGGTCACCTGGCCTTCGACGCTGTCGCCGAAGGTCGCCCCGCCGTCGACCTGCTTGTTGTAGACGGCGATGACCACCTTGTCGTGCCCGCCGGCGAAGGTCGTCTCCGAGAAGAAGGTCTTGTTATCGATCCCGTTGAGGGCGAGCAGCGCGTTGGGGAACAGATAGCCGGATGCTGAGCCCGGCTCGACGAACGCGAATTTCTTGCCCTTCAGCCCCTGGAGGTCCTTGATCCCGCTGTCGACGTGGACGATGATCTGGCCGGTGTAGGTCTTGCTGCCTCCCCGCACGCTCGCCAGGATGACCTCGGCCCCGAACTTGTCCTTAGCCAACACGTACGCGAACGGCGCCAGCCAGCCGATGTCGACGTTGTTGGCGCCCATCGCCTCGATCACCGCCGCGTACGAGGTTGGGACCGAGACCTTGATCTTGTAGCCGGTCTCTTTCTCGAGCAGCTGGCCGATCGGCTCGCCGCTGGCGAGCACCTTCTGCGAGTCGCTCGAGGGCACGAACGCCATCTTCAGCGGATTGTCGCTCGTTCCGAGCTGCGCCCCGCCCGGCTGGACCATCGAGCAAGCCGCCGCCAGCGGGAGCGCCAGAAGCAACGCGAACGCGAGCGCCGCGACGCCCGGGAACCAGCTCATCGTTCGCGCTGTCCGAGACCCATTCATCACCGGTTTCCTCCCCTGAGAGACTTGGCTCCGCGGCGGCACCCGACGAGCGACCAGATCAGACCTGGTCGCCGCGACCTCGCGCGATTCAGCGTATCATACTACCGGCCGCCCAACCCCACAATCCCAGCAGGGGGCGACGCCGGATGAGCCTGTTCGTGGAGAAGCTGACGACCGCCGCGCAGCGCAACCGGTCGTTGCTCTGTGTTGGGCTGGACGTCGACCCGCGCCTCGCGCCACCCTCGCTCGTCGGACGCGACGGCTGGATCGAGCGCTTCACGCTCGGCATCGTGGAGGCCACCGCGGACCTGGTCTGCGCCTATAAGCCCAACCTGGCGTTTTTCGAGGCGCTCGGGATCGACGGCTACCAGGGCCTCCGTCGCACGCTCGACGGGCTGCCGAAGGACGTGGTGAGCATCGGCGACGCGAAGAGGGGCGACGTGGGTAATACGGCCGCCGCCTACGCGCGCGCCCTGTTCGACGTCTGGGGCTTCGACGCCGCCACGGTCAACCCATATCTCGGCCACGACGCGCTCCAGCCGTTCCTGGACTATCGGGACCGCGGCGTGTTCGTCGTCTGCAAGACGTCGAATCCGGGCTCCGGCGACTTCCAGGACCTGGCCACAAGCCAGGCCGCCGAAACGATCTCGCTCTATGAGCGGGTGGCCCGCTACGTTGTCGAGTGGAACGAGGCCGGAAACTGCGGCCTGGTCGTCGGGGCCACCTATCCGCGCCAGTTGAGACACGTTCGGTCGCTCGCGCCAGACCTGCCCATTCTCGTGCCAGGTATCGGCGCTCAGCAGGGTGACTTGGAGGGCTCAGTGCTGGCCGGGCTCGACTCGCGCGGCGGCGGGATCATCCTCAACGCGGCTCGGCAGGTACTCTATGCGAGCGCCGGACCCGACTGGCAGACGGCCGCTCACTCGGTCGCGCAGGAGCTGCGGAGCCGCCTGGAAGCGGCTCGCCAGGAGCGGCTGGATGCCGGCCTTAGAGCTGCGGCTCGGTGACGTGCTGCGGCTGCGGAAGCCGCATCCGTGCGGCAACTCCGACTTCGTCGTGGTCCGGCTGGGCGCCGACATCGGGCTCCGCTGCCAGGTCTGCGGCCGCCGCATCCTGCTCGCCCGCAGCCTGCTCGAGCGGCGGATCAAGAGCTTCGTAAGCCGCACGCCGGAGCCTGAGCTACCCCTGGACCTATGACCGACCGCTCGCTGTGGCGAAACCGCGAGTTCATGCTGCTCTGGCTGGCCCAGGCCATCAGCCAGACGGCCCAGAACGCCGTCAACTACGGAATCATGGTGCTCGTCCAGACCCGTAGCAACTCCAGCGTCCACATGAGCGTCGCGGTCATGACGATGATCCTGCCATCTGTCATCTTCGGGCTCGTCGCCGGCGCGTACGTCGATCGCCGCGACAAACGCTGGGTGCTGATCGGCACGAACGTGCTGCGGGCTATCGCGACGCTCGGCTACGTCGTCTTCACCGAGTACCTCGGGCTCGTCTATCTGACCAATTTCATCTTCTCCACCATTAGCCAATTCTTCGCGCCAGCCGAAGTGGCCATGATCCCAGCCATCGTCGAGCGGCGTCGTCTGATCCAGGCTAACTCCCTGTTCCACCTCACCTTCACCGCCGCCCAGCTGGGCGGGCTGGTCTTCCTTGGACCGCTGGTGGTGAACCTGGTGGGCTCGGACGGACTGTTCGGCCTGGTAGCCGTGTCGCTGGCCCTGTGCGCCGCACTGCTCTGGCCACTGCCCTCCACTCGCCGTCGAGTTCAAGATAAGGTGGAGGGCTTTGCGGCCCTGTGGGGGGAGGTCCGCGAGGTCCTGTCGTTCATCCACGCAGACCGGATCGTCTCCTGGGCAATGGTCCATTGGACACTCGGGGCGACGCTGGCGATCGTCATGGCCATGCTCGCGCCCGGGTTCGTGGTGAACGTGCTCGGCATCCGCGCGGAGAACAGCGTCTTCGTCCTCGCCCCGGCGGGCGTCGGGATGCTGCTCGGGACTACCGTGCTGAGCCGCTGGGGCCAGGGGCTGGACCGACACCGCCTGACCAACGGCGGACTGGTGACCATCGGCCTCGGCCTGAGCTCGTTGTCGTTCGTCGGTTCACTCCGCGAGTCGTTCCACCCAGGCAGCCCACCGGGCGGGATCGAGCTGGCGGTCGTGATGGCGACGGCGCTTGTGACCGGCCTGGCGTTCGTCTCGGTGGTCGTCCCAGCCCAGACGATCATCCAGGAGCGGGCCCCGGTTGACGTTCGCGGGCGAGTATTCGCGGTTCAGCTCGTTATGAGCAACGTGGTGGGCGTCGCACCACTGCTGTTTCTGGGCGAGCTCGCCGACCTAGCGGGTGTCGACTGGACCCTGCTGGTCCTTGGCTTGCTTGTGCTCGGGGCTGGCCTCATCAGCGGCGTCCTGGCGACGAGCGCTCGGCTAGCGCGATACCAGGCCTCCGCCGAGCCGGGTTCGGCCGCGTAGGGGCGAAGCATTGCCGCGCCACGATCCGGCGCGCGCAGACCATGCGCGCGAATGCTTCGCCCCGGCCGGTACCGGATGCCTGGTCATTCCCGCTTGCGAGGCTCTTTCCGGCGGCCGTATACTCTGCGTGCGAGCCCCCGTGGCGGAATAGGTATACGCGGCAGGTTGAGGGCCTGTGCCCGTGAGGGCGTGCTGGTTCGAGTCCAGTCGGGGGCACCGATCGGCGTAGCGCGTGCGGTGGGATCGTTCAGGGCGAGTAGCTCAGCCGGCTAGAGCGCCTCGTTTACACCGAGGAGGTCGCGGGTTCGAGCCCTGCCTCGCCCACGCCAAGGTAGCTCAGTTGGTAGAGCACGCGGCTGAAAACCGCGGTGTCGGCAGTTCGATTCTGCCCCTTGGCACCAGGTTGTCTGCCGCGCGGGCGCGAGTCCCATCTCAGGACACCGCCTGTCTGGTGACAGGCCGCTCCCTCACGGTCGCGGTACTGATGGTCCCGTCGGCGCCCGATGGCCCGACTCGGCAAGCGTGACACGCGCACGGTCCTCAGAACCGCAGAACCGCGACCGTGAGGGAGCGGACGTTTCTCACCGCCGCTAACCTTGACACCCTTCCGGCTTCGAGTTAGATTGCCCTCATGGATCGTGTAGCTGTTCCGAGCCATTGGCAGAAAGGAGCGTGCAGACATGAGACAAGAGATTGAGGGCCAGACGGGTGAGGTCACCTGGGGCGCCAGGCTCAATCGACGGCGCTTCCTGCGGCTCGTAGCACTCGGCGCCGGGGCGGGGACGCTGGTGTCGCTCGGGGTCGCCTGCCAGCAGGCCGCTGCCCCCGCGCCGCCCAAGCCAGCCGAGTCGAAGCCGGGAGAGGCGAAACCCGCCGAGGCGAAGCCAGCCGAGTCCAAGCCCGCGGCCGAGGCCAAGCCGGCCCAGCAGGCGCCCGCGGTGGCGGGCGCCAGCCCGGTCATCGTCATGCAAGGTGTCGACGCCAACACCCTGGACCCGGCGTTCCGTAACTCGGTCCCAGAGTTCACCATGAATGCCCATGTCTTCAGCTTCCACACCTGGCGGGACCCGAAGTCGCTAAAGATCGTGCCCGAGTTCGTCCAGGAGTGGAAGCTCGTCGACGAGCGGACCTGGGAGTTCAAGATCCCCAGTGGCGCGAAGTTCCACGACGGGACGCCCGCTGACGCCGAGGCCGTCAAATTCAGCCTGACTCGCCAGGCCAAGCAACAGGTTGGCGGTAAACCGACGATTCAGGGCACGTTCGGACGGCTGACCAGCTTCGACTCCGCGGAGGTCGTGAACGCCACCACGGTCCGGATGAAGACCAAGGACCCGGCCGCGATCGTGCCCGACCTGCTTGCATCGGTCGAGGTCATGCCACCCGGCGTGTACGCGGACGAGTCCGAGGCGAACCTCGCCAAGATCGCCACCCAACCGGTCGGCTCCGGCGCCTACAAGCTGGTCGAGTGGGTCAAGGACGACCGCGTAGTGCTGGAGGCGTTCGATGGGTACTGGGGCCCTAAGCCGAACATCAAGCAGGTCATCGTCAAGCCGGTCCCAGAGCTCTCCACGCGCGTCCTGGCGCTGCAGAACGGCCAGGCCGACGTCATCGTGAACGTCGCCCCCGACCAGGTCCCGATCGTCGAGCGCAGCGAGAAGGGCCGCATCTCGAAGGTCGCGGGTGGGCGCAACATCTTCATCGGGATGCGGTATGACCGTCCGTTTCTGACCGACAAGCGAGTCCGCCAGGCGTTCAACTATGCGTTCAACTTCGACGCGGTCAACCGCGCCCTGCTCAACGGGGCCGGAACGCGCACCAAGACCATCCTCAACCCCCCACACGAGCCGCCCGATGTCAAGCCGTATCCGTACGACCTGGAGAAGGCCAAGTCGCTGCTATCTGAGGCCGGCTGGAAGCCGGGCTCAGACGGCATCCTGAACAAGGATGGACAGAAGTTCTCCGTCACGTTGATGTCCCCGAGCGGCCGCTACATCAAGGACAAGGAGATCGCTCAGGCCGTGCAGCAGGACCTCCAGCGACTGGGCGTCGAAGTGGAGCTGAAAGTCCTGGACTGGTCTGTTTACGCGGGCGACATCCTCAACAAGCGCGACCCTTCCGAGATCTTCCTGCTCGGGCTGGGCGCCCCGTTCACCGGCCAAGAGGAGCTCAACTACATCCATAAAGACTTCTCGCTGAACTCCACTCACTGGGAGAACGACGAGTACCACAAGCTGTTCGACGAGCTGAAAGTCACCCTTGACGACAAGAAGCGCCAGGACCTGATGAACCAGATGTGGGCGATCGCCTACGACGACCCGCCCTGGATCTACGTGTACCACCAGGTCGACTTCTACGGCGTCAGCAAACGCATCGAATGGGAGGCGGCAGCCACCGAGCGGATCCGGATGACCGAGGCGAAGCTAGTCGGATAGCTATCAGCTATCAGCCGTCAGCTATCAGCGGATGCCTGACGGCTGATGGCTGACAGCCGATAGCTGATGGCTACGTACGTCGTCAGACGCCTGTTGCAGTCGGTACTCGTCCTGCTGGGCGTCACGACGCTCGCGTACTTCATCCTGTTCCAGACCGGCGACCCGACGTTCCTGAGCGTCAGCACGGACGCGACCCAGGCCGAGGTAGAGCGCGTCCGCCATCTGCTGGGCTTTGATCGTCCGTGGTACATCCAGTACGGCGAGTTCCTGGGAAAGGCGGTGCAGGGAGACTTTGGGACCTCGCTCCGCCAGGGGCTACCCGTCACCCAGATCGTCCTCGAACGGCTCCCGGCCACCCTGGAGCTGTCCGCGGCCGCGATCCTGATCGCCCTGCTGGTGGCATTCCCAGTCGGGATCATCTCCGCCACCCGTCGAAACAGCGTCTGGGACCAGTCCAGCATGCTTGGCGCCATGGTCGGCCAATCCGCGCCGAACTTCTTCCTCGGGATCATGCTGCTGTTCGTGTTCGGTGGGATGCTCAACTGGTTCCCGATCGGCGGGCGGGGCCAAGGCGGACCCGAGGATGAGCTGCGGCACCTGGTGCTGCCCGCCCTGACCCTGAGCGCGTTCTCGATGGCCCGCAACGCCCGCCTGGTGCGCTCCAGTCTCCTCGAGACGCTCGGCCTCGAGTACGTGACCGTCGCCTGGGCCAAGGGGTTGGCCGAGCGAGCGGTAGTCCTCCGACATGCGCTCCGCAACGCCCTGATTCCGGTGGTGACGGTCGTCGGACTGGAGTTCGGCGCCCTCCTGGGTGGCGCGGTCATCACCGAGACCGTCTTCGCCTGGCCGGGCGTCGGCGCCCTCGTGGTCAAGGCGATTGGCCAGAAGGACTTCCCAGTGGTCGTTGGGTGTGTGACGATGCTGGCGACCGTCTTCGTGACGCTCAACCTGGCGGTGGACCTGCTGTACGGCTACCTCGACCCGCGCGTACGGGCGACGAGGCAGTAGGCAGTGGCGAGTGGGCAGTGGGCAGTGGGCAGTGGGCAGTGGGCAGTGGGCAGTGGGCGGTGGGCGGTGGGCAGTAGGCAGTAGGCAGTAGGCATAGGCAGCGAGTGTAAAGGTGGAACGGACATCCGAGATTGGCAAGGCCGCCAGGCCCGGGCGGGAGGGCCAAGTGATCACAATGCCCACTGCTCACCGCCTATTGCCTACTGCCCACTCGCAAAGGCTGTGGCGCAGCCTGAGAGCTCGACGGCTGGTACTGTTCGGCTTCGCGGTGCTCGGGGTTGTGATCTTCTGGGCGTTGGCCGCACCGCTGATCGCGCCCCACCCGCCGCGGGCGGGAAACGTGATCGACAGCAAGCTGCCGCCAGCCTGGCTGCCCCAGGGCGAGGCCCGCTTCCTGCTCGGCACCGACGAGTTGGGACGCGACATTCTGAGTCGCGTCATCTACGGGGCCCAGATCTCGCTGTTGGTCGGCTTCTCCGCGGTGGCTGTGGCCGGCGCGGTCGGCGTGACGCTGGGTCTGTTCGCCGGATATCGGCGCGGCCGGACCGACGACGTCATCATGCGTTTGGCCGACATCCAGCTGGCAATGCCGCAGATCCTGATGGCTATCGCCTTCCTGGCGGTGCTCGGCCCGGGGCTGCGGAACGTGATCCTGACGCTCGCCATCACCAACTGGGTGACCTACGCCCGTGTCGTCCGTGGCCAGGTGCTCTCGGTTCGCGAGAAGGAGTTCGTCGAGGCCGCCCGCTGCATCGGCGTCAACGATACCGCGATCATGTTCAAGCACATTCTGCCGAACACGCTGGCGGCGATCATAGTCATCGCTAGCTTCGCCGTCGCCCAGACCATCCTCACCGAGGCCGCGCTGTCCTTCCTGGGGCTGAGCGTTGGCCCCGACGTGCCGACCTGGGGCGGCATGGTGGCCGCCGGACGCGACCAGATTATCACCGGCCAGTGGTGGATCTACACCTTCCCGGGCCTGGCCATCATGTTGACGGTGCTGGGCATCAACACCATCGGCGACTGGCTTCGCGACTACCTGGACCCCAGACTGAAGGCGTAGCCAGACTCGTTCCTCATCGTCCCCCAATCGTCACGTCGTCGATCCGGACGCTCGGAGCCGCGACGGCGCCCAGCCCGGGAATCCAGCGGACATCCGAGGCGATCGCTGACAGATTCGCCAGCATCTCGAGCATCGGGGCGGCAATGGTCACACCAGAGACTGGCCCCGCAACCTCGCCGCGCTCGATCCAGCGCCCCGAGGCGCCGACCGAATAATCGCCGCTGACCGGGTTGATGCCACCTACATTGCGAGTCGTGACCACGAGCAAACCGCTCTCAACGCCCGCGATCAACCCATCCGCGGACAGCGGACCGGGCTCCAGCAGCAGGTTACTTGGCCCTACCTCTGGCAAGACCCGGTGAGTTGGGCGAAGGCCGTTGCCGGTCGGGCTGGCGCCGGCCCGCCGCGCCGTGTACGCGCTGTGGAGGAATCCGCCCAAGACGCCCGTCTGGAGCAGCTCGGTCCGCTGGGTAGGGACACCCTCCCCGTCCACCGGTGCCGTGGCGTAGGCGCGCGGCAAGCTGCCGTCGTCGACGAGCGTGATCAGCGGCGAGCTGACGCGTTGGCCTTCACGGCCCACGAGGAACGACCGCCCCTTCAACACGGCCTCGGCCGAGAGCGCCTGGGTCAGGCCGCGCAGCAGCTCGGCGGCTACCTCTGGCTCCATCACAACGCTGGCTCGCTGGGTCGGCATGATGGTTCCCCCGAGAGCGGCGGTGGCTCGCCTGGCAGCTCGACGGCCGGTTTCTTCCGCCTCTAACTCGGTCGGGCCGCGGCCGGCGGTTACGGCATGGCCGCGCTGGGCTTCGCCATCATGGCGTGCAATGACCACCAGGGTGGCGTAGCAACTAGTGGCCTGGTAGCTAGTCGAGATCCCGCGCGAGTTGACGACCGCGTTGGTCCTGATACTGTCGGAATAGCGTGCCAGATCGGTACTGTGGACGCGCGTATCGGCCTGACGGGCTGCCGTCTCCAGCCGACGCAGCAAGTCGACCTTCCACTCCAGCGGATAGGCCGACAGGGCCGAGTCGAAGATGCCCAGCTCCTTTTCATCCAACGGCTGCGCTTGAGGGAGTCCGGCGTGCGAGTCGGGTGTCGCCTCACGCGCCAGGCGGACCGCATGCTCGACCAGCTCCACGCGACCTTCGGGACTTACGTCGGAGGAGTACGCGTAGCCCACTCGCTGGCCAACCAGCGCGCGCAGGCCCACGCCGCGCCCAGCGGCCGACACCACCGACTCTAACTGTCCGTTCACGATCTCGACGGCCGAAGTGGTCTGATCGCTGTAGAAGGCCTCGGCCTCGTCGGCCGTCGCGCGCAGGGCGTGCCTCACGAGTTCCTCACACAGGCCTCGGGGGTCAGGGACCAGGGTCCGTACCTCCCACCAGCAACTCGGCCACGCGCAGCGTCGGCTGCCCGACTCCAACTGGCACCCACTGGCCGAGCTTGCCACAAGTACCCAGGCCAGGGTCGAGCGCAAAGTCGCTACCGATCGCGTCGATTCGGCGAAGGACACTGAACGAGTCTCCGGCCAGCGTCGCGCCACGGATCGGGCTGGCCAACGTCCCGCCCTCGATCAGGTAACCCTCTGTGACGCTAAAGACGAACTGGCCACTGGCCGGATCCACCTGGCCACCCCCAAGGCTCGCCACATAGATCCCGCGCCGCGTGTCCTGTATCAGCTCAGCCGGATCGATGCTGCCAGCCTCGATATAGAGATTCGTCATCCGTGGGATCGGGAGAAACTGAAAGGACTGCCGTCGGCCGTTGCCGGAGGCCGGCAATCCGAGCAATCTGGCCTGCTTGCGGTCGGTCAGATATCCGCTCAGGGTGCCTCGCTCGACGAGCGGGGTTCGCTGGGCTGGCACCCCCTCGTCGTCGATCCTAAACGAGCCGCGGTGATTCGGGACTGTAGCGTCATCCACCAGAGTCACCAGGGAAGAGGCGACCTGTTGGCCCAGCTTGCCGGCGTAAACCGAGCTGTTCTTCTGGACGTGATCGGCCTCCAAGCCATGCCCGACCGCTTCGTGGAACAGAACGCCGCCCCAGCCATTGCCGACGACCACCGGCATCGGCCCGGCCGGGGCCGGCACCGCGTCGAGCATGTGAATGGCGGCCTGGGCCGCCTCGCGCCCAACCTCTTCCGGGACATACCGCTCGAACAGCTCGAGCCCGGCTTGCCCGCCCCGCGCCCGACGCCCAACCTGACGCTGCCCGCCTCGCTCCGCGGTGACGCCGACCACGAGCTGGACCGTACGGCGCTCGTCCTCGGCAAATGTTCCGTCTGAGCCTGCGACCAGGACTCGCTGAACGGCGTCCGCGAACCGCAGCGTGACCTGTCGGACTTCACCCCCGGCCGCCCGCGCCGCGCGGTTGGCCCGAAGAGTCAACTCGACTCGCTCCGACTCAGACGCTGATTCGAACGGGCGTGCGATCCCGCTGGCGGTCAGAGCGGCGATCGTTCCAAGCGCCACCCGTTTGCCAGGCGCCCCCCTGTCGCGCGCGACTCTGCCCGCCACGCGCGCCGCACGCAACAAGCTCGCCTCGTCCCAGCCATCTACGTACGCGTAGCCGGTCACGTCGCCAGCCACCACGCGCACGCCAGCCCCGCGATCGTGGCCGAACTGGACCCGTTCTACGCGGTCATCCTCGAGAACGACTGTCGCGGTCCGCTGGTCCTCGGCGAACAGGTCAGAGAAATCACCCCCTCGCGCCAGCGCCTCAGCGAACACTCCCTCAAGGACTTTTGGGTCGATGTCGGTCAACTCTTCGGCCCAAGCCCGCCTCGGCTGTACCGGTTGGCTGGGTCCCACATCATCCAGCCAACGACGCCGGCATCGGCGGCGCCCCGTTTCTGGGCCACGATCTCCGCCGCGTTGTAGGGCCTGCGTGTCTCCCAGGGGTAGTCATCGAAATACTGGAGCCATGGCCGGAGTACGGCGCCGTGGCCCTCGGTCCGTTCGCGGGCCCGCCGCAGGCTCTCGAAGACCACGTCATAGGGCCTCGAGACGACCTGGGGGTAACCGATCAGCCCCGGCAGGCCAGCTCGATAGGTCGACGGATAGACCATCGGGCAGAGGTAATCGGTGACCTCGGCAAGCGTCTCGAGCTGCTGTCCGATCCCCGAGTCGTCGTCGTTCCATGTCACGACCCCAAACGTATCAACCCCAAGCAGCCCACCGGCCGCCCGAATCTCCGCCCGGGCCCGGCGGAGGAACGTCGTGATCGCCTCCACCCGGCTCGCATCGCTCAGGAACTTCGAGTACACCGCCGAGCCGACAGTCGCGCCGCGGCTCGGGTCGGTAGGGAATCGAACGTAGTCGAACTGGACCTCGTCGAACCCGTTTTCGGCCGCCTCGCGTGCCAGGGCAATGTTGTAGTCCCAGACTTCCTGTCGGGTCGGGTCCGTCCAAGCCAGCCCCTCGCCATCGATCCACAGCTCGCCGGTCCTGGCGTCCTTGATCGCCGCATCCAGCCCGGCCCGGGCACCGTTGCGGGCCAGCTTGTCGTCCTTGAAGACGACGATCCGAGCGATGGTGTAGAGGCCCCGCTGCTTGAGCGAGGCCAGCAGCTCTTGAACGTTTGGGATCGTGGGATCACTGTTCGCTCCGATCCTGTCGGCCAGTGGGACCGAGCTGCGATAGGCGAGGAATCCGCGGTCCCCCTTGATGTCGATGACGAGTGCGTTGACCTCAGTCTTATCGGCCAGCTCGAGCGCGTTTGAGCGCAACCCCCGATCCCCGATCCCATAGTAAGTCAGGTAGAGCGCCTTGACGACGAGTGGCTCGAGGCGAATGGCGAGTGAACGACCCGCGCTCAGGTCCACGTCAGCACGACGGTAGCCAGGCGCCAACACGCGTACCACTCCCGACGGCCGGGCGTTCAGCTCGAACAAGCCATCCCGGGCCGCCTCGACCGAACCGCCCTCGAAGCTCAAGAATGCACTCGGAATCGTCTTGCCGGTCGTCGAGTCAATCACGCTGCCGATCAACCGCGGCGCGAGCTTGACCTCTACGTCCGCCTCGCCGCGGTACGGCACGGCCAGCTCACGGTAGCCGGCCGCCCTGACCCGAATGACGCCGTCCCGTCTGGCCGGACCCGCCTGGAAGCGGCCCGGCTCCAGCGGTTGAACCCGCGCCGGGTCGGCGCTTACCCCGGCGCCCGCGACCAGCTCACCCGTCTCGGCGTCCCGAACCGATACCGAGAACGACCGCGGCGCAAGGGTGATTCGAACGTCGCCAGGCGGCCAGGCCATAACCCGGCCCGGCGCATATCCATCGGCTTCAACCACAAGCGGCTCGGCCAGGCTGGCTCGCTCGAACGCAAACCTGCCATCGGCGTCGGTCATGGTCGCGCTCGGCCCAGATATCACCCGCACGCCCCCGAGGGGCTGCTCGGACGTTCCCTCACGCACCGTCCCGCTCACGCGGACCTTGGGGAGCAACAACGGCCAGGGTGCGATCGACAACAAGATTAGCCCGAGCACTGCCGCGGCCGAGAGTCCGATCGCTGTCCGCCGTGCCCGGCCGGACGCATCCGGGCTCGCGGGGTGGGCTTGCACGCTAACGACGACCTCCAGACGATCCGACTGGCCAGACGGCGGCATCTTCTCGACGAGCGGAAGAGCGCGGGGATTCTAGACCGCCCGTTCGCCCACTAGCAACGAAAACGCGCGGCTCAGTACAATGGCGGCATGCCAGTGGTGACCATCGGCCGCCAGCTCGGAAGCCAGGGCGACGAGATCGGCCGCACTCTGGCTGAGCGGAACACCTTCCGCTACCTCGACCGCCACGTCTTGGTCAATTACGTGCGCGAGTTTGGCGAGATCGAGGCCAACGCGCCCGAGATCGCCGAGACCCGGCCCTCATTCTGGGAGCGACTCAACGAAGAACGCCGCCGCCATGCGATCGTCGTCCGCTGCGGCGTCTATGGATTTGCTCGCGAGAACGACGCCGTCATCGTCGGGCTCGGGGCCAACTTTCTGTTGCGCGGGGTCAGCCATGCCCTGCGCCTGCTGACCGTCGCGCCGATGTCGGTTCGGGTCGAACGGACCATGCAAGCCGGCGCGCCGGAGCAGCCGGGCTCGCCTGACAGCGAGACGGCGGCCGAGTTGATCCGCCGAAGCGATCATGAGCGACACGGCTATATCCGCTATATGCACAACGCCGATTGGCTCGCGGTCCACAATTATGATCTGGCGCTCAACACCGCTAACCTGGAGATCGAGCAGGCCGTCCACTTCGTTACGTTCGCGCTCGAACGAGCCGACGTCACCCCGACCGCGAATTCGCTGCAGATGATCGAGGACCTGGCTCTGGCGAGTCGCGTCGAGGCAGTCCTGATCTCCAATGCCGGCATCTGGATCCATGGGCTCAAGGCAACCGCCGAGCGCGGCGTCATAACCATCTCTGGCGAGGTCATCACCGATGAGGACCGAGAGTACGCCGAGGACGCCGTGCGGGTGGTAGAAGGCGTGCGCGCCGTGAACAACGAGCTCCGCATCCAACCGCCGCCGCTAACCGGAATGTAGAAGCGCGAGCGTGAGCGAGCGGCCGCTCCCTCACGTCGCGGCACGGATCGTCATTGTCCGCCCCTCATAGCGACTGGGGCGTCGTCGGACACGAACGAGCGGTGGATCTCCTTCGTCGCAGCATCGCTCGAGGACGGGTAAGCCACGCCTATCTGTTCAGCGGGCCGCGCCGGATCGGGAAGCGAACGCTAGCCCTCGCGTTCGCCCGAGCGCTCAACTGCGAGCGACTCGCGGCCGGCTCTTCGCCGAAGGTTGATCCGTGTGGCAAGTGCCGTCGCTGCCGGCTCATTGGGGCGGGCAAGCATCCTGAGGTGCGGGTGGTTGGGGTCCAGCCACCCCACCGGCTGATCCGCGTTGCCGACGTCGAGTCGATTCAGGCTGACGCGGCCCTCAAGCCGGCCGACGTCCAGCGCAAGGTGTACGTCATCGAGCAGGCCGAGCTGCTGAATACGGACGCCGCGACACGGCTCCTCAAGACGTTGGAGGAGCCATCCGGGTCGGTTGTCTTCATCCTCACCACGACCGATCCTGAGGCGACCCTGCCCACTATCGCCTCGCGCTGCCAGCAGCTGCGTCTTCGGCCGCTCAGCCGCGCGGAGCTGGCCGGCTATCTGGTCGACGCGCTCGGTCTGGCCCCGGAGCAGGCAGAATTACTGGCCGCCCTCGGCGAGGGCCGCGTGGGCTGGGCACTGCAAGCGGCCAGGGACAACCGGCTGGTCGAGCGCCGAGGTCGTGTGCTCGACGAGCTCCGCGGGCTCTTGGATGCCGATCGGCTGGACCGTCTGCAATACGCCCGCGCGCTAACCGAGCGCTGGGGCGCTCAGCCCGAGTTGGTGCGCGAGACGCTCGAGACGTGGCTGCGCTGGTGGCGCGACCTGCTCCTGCTGCAGGCCGGCCTTTCCGAGCGCATCGTAAACGTGGACCGACGGAGCGAGCTGGAGGGCCAGGCCAGGCGGCTATCCTCAGCCGACGTCTCGGCCGCCACCGAGGGCACCCACAATACGCTGCTCATGCTCGACCAGAACGTCAACCCACGCCTGGCCCTGGACGTCTGCCTCCTCAGCCTACCGCGCCTCGACCGCGCTGCCTGAGACAGCTCAGAGATGATCGCGGGAGTGCGTCTGCCCGAACGGAGCGGTGGAGGCCAGTTGCTCTACGTCGATACGGGCGATCTCCAGATCTCCGCCGGAGAGTGGCTGGTGATCGATGGACCAGATGGCGTCCGCCTGGGACAGGTCGTCATCGCGCCCCATCAGCTCCTCGAGAGCGCCCCGCTCGAACCCGCTGGCATCGTCCTCGGACGTGCTCGGGCGGACGAGCGCCAATCGTCGGCGGTCGAGCGAGCGGGCCAGCGGCTGCTCCAAACGCTCGACCTTCCGGCGTAGGTCTCACCCCAGGCGTGAAGGCCGTACTGAAAGGCTAGGATCGAGAGGAGCCGGCCGTTCGGCGACCAACCAGGAGTGCGGAGCCGATCAGCACGAACGCCACCAGGCCGGACACGATCCAGGCGAGTCGGAGCGGCGAGATGCTGACTCCGGCTGCGGCCCGAGACAGTGGTGCAAGCGGGCCGGTAGTGAGCGACTCGATAGTCGAATCGGCCAGGTGGTTGGCCCCGATCGCTTGATCCGGCGACGGGACCTCAATCCGCCGCGGGGTGGACTGCGGCGCGGCCCTGATCGCGGGGGCGACGGGCGCTGCGGTCTGGCTGGAGGCAGCCATCGGCACCGCTAGCCGTGCGGCAAGGCCGGACATATCGAGCGAGAACACGACCGCGAAAACCAGGGCCGCCAGGGCAGCGGCTGCCCGCGTCCAGATCACGAGCTGGGGAAGCCGAAGCATCGGCGCGGGCTCACGGAGCACGAAGGAGCGCGGCGGCGCCACCTGTGGCAAGCGATGAACGAGCGCGCGGACTGCGTCCAGATCGGACAGCTCGAAGCTGCAGTGTGCACAGCCTGGAAGATGCCGCTCGACCAACACAGCCTCGTCTGGCTCGACCTGGCGGTCGAGGTATGCCGACAACAGCTCGGTTGGGGCGTGCCCTTGAGGGCGAGTTTCATCCACGATCGCGCCGATTCACTCGAAGGGATTCTGGCCGCCGAGCGTGCCCCGGCCGCATGCCCCACAGCGGTTCCCGGACAAGACGGATCAGCACTCGGTTTCCTCCATATGACGCCGGGAGTGGCTGGGAAGTTCCCCGCGCTCGCGAAGGTAGTCACGCAGGCGCGCCCGAGCCCGACTGAGACGAGACTTGACCGTCCCCAGTGCCACCTGGGTCGCGCCGGCGGCCTCCTCGTAGCTGAGGCCCTGGACGTCGCAGAGAAGCACCAGCAACCGCTGCTCGGCCGGCAGCGTCGCGAGTCCGTCCTGGATGGCACGCGCCGTCTCGGTGCTCAGGGCAGTCTGCTCCGGTCCCGGCTTGAGGTCCGAGGGCCCAAAATCGCCATCGGCTCGCTCGCCCAGCTCGTCGAGCGAGCTGGCCGGCCGCCGCTGGCGGCGGCGAACGATGTCGTAGCATGAGTTGACCGTGATCCGCAGCAGCCAGGCTTTGAACGAACCGCCCCGAAACTCTCGAATGGCTCGGAACGCGGAGACGAACGTTTCCTGGGCAGCGTCGGCGGCATCGTCCGGGTTGCCGAGGGTGCGCAGTGCGACGTTGAAGACTGCCGTCTGATACATCAGCACGAGCTGGTTGAAAGCCGCCAGCTCGCCCTGGCGAGCGCCCTCGAGCGCGCGCGCCTCGGCGGCGCTCGGATCGACAGCGTGGGACACGGCCGAACGCCTCACGGGCTTCCGAGTAAGCGCGCCAACTATACGACACCGAATCGGCGGGTAACCACGGCTCGACGGTAGAATTACAGCGATGCGACTCGCCGCTGGGGCTCGAAAACAGACCAGTGCCGCCCTCGGTGCGGCGCCCATTGGACGGGTCGGTGGCTGGGCACGCCTGGCCGTATGGGCGCTGCTCGGCTCGCTGCTGGTCTTTTCTGGCACGCCGCCGGAGCTTCGCGTTCGACAGGTGACGGCACCGTACGCGTTTCGGCTCCTGGACTGGGAGCTTGGGCGCCTCGGCGAGCGGGGCGGGCGACTCGTTTGGGGCCTGATCGAGCCAGCTGGCGGCATAGACTCGCCGGCCCGTGAGGCCGTCGCCCGCTTCTTCCGCGCCCCGCGGCCCATGCGCGAGCCGTTTCGACCAGAAGCCGAGGCGGCCATCGAGCGGGCTCTGACGGCCGACCTCGCGGCGGAGGGCCTCGGCATCCCGATCTCGACAGCGCCAACCAGCGGCATCGTATTCCCCCCAGTGAGCTTCAGCTTCACCGCCCCGCCGCAGGTTCTGATCGTCTCGCCTCGCGACAGGATCGCCGTCAGCCAATCCGAGCTAGTCCGCCCAGACATGACCGTCGGCCAGGCCCAGACGCTCGAGGCGGAGGTGGAGCGCCTGAATGTTGCGTCGCTGGTCGTGCCTATCGGTGGGCTGGCAACCTATCCCGCGATCGTGCTGGAGGACCACCGCCCACTCGACGCCATGATCGGCGTCGCACACGAATGGATCCATGGCTATTTCTTCTTTCACCCGCTCGGAAGGGCCTACTGGAGCAGCCAGGCCGCGCGGATGATCAACGAGACGGCCGCCGACATGGCCTCGCGCGAGCTTGGCGAGCGTCTCGCCGACCAGCTCAGACTGGAGGACGCGAGCTACCAGAGGGCCGATCCAGGTCGCCCGGAACAGGTCGGGCGCCAGACCGGGCGCGACTTTCGCTCGCTGATTCGTGCCGCCCGCCTCCGAGTCGACGAGCTGCTGGCGGCCGGCCACGTCGAGGAGGCCGAGGCCTACATGCGGGAGCGGCGAGACGATCTGGCCGCGTCCGGCTACGAGATCCGGAAGCTCAATCAGGCGTATTTCGCCTTCTACGGCAGCTACGGCGACAGCGCTGCCGGCGCCAGTCCGATCCCCGGCCGTCTGCGGCGACTGCGAGACAACAGTTCATCGCTTGGCGAGTTTCTGCGCCGCGTTGCGCGACTGACGAGCGGGGATGATCTCGCCCGCGCGGTTGGCGACGCCTAATCGAGTCGGGCGCAGTTAGTCGCGCGTGCATGCCCTCACCCCCAACCCCCTCTCCCAACCTTGGGAGAGGGGGCCAGGGGCTGAGGGCATGCGAGGACGAGTCGCGAGTAGCCAGATGCGCCTTTCGTGAGGTTGCTTTGAGAGAGTTTCGTGCGACCAGCACGAGCAAGGGACAGGTTTGCTAGCATGCTGGTAGCGCCGAGCTTCCGATGGGCGGCGACGATCGGTGGGCCGCGAGCATTGACGGGTAAGGGGTCGAACGCCGTGCCAACACGAGATGACGCGATCGCGTTGCTCCACGAGCACACCAAGAGCGACCAGCTCCGCAAACACGGGCTGGCGGTCGAGGCGGCGATGCGGGCCTACAGTCGCAAGTACGGTGCCGACGAGGAGACCTGGGCCATGGTCGGTATCCTTCATGACTTCGACTACGAAGCCCATCCGGACGAGCACCCGTACTTTGGTGCGCGCATCCTTCGCGAGGCCGGCTGGCCCGAGGAGATCGTCGAGGGGGTCCTGGCCCATGCCGCCTTTACGGGCGTTGCCCGCGACACTCCACTCAAGAAGACGATCTTCGCCGTCGACGAGCTGACCGGCTTCATCACCGCGTGCGCTCTCGTCTATGGCAAGAGTCTGTCCAACGTCACCCCCGCCCGAGTCCGCAAGAAGCTCAAGGACAAAAGCTTCGCGCGCGGCGTGGTGCGCGAAGAGATCTACACTTCCTTCGAGGAGCTCGA
>WNGA01005168.1_pt1 | contig 19351 bp, 15 predicted proteins | sample 5400061 | NCBI WGS metagenome assembly WNGA01 (sample SAMN13153366, study PRJNA577476) | soil metagenome | isolation source: 100 cm soil or saprolite under grassland replicate 2 | place: USA:California | collected 2016-06-15 | reverse complement strand
GTTGCGCGCCCAAACAATCGGATGACCAAGCGTTGGGACGAGCTGCGTCTCTAAACCAATGGTCGTGAGTTTTTCCACCAGCCACCGTGCGCACTCCTCCAGCTTTTGCTTGTACTGATCGTCCGTCGAGACACTCGGAAAACGCAGGAACGAATAATACTCCTCAAGATAATTTTGCTGCATGATTGCAAGAGTAAACCTAGATTGCGGAAAACGTCCAACGTTCAACCTGTAGTCGTCGCCCTGTGGGCGACGCAAGGTTTGGGTCCCCGTGCCGGTCAGCGCAGCGCTTCGCACAGCGAAACGGCTACAACCCAAACATGAATTGAGATTTCTTCGCTCTTCGTTCAACCTCCGCGAATGCCCGAGCCGCCGCCTCCGAAAGAAGATGCCGGTCTGATACGTGCCATCGGCATTCCCGCATATATCATTTGCGCTTTTGCCATGTGTTTGTTCGTGACCTCGTTCGCTATGGCGGGGAGTCGGGTTTCGCTTACCGGTGGCCTCTACGCCTATGTCGAAGCCGCGTTTGGGCGATATGTCGGATTTCTGGCGGGGGTGCTTTATTTTCTAACGGCAATACTCGCCATTTCCGGAATCCTCACTCTCATTGCTGCTTCAGTGAGCGGATTGATCCCGGCCTTCGGGACGCCGATCGGACGCGCCGCGCTAATTTTGTGCATCTTAGTGCTTCTCGTGGGGATCAATATCCGCGGTGTCCGAATCGGCACCCGCGCTGTCGAGACAATGACGCTGATTAAGCTTGCGCCGCTGATAATTTTCATTGTGGCCGGTTTTTTTTTCTTACGGCCAGAGGCATTGGCATGGCCCGGCTGGCCACGAGGCGACGCTCTGGGTAGAAGCGTCCTCCAGTTGCTCTTCGCATTCGTCGGAGTCGAGATCGCGCTGGTGCCCAGCGGGGAAGTCAAAACTCCGGCGCGGACAGTGCCGCGCGCGATCTTCACCGCGCTCGGCATCACCACTGTGCTTTACATTATGATTCAACTCGTGGCCCTCGGTGTTCTCGGAAGTGAACTCGGAAAATACGGCGAGACTGCATTGGCCGAAGCTGCAGGGCGATTCTTGGGAAACGCTGGCCGAATATTAATGCTCGCCGGGCTGGCCATCTCTGCCTTTGGCTGGACGACGAGCGATATTCTGAGCTCGCCGCGAATTATTTTCGCCTTTGGGCGAGACGGTTTTATTCCAAAATGGTTTGCGCATGTGCATCCGCGATTTCACACGCCGGATGTGGCGATTGGGACGTATGCAGCAATCGCATTCCTCCTTTCCTTCAGCTCGACGTTTCAAAAGCTCGCCATTCTTTCCAACATGGCAGTGCTCCTGCTCTATATTCTGTGCTGCCTCGCCGCGTTGGAATTGAATCGACGCGACATTCGAAGCGATGGCGCGCCATTTGAGTTTCGTGGCCAGAGCATCGTTCCAATCGTCGCGATCATTTTGATTATCTGGGTTCTTGCCCACGCGACGAAGGAAGAATTTGAAATCACAGGCGCGTGTCTAGCGGCGGCGACATTACTTTTCTTTATCCGCAAATTCGCGGAAGCACGATGGAATAGCTAAATTCAAAGTTGAAGCTTTGGATTTTGCAGGAATTTTGGAGGCGGAATTCGAGGTTTCGAACCCTGGTCGAGACACAATATCATGTGCTGGGTCGCAGCGCCGACCACTTCAAATTGTGCAAATTTAGCTTGTAACCCCCAGAACGTCTCTATATTGACTTCCAAGGTCCGAGATTGCGGCCGGCACATGCACTTACAATCGATCGAGCTCCTCGGCTTCAAATCGTTTGCCGATAAAACGATTTTCAATTTCCACCAAGGTATTACCGCTATTGTCGGGCCGAACGGTTGCGGCAAATCCAATGTGCTGGATGCGGTCCGCTGGGCGCTCGGAGAACAGTCTGCCAAGTCGCTCCGCGGCGACGAGATGGCCGACGTGATTTTTAACGGCAGCGACACGCGCAAACCCGTCGGCTTCGCAGAGGTCTCGCTGTCCTTCACCGATTGCGCGAAAGAGCTGGCAGTCGATTGGCATGACGTGCGCGTGACGCGCCGTGTGTATCGCGACGGCAATTCCGAATACTTCCTAAACAAAACGGTCTGCCGTCTTCGCGACATTCAAAATCTTTTCGCCGACACCGGCGTCGCGAGGTCTGCTTACTCGATGATGGAGCAAGGCAAGATCGACATGGTCTTGAGCTCCCGCCCAGAAGATCGTCGTGCGGTTTTTGAATAAGCGGCCGGTATCACAAAATATAAAACGCAAAAACGTGAGGCGCTACGCAAATTGGAAGCAACCGAGGCAAATCTGTTGCGCATCGGCGATGTCATCAAGGAAGTAAAACGCCAGATTGGCTCGCTGCAACGCCAGGCAGGCAAGGCGCGGCGCTACCAGGCGGTACACGCCGACCTGCGAGTGCTCGAAACCCACCATTCCCGCAGACAGCTCGATTCGTTGCAAACTGAACTAGCCCGTTGCCACGCGGAAATCGCGCGCCTCGGCGAATCCGAACAGGCTATCCGGTCGAAGATTGATTCGAACGAGAACCAGATCGCCGAGCAGCGTCGCGCGCTGGAGAAAATTGATACCCAGATCGCGGATGGCCGCAGTGAATTACAACGTCTTCAAAGCCAAATCAGCACGCATCACAATCGAATCCAATTCAATCAGCAACGCGCAGAGGAGTTGACGGAGTTAATCGAGCGCTCCAGAAAAGACGTAGCTGCGGCCGAGGTAAAACGCGCTCAGCAAGACAAAGAATTAGAGGACGCAAATACGCTGATTGAAAAGACCAGCCAGCTTCTTCAAGCCAAGGAAGCCGAACTGGCAAAGCTTACTGACTTGATCTCGAAATTGCGCTCCGAGCGGGACACGTACGACTCGAAACTTGAAGCGCTGCGTTCGTCAGGATCGAAAGGTGAGGAGCGAGTTGCCGAACTGGAGGACGAGATCTCCGGACTTGCGATTCGCCGCGATGCTACAGAGGAAACTCGACGCGATCTTGACGCCACGATTTCCAAGGCGCGCGTCGCCCGCGATAAAATCCAGAAGGAACTCGCCACTGCGCGCGCGGCGGCAGAGGCGAGGCAAAAAAATCTCGAGCTTTTAAAGACGAAATCGCAGGCCAGTGAGAAAACGTTGCATGAACAACAACAGCGTCTCGCCAAAACTGAAAAAAACCTGACCGAAATCGAACGCTCTTTGGCGGAAAAAGAATCGCGTCTGGAAATTCTGCGTCAGCTGAATGAAGAAGGGGAAGGTCTCGCTCAAGGTTCACAATCCGTCCTGAAAGGCCTTGATAATCCTTCGCGCATCCAGCCCGCTCTGGCGGGAGCTTTAGTTTCGAATCTCGATGTCGATTCAGAATTTATCGCGGCAATCGAAGCTGCCCTGGGCCGAAATCTACAGGCAATTGTTCTGAAAGACGCACAACTGGCGCCCGAAATTATCGCGACGTTAAAGGGAAAGAAAATCGGGCAGGCCGCGCTGGTTCTCCCGGGATTGTCGAATTCCTCGCCTGCAACTCTCGCGGCGCTTCCGAACGAAGCCATCGCCTGGGCGCGCAAGAAAGTGAAAGCGCCAGAGTCTCTTGCGCCACTCGTAGGGCGATTACTGCACAATGTCGCAATTTTCCGCGATCTAGACGCAGCATTATCTTTCAGGAAACACGGAAGCGATCTCGCCGTTGCGACGCTCGCGGGAGAATTCATTTCGGCGGAAGGGATAATTTTTGGCGGCAGCCGAGACGCGTCTGCCGATTCCTTGCTTGAACGCAAGGCGCGCATGTCGGTTCTGAGCGCAGAATGTGGGGAGATCCGCAGCCGGCGCGATGAGTTAGTGCGACAGCGCGACGACGCAAATGCAATACTGGAGAAAGCGGCAGGCGACTTCGAAGAAGCTCGTCGTCAATATGAGTCTGCCGAACGGGAACAGGCCACCTGTAACAATCGAATTTTCTTCCTGGAACGAGAATCGCAGGAAAGCGAACAGAAGATCGACCAACTTCGCTCGGAACAGACGGTCCTCGCGCAGCAAATCCAGACCGCAGATGAGCGCATTGCAAAATTAGAGGAAGAGCTGAACTCAGAGCGCTCTGCTTTGGAGGCGCAGCAGAATCAACAGCTCGAATTCCAGGGTGCGCATGAGAAAGCTGCAAAGAGCGAAGGCGAGGCGACGGAGCAGCTCAACGAACTGCGCCTTGCGCTCGCTACAGAGCGAGCGCGTTACGAAAACCTCGTCGCACAGCGCCAGCCGATGACTGCTCGCGAAGCTGAACTGGCCGAAACGATCGCGGCTCGGCAGACGGAGATCGCCAATTTCGAGAAGCGATTGGCCACACAATCGGAGGAATCAAAGAGCGCTGAAGCTGCCATCGAAAAAGGGAAAGGAGAATCCGCCAAACTGGAGGCAACTGTTGCCGCATTGACCGATCAGCGTGCGGAGCACTCACGCGCGATGAACGAAATGGAGTCGGATCTGCGCGCAAGTCGCAACTCGTTGAATGAGTTGCACGATTTGCGTTCCACACAACAGGTTCGCGAGTCGCAGTTGCAAATGCAGAGCGACAATCTCGTCGAACACATTTCCCGGAGTTACCAGCTGAATCTTCGTGAGTTTGCTCCGGATCAGGCCGCATTTGAAAAAACTTTGCGCCTACAACTGAAACGACGTGAAGGTGGATCGAGCGTTCCGTCGCTCGATGCTAATAATGATGGCGGAGATCCTGCGACGCCGGACTCGCACGAGCTCACCCCGCCAGCGGCTGAAAAAGTCATCGCCGATCTCACCCGCCAGCTCGACAACATGGGCCCGGTTAATCTCGATGCCGTGCACGAGTACGACGAGCTCGATGAACGTTACAAATTCCTCGAAGGACAAAACAGCGATCTCACCAATTCGCGCCGCGAATTGCTCGATGTGATTGCGCAAATCAACTCGACCACAAGAAAATTGTTCGCTGAAACCTTCGCCCAGGTGCGGCTAAGCTTTCGCGAAATGTTTGCGGAACTCTTCGGCGGCGGGCGCGCGGACCTGTCGTTGCTCGATGAGAGTGACCCCCTCAACTGCGGGATTGAGATCACCGCAAAACCGCCAGGCAAACAATTGCAAAGCGTCTCGTTGCTGAGTGGAGGCGAGCGGGCCATGACAGCCGTGGCGTTGCTATTCGCAATCTACATGGTCCGACCGAGCCCGTTCTGCATTCTCGATGAAGTGGATGCACCGCTCGATGAAGGCAATATCAATCGCTTTATCCGCGTCCTGGAGCGATTCGTAAAGCAGAGCCAGTTCATCATTATGACCCATAACAAACGCACGATTGCAAGAGCGGACGTGCTTTACGGTGTAACAATGGAAGAGCGCGGTGTGAGCAAGCTCGTTGGGATGAAGTTAACCGCGCCACAGCAAATTTCTCCCGAGATAACGTCTAACGGAGACCAGCAGCAACCCACGCAACGGCGCCTTGCGCTTGCGACGCGATAGGTCGGATAGGCGCCCGCGTCGCAAAAATCTTTTGCGCGCGACCGTCGATCTTGCGTAAAATTGTCCGATGCTTCAGACGGCGCAGCGCGGCACAAGAATAAAAACAAAAACGTCCGCCCCGCCGCATGAACGCTTTCTCGAGGCATTTCGTTGGATGCTGCTGACGCGCACGCTTGAAGAAAAACTCGTCAGCCTCTATCGCGGCGGTCTGATTACCGGTGGCGTTTACATTGGCAAGGGTCAGGAAGCGGTGAGCGCGGCTTGCGGTTTGTTTCTGCAAAAAGGCGACATCTTCGCGCCATTGATTCGCGACCAGGCCGGACGATCCGCATTTGGCGAACCGCTGCTCGACGTCACGCGCACTTATCTCGGCTCACGCAAGGGGCCAATGCGCGGGCGCGACGGTAACATTCATCGGGGCCGGCCAGGCGACGACCAGCTCGCCATGGTCAGTCACCTCGGCGCGATGGTTTCGGTGACCGTGGGCGCGTTAATGGCGAAACGATTTAAGGGAGAGAAAAACTTTGTCGGCCTGGCGTGCATCGGCGAAGGCGGAATGCAGACCGGTTCGTTCCATGAAGGAATGAACATCGCCGCTGTCGAACAAGTGCCCCTCGTGGTCGTCGCGACGAACAATCATTATGCCTATTCCACGCCGAACGAGCGCGAGTTTGCATGTCATGATCTGGTCGATCGCGCAATCGGCTACGGATTCGAAGGTTACAGTCTCGACGGAACGGATCTCAGCGTCTGCCTGGATGTGATCGGGGGCGCGGTAAAACGGGCGCGTGCGGGACGTCCGCCCCAGTTGGTTGTCGCATCCGTCCTGCGGCTCTCCGGTCATGGCGAGCATGATGACGCAAGCTACGTGACCGACGAGATCAAAGCCGAGCCATTTGCGCGCGATTGTTTGAAAGTCGCCGAGCAAACAATTGTCGATATGAATCTGTTAGATGCCGAGACGCTGGTCCAGTGGCACAGGGACGCCGCCGCGCAGGTGGACGAAGCAATTGCCACGGCGCAAAAAGAAGCCCCGCCCGAAAGCGACAAAGAAGATTGGTGCGCGATCTCCACACGCGAACTTGTTGATCACGTTGAGTGACGAAGCAGACCAAAGTTAAAATGGTTAAAAGAGTTACAATGTTACATCGGGTAACGATTCAGCGGTTCAACGATGTAACGCGGCGAAGCCATGAGCATCACTTATCTGGAAGCGATTCGTGAAGCGCAGGCGAAGGTGCTTCGTGACGACGAGCGCGTTTTTATCTACGGGCAGGATGTCGGCGGAACCTTCGGCGGCGCCTTTAAGGCAACCAAAGGTCTCGCGAAAGAATTTCCCGGACGCGTGTTAAACACACCGATCAGCGAAGACGCGATAGTCGGGACTGCGATCGGCGCCGCCATGCAGGGAATGCGGCCAATTGTGGAAATGCAATTTGCCGATTTTTCGAGCATCGCGCTCAATCAAATCTTAAACAACGCCGGCACGCATTATTGGCGGACAAATGTTCCAGTCCCTATCACGGTGCGCTTGCCATCTGGCGGCACAAAAGGCAGCGGACCATTTCATAGTCAATCAATGGAATCGATTTATGCACATTACCCCGGACTCATCGTGATGACGCCGGCGACTGTTGAGGACGCCTACACCATGCTGATCGAGGCCGTGGCGATCGACGATCCGGTGATCTACTGCGAACACAAATATCTCTATTATCATCTCAAGGCAGATAAACTGCCGGCCGAAGGCTTGCCCACAGGCAAAGCGCGCATTGCGCGAGAGGGGCGCGACCTCACCATTGTCACTTACAGCGCGATGGTGCACGAAGCGCTTGCGGTCGCGGAACAATTGGCCGGCGAGGGTTTCGAAATTGAGGTTGTCGATCTCCGTTCCGTTAAACCACTCGACACTGACAGTGTTCTTGCTTCGGTCGCGCGCACTGGCCGGCTGCTTTGCGTGGGCGAATCATTTCCCTGGGGCGGTGCGACGGCTGAAATCATCGCGCGCGTGACTGCGGAAGGTTTTCATTTGCTGGATGCCGCGCCGCAGCGCCTTAACGCGAAAGACACCCCGATCCCGTATCATCCTAATCTCTGGTCGGCGCATCGTCCCAACGCGAAAAACATCGCGGCAAAAGCTCGGGCCTTGCTTCGCGAATAGAAACATATGTCTTCGTCTAGCATTGATCCCAAGCGTGCGAACTGCCGTAGCACTGGCGTTACACAGCCATCCTGGCTGTTTGGTCGAGCGGGCATCCTGCCCGCACAAAACTCCAGGCTGGAAGCCTGTGGGACGGGTCATGCAAGTTGCCTGAGTTACGCAATCACGCATTGTCCGGATGCGAAACACCCTGCGAAGTCCCGCGCACTGTTTCTCGAATAGAATTTATGCCGCAAGTTCCAATCATAATGCCACAGCTCGGCGAATCGATCGCCGAAGCCACCATTGTCGATATCAAAGTGAAGCCCGGCGACGAGGTCGTCACGGACCAGGAAATTATCGACGTCGAGACAAACAAAGCCGTCATGGGCGTGACCACGCCATGCAAAGGCAAGATCGAAAAAATCGACGTGCAGGTAAAGGAAACGTATCCAGTAGGCGCAGTGCTTGGCTACGTGGAAGCAAGTGAAGCAGACGCAGCGAGATTTGCGAAGCACGCGCCGCCTCCGCCTCAGCGGGAAGTGGCAGAGGAAATTCCAGCACGCGCCGATCAAGAGGTCATGCCGGCGCGCGAGAAAAAGATCGCTGCTCGCGGGCGGGATGGCGCGGGCGCCGGTGAATTGCCGGTTCCGGCTGCGGTGAAAGGCGCAACATTCATGTCTCCGCGCGTGCGCGCCCGAATGGCGGAATTGCAATTAACGACGGCTGATCTCGCGGGGATTATGGGGACCGGAGCGGGCAATCGCGTCACGATCAAAGATCTGGAAAATTTCCTGCACAAAATCGAGAACCAAACCGCGCATGAAGCGTCCGCCATTCGCACCGGCGTAGCAGATGCGATGCGCCGGAGTTGGACGCGGCCGCTCTCGACGATCGGTTCCTCGGTGAATCTTGATTCGGTGCTGCAAGACCGACAATCGCGCGATCCAAAACCGGGGCCTGCGCTTTACGCGCTGCGCGCGCTCGCTATCGCTCTCGCCGAGAATCCTAACGCAGCCGCGAAATTAATCGGCAACCGGGTTGTGGAATCGAACTCCATCGACGTCGGCATCGCGGTTGAAGCCGAGGACGGAATCATGGTGCCGGTGATTCGTACGGCCGACAAAACATCGCTTGTCGATCTCACGACGAAATACAAGGAGCTTGTCGATCTTGCGCGAAAGCGGCGGATTTCGCCCGACATGCAAGCCGGCGGCATAGCGACCGTTTCGAATTTCGGAACCTTCGGAATGGAGTGGGGAACGCCGATTCCATTGCCAGATCAGACATTGCTGCTCGGTCTCGGCGTGGGGAAGAAAGTTCCCTCGTGGGATGAAGCAAAGAAAGAATTTGTTCCCAAGACCGAGGCACAGATCACCCTTAGTTTTGATCATCGCAGCATCGATGGCGGCGGCGCGGGCCGCTTGCTCAAACGCGTGATCGAGTTGCTTGAAGATCCGAAAAAACTGTAAAGGCGCTTGTGCCAAGCGCCCGGTGCAGTGCGCGGAGCCAACGACACCGTGGCAGGCTGACGTGCTATCCCTGTGAATCGTGGTTAAATATTTAGCGTGACTGGACGGATCATAATCCACGCAGGATTCGCAAAGTGCGGAAGCAGCAGCATTCAAGCGGCGCTTTTTCACAATTTTGCCAGGTTGCAGAAAGATGGTGTTTCCCTTTTCGGCAAAGAACTAAAGATTGCCCACGCGTCTGCGGATCTCGGTGTGCCCCTCTGGTTCCTTGAAGCGGCCAGGGAGAAAGGTGAGCCTTTGGCGCAAAGGCTTAGTGACGAGATTGCATCTGTCGGAGAGACCAATGGAGATCGGGTCGGGATTTTGAGCGCCGAGAACCTGGCGAGACCGGAAATGGCTCCGTTGCTCGCGGGCCTGGACCAACGTTTGGACGTCTCGCTGGCCTTCTACCTGCGGCCGCAGCTTGAATGGATTCCATCGGCATGGAAGCAGTGGGGCCTGAAAAGAGGCATGTCGCTGAGCGACTTTGTCTCGCATTGCATCCGCATACGCAGACCGCCTTTCAAACTGAGCATCGAGACCTGGAGAAGTTTGCTACCGGCTGCCAAGGTCCATGTTCGATTTCTTATTCCGGAGTTGCTGACCGATGGGAATCCAGCTCGGGACTTTTTCCACCTCGCTGGCCTGCCCCCGAATAATTACGACATCGCGAAAGAGCCGCGAAATCCCAGCCAGGATTTTTCCATTCTCCACGTGCTCTCGAAAAATCCACATCTTTTTTCTGGCGTTCATGACAACAAGTTGATGAAGGGGTTGATGCGCGCCCTGCCAATGAAGTTCCAGGCGACAAACATTCAGATGCTTTCACTCGCAGACGAAGCTCGGATCGAGGAATCTTTTCGCGACGAGAATCTTTGGCTGTTGAACACCTATTGCCGTGACATCGATGTGGACCGTATCTACCAGACCTATTTCACGCCACGGGAAGGTGATGCCAGATATTCAAGCATGACCGACCTCGATTTAATCTACCGCTGTCTCGGAATCATCCTGGAGTCGATCGCTGCCAGTAGCGATCAGGCGACTGTGGCGGACAGCAGAACCTCAAAAGCCTCTAAACAGGAAAGTTAGGTTCTTCTGTAGCGATGTTATATCTGCGCTGGTAAATCGCAGCGCAAAAGCCAACCATAATTGCCAGAGCGCAAGCGACGGCTGCGCTGCCTCCCCAAATTAACCAGCTGGGTCGGTAAACAAGAATGAGCTGTCCGTGCGTGTTGGCTGGGACTTCGACGAGCGGAAATACTCCACGATAAGAACTGACTGTGAGCTTCTGGTTTCCCAGTCGCGCTTGATATCCGCGAAAATAGGGTCGCGAAAAACTTAGGAGGGCAGGCCGATCGCCTGTCGGCACATCAATATCGGCTTGCACGCGATTTCGCGAATCATCGACCCGTGAAATCGTCGCGGAGACGAATTGCTCATTAGGCCGCGAATCAATTGAAGTGACCGAGCGCACACCTGCAAATGGCGCACCGCGTCGATGAAACACGCGTCCTTCGTCTGTCGAAACAACCTGCTCCCACTCAGACTCGGGCTGAGGAGCGAAATCCATTTCTCGCGCGACAACGATTCCGTCCACGCCAAGCTGTGCCAGTTCACCGTCGGGGCCGGCCTGATAATTGAGCAGGTAATCTCCCACCGCTGGGTCGATCTCACCGTGAATGGCGGTGTGAAATTCGCGTGCCACACCGGCGGGGCGGATCGGGCTGTAGCCGTTGATGAACCGCAACCCAGCCCACATCGACGTGCTTCCCAGTCGCAGAATTTGTCCGACTGGCTGAGGTTTTGCTTCGATCCGATAGATCTGCTCCGCCCACGGATAGATGCTGAGATAAAGCCGCGCCGGATCGAGCGGCGAAGGTTTAAGCAACTCTTGCGAGAGATTGAATTTTGGGACCCCGCCGTTTGGGGGAATGCAAAGATATGTAGCGAGCAACATCCCAAATGTCACGGACGCGGGTCCCCATTCGTGGAACTTGATGTCGCGTAGAGACATCGCCGAAACTATCCACAGCGCAGCCAGCTCGAGGTAAATCCACGTTAGCGGAAGCGTGTAAGGGCCGCCGGTACTCAGGATTGACATCGCAATTATCAAAGCAACAAGCGCCAGAAATGCTGCAGCTGGAGTCGGCGACCCAGGCCGCAGGCGCAGTACTTCCGCCGCACAGATGGCAAGCACGACGTGAAAAAACGGCAGGCACCGAAAACTCCACCTGAAAAGTCCGGCGGTTGGAAGCATTGAGAGCAAGAGCACGAGAACAAGTAGGAGCAGCTCCCACTTGATTTGCCGCGCTACGGTGCGCCCGCGCCAGATGAATCCCGCGATGAGCGCTACGGGGGCTACTAGACCGCATGCCAATTCTGTTGCCGTATGCGACACCAGATGCGAGGAGAAATCGGTCCAATTCACCGTCCACGACGGAAGGATTAATCCGGGAAGCGCTGCAGGCGGAACGATCCATTCCCAATGTGCGGACGCCGGCTGTAATTCACGCGCGGAACCGTGAACCAAATCGAGAATGGCGAGCCACGCTGGAGCGGAAAGCCCAAAGCCGAGCGCGACGCCGAGGAGCATCGGCAAGGTCGACATAACGCTTCGCGTTTGGACTAAGGATTTGATCGACAGCCATGCGATCAAGAGGAGCAACATCAAAACCGTGTACGGAAATCCGCCTGTGACGAGCAGGTACACGAATGGCGCCGGCCAGAGAAATCGCCATTTCGTTCTTTGTCGATCCTGCGCGCGTTCCGCTCCCCACCATGCCCACGGCAACCAGGTGAAGGCGCCAAGCGCGCCGAACCAGTCGGTGGCGCCCCAGCAGATAATCCAGCCGTTCAACGAAGCAACAAGCGCAACAAAGATCGACAATGGAATTGAAAACCGGCGGTCACGCGTGAGCAGAAATGCGCCGCACCCCAAGACAAAAAGATGCGTGATAGAAAGGGCCGCTGCTTGTTGGGGAAAGGTCAGCGGAAATTTCCAGATGAGAATGACGGCCGCATTCACAAAAACGGAAAACGTGCCGTATTGAAATTCGCCAGCGAGATTGCCGCAGACCCAGGAATACGGACTGAGGAGGGGCCAGTGGCCTTCGGACCAGGAGCGCGCTATATCGGCGAACACCGGCAGGACCGACAATTCATAATCGTCGTTCCAAAAAACGAGCGGATCGTGCCAGAGAAGAATCAGGCAGAAGAAGACGATGAGCAGGCCGGCCGCGAAGGCGCCGAGGAGATGATCGCGCCAGCGGTGAGAAGTGATTCGTGAGAAGTGACTGGTGGATTGGCTACTGGTTCCGATCACGATTCACTTCTCACTGATCACCTCTCACTAGAGAACCACCGGTTTGCCCTCGGTCATGACGAGGACCTTTTCGTCGATGCCGTGAGCGCGGGCGGATGCGAGCAATCGTTGCGGGGGCTCGTGAAGCGGTTCAAACCCGAGGCGAAACGTTCCGTAATGCATCGGGATCAATGTTTGCGCGCGAAGCTCCAGAAAAGCCTTCACCGCCTCTTCCGGATTCATGTGGACTTCGCGGCCGGTCGGCGCCTCATAAGCACCAATTGGAAGCAGCGCCACCTCGATGTTGTAACGCTCGCCGATTTCCTTGAACCCGGGAAAATAAGCGCTGTCGCCACAATGAAAAATGGTGCGTCCGTTTGCGGCGATGACAAATCCGCCAAAATCACGATGCAGATCCGCAAGGAACCGGGCACCCCAGTGGTGGCAAGGGGTGAGTGAAATTTTCAGTGGGCCCAATTCCACTGTCTGCCAGTAATCGAGTTCGTGCACAATGTGGAAACCGAGCTTGTGCACCAAATTCCCTACGCCCATGGGCACGACGATGGGCTGATCCGCAGCAACGCGGCGCAAGGTACGCCGGTCGAGATGATCGAAGTGAGCGTGGGTGACGAGGACCAAATCAATGGACGGCAAATGATGAATTTCGAAGCCTGGTCGCTTCAGTCTTTTGATCACTTTGAGCCACTTCGACCAGATCGGATCGATCAATATATTAACGTCGTGGGTCTGAACGAGAAACGAGGCATGTCCGATCCAGGTGATGCAAATTTCGCCTTCGCGGATTTTCGGGAATTGCGGCGGTGCGTAACCGCCGGAGCGTTTGACGAAAAGGGAAGGAATAAGAACGCTGGTGAGAAAATTGCGTTTGTGCCAGTCAGCCCGGGGACGCAACCGGACACGCGTGGAGCGTTTCGCGGTGGCACCGTCACCGGACACCTGACGAATGATATTTCGTCGGCTTTTTTTTGGGAAACGAATCGGCACCTTCGCGAAAGCATATAGGCTGGCCCCAGCGAAGCAAAACCTTTTGCGCTCCTGCTTCTGCGTAGGCTTTGGGGGAAGGCAAAAAGCCGAGATAATGCGGGGCCAGCCTTCGCCGAGGCGACGCGCGCTAACTCCGTCTTCGCAAAGCTACAACGCGACAGGCAGAGCGTTGTTATAGGTTAATATTTCAGAAAGGATATTACCGGCGTCGGATCGAGTTGTTTGCGGCCATTAAGAAATTCCAGCTCAATTAAGAACTGTGCCTCGAGAAGATTTCCACCGGCTTTACGGATGAGCGCGGCTGCCGCAGCGGAAGTTCCACCAGTGGCGAGCAAATCGTCCACCAGGATTACTCGCTCACGTGCTAACACGGCGTCGATATGCATCTCCATTTCGGCTTCTCCATACTCGAGTGAGTATTTCGCGATCTCCGTCTTGTAAGGCAATTTTCCGCGCTTGCGGATCGGAACAAAGCCGACGTCAAGTTCGTAGGCGACTGCTGACCCGAATAAGAATCCACGCGCGTCGATCCCGACGATTTTGTCGATCTTTTTCCCGCGGCAACGCTCCAGAAACAGATCGATCGACGCGCGAAACAGCGCGTGATCGCTCAAGAGCGGTGTGATGTCTTTGAAAACGATTCCCTTTTTCGGAAAATCGGGAACGTCACGTACGCCTGCGCGCAATCTGTCCATTATTGCTGAATTCACGGTTAAGAATTTTGGTGGATTTACCGCCCAAATTACGTGGCGGTCGCGTGTACCGACGGCTTGTAAATCCAGAATGTGACAAGGGCGAGGAGAATGGTTTGCCCGATACCGGCGAAGAACCATTTCGCCGCGATTGAGCACGGCATCGGCACGACAACGTACATGATGATCGCCCAGACTCCTGAGAACAGCCCCATCAACAGGCCGTAACCGATGGCGCAACTGATTCTGGTTGTGGAGCTGGCGAAACCTTTTGCCCAAACGAGGACGAAGGTGAGGACAAATAAGAGTTGAGCGCAAAGCATCCAACCCATGTACGATCCCATTTCGGCTTCTGGTCGCCAGAGGGATTGGGTGGCGCGATAATCGGGCATCATCCAGATGCCGTGGATGAGAAAGTCAGTCCCCCAAAGAACGACAAAGGCGACGACGATTGCGAGGATAAGACGTTTGATATTCATCTTGGTGGACAGTTCTAGAGATTTCCTGGCGACCTTGCAAGGAAACCCCTTATTGCCAAGCAGGGGCCACGATTTTAGAGTTAGGCCTCCGGTGGATCGATATCTGCTCATCGTCTCGACGCTTTGTTTTCTCGCCGCAATCGTGCGGACGGTCCTTTCTTTGCGCGCGAGAACTTTTCAGCCAAGCCAGTTTAGTTTTCTTGCAATCGGACTTGGGTTCATTTTTCAAACAGCATTTTTGTCGATTCGCGGCCATGCCCTGGGCCGCTGCCCGCTGACCAATTTGTTTGAGGTGTTCATTTTCCTCGCCTGGTCAATTGCGCTCATCTACATGCTGGTCGGGCCGGCGTATCGGCTCTCGCTCATGGGCGCGTTTACCGCGCCGCTTGTGTTCCTGCTGCAAGCGTTTGCCTTGATCGCACCGATTGATGTGCGGCATGCCGTCAAGGCGCCGGCGAATTCGTGGCTCGAATTTCACGCGTCGATTTCGATCGTCGCCTATGGCGCGTTCGGGCTCGCTTGCATCGCAGGCGTGATGTATCTCGTGCAGGAGCGCCAGCTCAAGACCCATCAATTGCATTCCATTTTTTATCATTTGCCGCCGCTGACCGATCTCTTCGCGGCGATCACACGACTCCTCTGGTGGGGTTTTGTGCTTTATACTCTTGGGCTGGTGAGCGGGTTTTTTACGGGAGGACCGTTGCCGCGAGTGCAACTGGTGGCCGCTATCGGGGTCTGGCTGCTCTATGCCGCCATCTTGCAAGGCCGGCATCTTCGCCGCCTGGCGCCCAAACGCGTGGCCACCCTTTGCATTCTCGGCTTTACCGTCGCCCTGACGCTTCTCTGGGGAATCGGTTTCTCAGCCCAAGCTCACTCGTTGCCATGACTCTTTTCTGCGTCGGCTTGAGCCATCACACCGCGAACGTGGAAACGCGCGAACTCTTCGCCGGTCACGCTGAGACTGAATGCATTTTGCGCAATGCCGGGTGCGCGGAAGCTTTGTTGCTCACGACCTGCAACCGAGTGGAAGTTTATGCCGCTTCGGAAAAGCGGGTGTCGACCGATGAAATCGCGCGTTGCCTCGCGCGGGAGATCGAGAAGGATGCACACGAGTATGCACCTGCATTCTACCGCTACGAAGGTGAAAAGTGCGTGCAGCATCTCTTTCGCGTCGCCTCGGGTCTTGATTCGATGGTAGTGGGCGAGAGTGAGATCCTTGGTCAGGCGAAAAAGGCCTACGAAGCAGCACGCTCATCCTGCACGGCTGGCCCATATTTACATCGTCTGTTTCAACGCGCCTTTCGTGTGGCCAAGCACGTGCGCACTCATACCGACATCACGCGCGGCTTGGTCTCGGTTGGCTCGGTCGCTGTCGATCTTGCGCAACGAATTTTTGGGCAACTCAGTAATTGCAAGGTCCTTGTCCTCGGAGCTGGCGAGACGAGCGAGCGCACTGCGCGGGCGCTCGCTTCACGCGGCGTGAATGATCTTCGTGTGAGCAATCGTTCGAGCGATCGTGCGCATGAACTCGCGCGGCTCGTTGGCGGCCGCGCCATTCCATTCGATGAGTGGCCGACGCAATGTCGCGAGATCGACATTCTGATCACATCGACATCCTCGGAGGCGACCTTGCTTCGACCGGAAAATCTCGGCCTGATGTTGCGCGACCGTCTGGACCGGCCGCTTTTCATCATCGACATCGCTGTCCCGCGCGACGTCGATCCCAGCGTAAATGAAATGGAAGGCGTTTATCTTTACGACATCGATTCTTTGCAATCGGTGGCAGATCAATCGCTTGCGCTCAGACGCCAGCAGATCGCCGCGGCGGAGGAAATCATCGCCGAACATGTCGGGGACTTTGTTGCTTCGGTTGGGCGTGGATTGAATCGCGTTGCGCGAGCTGGCGAACATCCTTCCGTCGCGGATGGTTCGTTGCGCGCTACGGAGCTGTAAAGGGAAGCTGCCAGCTCCCCTGCAGGAGCTATATTTTGCGCCATGGCTGAGAAAATCGTCCTTGGCACGCGCGGCAGCCAACTGGCGCGCGCGCAAGCTCATTTGGTTGAAAAAGCTATTCGAGTGGCGCGGCCTCACTTGAACATTGAGACGCAAATCATCGCAACCAAAGGGGACAAGGCGGCGCGCCCACCGGCCAGGGACCTGCGCCGCGGGAGAAAAGGAATATTCACGGCAGAAATCGAGCGATCGCTTCTTGCTGGAGAGGTTGATGTGGCAGTGCATAGCGCAAAAGACCTGCCAAGTGAGATAAGCCCGGGCGCGGAGATCGCAGCGGTCCTTCCGCGCGCACCGACAGATGACGTGCTGGTTTCCAGAGGTCGGGGCGGTTTAGCTGCGCTTCAGGAAGACGCGACGATCGCCACCGGAAGTGTGCGTCGAAGACACCAGCTGCTATGGAAATGGCCAGATCTGAAGATTGTCGATCTTCGCGGCAACGTGCCGACACGGCTGCGCAAGCTCGCGGAGAACGATTGGGATGCAATCGTGCTGGCCCGCGCCGGGCTCGAGCGCCTTGGGCTATCGCTAGCGCAAGGCGAAATCAATTTTGAAGACCGGAAATTTTTTCTCGAGGCGCTTCCGCGCGAAATTTTTCTGTCCGCGGGCGGCCAGGGGATCATTGCGATGCAAATTCGGGCAGACGACGAAAGGGTACGGGCGATTGTCGGTCTTGTGAACGATCGCGAGACGTTACTTTGCTTGCGTGCGGAGCGGGAATTTCTGCGTTTGTTGCACGGAGACTGCAATTCGCCGGTGGGAGTGCAGGCGACGTTGAAAGACGGAATGATGAAATTGCGCGGGCAACTCTTTGAGCAGGGCTCGGGCGCGCCGCGTGCGAGCGAGGTTGAAGGCGAGCTCGAAAATGGCGAGCGCCTCGCTGCGCAGTTACTGAGGCAAATCAATGGCGAATAAAAACAAGGGCAAGAGTGGGAAGGTTTATCTGGTTGGCGCGGGGCCGGGCGACCCCGGCCTGGCTACATTGCGAGCAAAGGAATGCATCGAGAGCGCCGATGTAATCGTGTACGATCACCTGGCAAACCCGGAAATGCTCAGTTGGGCGCGTGATGATGCGGAGATTACTTATGCCGGCAAGGAGCCAGGCGAACCCTCTCCAAGTCAGCCGGAAATCAACGCGCTGCTGGTTGAAAAAGCGCGCGCTGGAAAAGAGGTTGTCCGCCTGAAGGGCGGTGATCCCTTTGTCTTTGGTCGAGGCGCAGAGGAAGCAAAGGCGATCGCGGATGCGGGAATCCAATTTGAAATTGTGCCAGGAATCACTTCGGCTATCGCCGGGCCAGCCTATGCGGGAATTCCCGTGACGCATCGCGCGGAAAATTCACACGTCACGTTTTTTACCGGGCACGAAGACCCGGCGAAGACCGAAAGCGCGATCGACTACGCGGCGCTGGCAAGACTTGGTGGCACACAAGTGATGTTGATGGGCGTGGAACGTCTCGGTGCGATTACGCGCGAAATGCTTAAGCAAGGTGCGCGCGAGGATTTGCCAGTGGCGCTTGTGCGCTGGGCGACAACCGGGCGCCAGGAAACGCTCACCGGAACACTCCAGGACATTGCCCAACGAGCTATTGCCAATGGTTTTGCAGCACCCGCGGTCGCCGTATTTGGCGAAGTTGTCGCCCTGCGTGAAAGCCTCAATTGGTACGAGAACCGGCCGCTCTCGGGGAAAAGGATCGTGGTTACGCGAACACGAAAGCAGGCGAGCGCGTTAAGTAACAAACTGCGCGCACTCGGCGCTCAGGTGGTCGAACTTCCCACGATTCGGATCGAACCACCCAGCGATTTGCGCGCGTTCGCGGAGCTTGTGCAGGATGCGCATGTTTACAACTGGATCATTTTCACCAGCGCGAATGGGGTGGACGCGTTTTTCGAAATCTTTTTTAAACTCTACGACGACGCTCGTGAGATTGGCGGCGCGCGGATCGCAGCCATCGGCCCGGCTACAGCGCAGCGGGTGAAGGAATTTCATCTTCATGTCGATCTTCAGCCCGAAGAATTCGTCGCGGAAGCGCTACTAAAGCAGTTTCAAAAAGAAGGCAGCATCGAAAATTTGCGATTCCTCCTGGTGCGCGCAGAAAAGACTCGGGATGTGCTTCCCAGAGGGCTCTCGGCTTTGGGAGCGATTGTGGACGAAGCGTTCGCTTATCGAACGGTGCCGGAAACCCGCGATACTACAGGCGCGCGCCGGCAGCTGGCCAAGGAGGCGGCTGATCTGATCACGTTTACGAGTTCCTCGACGGTCGAAAATTTCCTCGCGCTTGGGCTGCCGTGGCCGAAAGGAATGCGAGTCGCCAGCATAGGTCCCATCACATCAAAGACTGCGCGCGATCACAGTTTAACGGTCGATGTCGAAGCGCGCCGGCACGACATCGATGGATTAGTTCAGGCAATTTGCGACTTTTTTGCTCCCAGAAATGCGAGCAAACGGAGTTAGGACTGTGGCCAATTTCTCAATCCGCAACTCCAATATCGGTTCGCGAGAGCACGCGAAGAATTTCGGTGTTGGCCAATCTGAAATTATCAGTAGGGGTTGAATCGGAACTTGGTCCGACCGCGCTTGGCGTTGGCTTTTGCTTTGCGGCGATGCTTTTGTGAAGGCGTCTCGAAGGCGCGCAAACGGCGTACCTCTTCGAGAATGCCCTCGGCATCCAGCTTGTTTTTCAGCCGCTTTAACGCGCGATCGACGG
>WNGA01004986.1_pt1 | contig 19351 bp, 13 predicted proteins | sample 5400061 | NCBI WGS metagenome assembly WNGA01 (sample SAMN13153366, study PRJNA577476) | soil metagenome | isolation source: 100 cm soil or saprolite under grassland replicate 2 | place: USA:California | collected 2016-06-15 | reverse complement strand
ACGAACAGCCACGCGTCTGAGACAATCAGCCGCGACACGGGGCTAGGCTACCAGAGACCGTCGGCCATCCTCGCGCCGGCTACTGCGCGCGTGGGGTTCCGCTTCCTCTGGTAATGGTGTAGTCTACGCGCTACGGTTGACGGTCCGCGGGCGGGGCTCGCATGGCCTGAACTCGGGACCGGCCACAGTAGACCAGGGCTTTCGACAAGTTGGACTCCTGTGGGGGAGTCTGTTGGCGGGAGGTTGCTGCGCCGGCGCCTCCCGCTTTTTTTTGGCCGCGGGTTCTTCGTTGCCGCGGCGGGACCACTCGCTCCGCTCGTGGTAGGACCGTGCTTCGCGCGGTAGGACCGCTTCGCGGAAGGCGCCGAAGAGATATCGTGAAGGAACCTCGTGAACGTCGTGAAGGAATCCCCGTGAAGAACCCCCGTGAAGGAATCCCCGTGAAGGAACCCCCGTGAAGGAACCCCGTGATCCAGCCGTAACCTACGCGTCCTATCTCGAAGTGGATGACCTCCTGTCGCTTCAGCGACCGCGTTCGGATGAGCACGACGAAGTCCTCTTCATCGTCATTCATCAGGTCTACGAGCTTTGGTTCAAGGAGATCCTGCACGAGATCGATTACGTCAAGCGTCTCTTCGAAGCGGACGATACACCGCGCGTGCAGCACACGCTGAAGCGTGTCCTCACGATCCTCAAAGTGGTCGTTGCTCAGCTCGATATTCTCGAGACGATGACGCCGCTGGAGTTCATGTCGTTTCGGCAGCGGCTGGAGGCGGCAAGCGGATTTCAGTCGGATCAATTCCGCCAACTCGAGTTCGTTCTCGGCCGCAAATCGCACGCGGTCGTCGAACGCTTTCCGCGTGAGAGCCGCGCGCATCGAGAGCTGGAGCGGCGCTACAGCGAGCCGACGGTGTGGGACGCGTTTCTCCGTTACCTGGCCCGCGAGAAATATCCAGTTCCGCCGTCGCAGTTGTCGCGAGACGTGACGTCGCCCATCGAGCCGTCGGGTGACGTGCAGGAGATTCTGATCGACGTCTACCGTAAGGACGTCAAGAACGCCGAAGTCTGCGAGCGCGTGGTCGATCTCGACGAGGGCATTCAGGAATGGCGCTACCGCCATGTCAAGATGGTGGAGCGCACGATTGGCGCGAAGCCAGGCACCGGTGGATCGTCGGGCGCGGAATATCTCCGCGGCACCGTGGGTGATCCGCTGTATCCCGATCTCTGGCAGATTCGCGCACGACTCTGAGTCGCGTGTCAGAGCTCGCATCGCATTATTCGAAGTTTCGCGTCATCGAGCGAATCCTTCTCACGGGGCATTCGCACCAGGCCTGGCCGGACGTCGCGTTTGACGCGCAGCAGCGCGCCTGCCTCGACGCTGCCGAACTGGTGGACGACAAGTGGGAGCGGGCAGGAGAGATTGCAGACGCTGGATCTCAATCCAGCCATCGCGTCGATCGTCCAAGTACCGGCCCAGCGTCGCGCGGGGTTTCTGGCCATCCGTTCTCCAATCGCAGCGGACCTCGTTCGCGGACTCCGGCAGCGCGGTGTCTATAGCGATTTCCGACGAGACGTCCTGAGGTTCGGCCCTGCGCCGTATCTGACGGACGAGCAACTCGCCGATGGTATGTCAGCGCTGGGCGAGGTTGTGCTGCGTTTGCCGCGACTCTGAGCGTGTGCGCGCGAAGCGATCCATTCAATCGAACCCGCTTTTTTCAAGCGATTGGATTTGCCGAGAGTTTCGTGTCGAAAACTTCCGTAATCAGCGCTGTAACTCACTGATGATTCGCCAGTTACGATCGGCGTCCGGCTGTATCGGAAGCGGCACAGCGCTTGCTGGAAGACTAACACCCACACAGGAGTCGCTTTTAGGTGCGTCAGGTGCGTCAGGTGCGCTCAGGTGCAGAGGTGCAGTGCGGTTCATAGGTGCGGTGCACAAGTGCACCTGAGCACCGCACCCGCGCACCGCACCTGCGCACTGCACCGCACCTGTGCACCCGAGCGCACCCAGGCACCTGAGCACCTGGTTTTTTTCGAGCGAGGCTGACTAGGCCCTGCTCGTGGCCGGTTCGAGATGGAGGATTTCGAGCCGGGTTATGGAAAGGGGACCGGTTGGTCCCCTTTTTTGTTTTTAGTATTCTCGGAACTCCATGAACCGTGTGCGCTGGACGATGGCAGCTGCGGCGATGTGCGCAGCCATGCTCTTCCTGCGCATCGGCGGCGCAGCGGCGTCCCGTCCAGTTCAGGCACTCCAGGCACCCCAGGCACCCCAGGCACCCCAGGCACCCCAGCCAGCGCAGGCGTCAGACTATGTGGGCTCCGTCGTTTGTGCGCGATGCCACGAGGCGCCAAACGATAACTGGGAGCACTCGCTCCATCTCCAGATGACCAGGCCCGTTGCCGATGCCCGGGTGCTTGGCGATTTTTCAAAAGGCACGCGCTTTTCGGATCACGGACGCTCCTACGAGTTCGGGTTGAACAACGGCAAGCCGTATGTGCGCGTCGCTTTTGGCGATCGCGCGCCTGAGACCTTTCCCGTCGACTACACGTTAGGGTTCAAGCGCTATCAAGGGTATCTATCGACGCTGCCGGACGGCCGCATCTACGTGCTGCCGTCGTTCTGGCATGTTGCGACGAAGCGGTGGCTCGATTGGCAGGATCTCGCGCCGGTGCCGGACGGCGCCCATGACGTCCGGCAGATTTGGAATGTCAACTGCTTCAATTGTCATGCGACCAACCTGACACAAGGCTACGACATCGCGGCGCGCAAGTACCGGACGCAGTGGACGGAAATGGGCATCGGCTGCGAGGCGTGTCACGGTCCCGGGGCTCAACATGTGTCGCTCATCGATCCCTGGTTCAAGAACCCGTCGCTCGTGCCTCCGTACGACGAGTCGGCGAAAGAGCACAGTCCGACAGCGACGCTCAAGATCTTCGCGCCACGCGGCGCGACGCCCCGTCAGATTTTCGACACCTGTGCCTACTGTCACGGCAACAAGACCAACGTCTTCGTCGGCTTCACGCCCGGCGATCGGTATGAGGACTACGCGCTGCCGTTTCTGCTGAGCGAATCGATTCCTGTCAACGACCTGCAGGGTGAGTTCTGGCCCGACGGCCGGCCGAATCGCTTCAATCGTCCTCAGGCGGTCATGCAGAGTGGATGCTTTCTCTCCGGGCAGTTGACGTGTACGAGCTGTCACGTCGCGCACGGATCCGGAAATCCGTTTTCGTTGAAGGTCGACGTCACGCAGGGAACCAATGGGGACCGTCTCTGCACGCAGTGTCATGCGACGCCGCGGGCAGGCGCGTTTTCCGGCGCCGGCCTGGACAAACACACCTTTCACAAACCCGACTCTCCCGGCAGCCGGTGCATCAACTGCCACATGAGCGACGTGAACTGGCGATTGCTGATCCGACGTCGGGATCACACATATCGCCCGCCCGTTCCGGAGCTCACCGCGTCGTTTGGAATCCCGAACGCCTGCACGACGTGTCACGACCATCGAACGCCGGAGTGGGCAGCCAGGCAGATGGACGCGTGGTGGGGCGATGGCACGCGGAGGAAAGCTGCGCTTTCGCTCGCGGACACGATGTATCGCGCAGGCTCGCGCGACAGCAGCGTCGTGCCGGCGCTGGCGCGACTCGCAATCGATCGCACGGCGCCGCCTTTCATCCGCGCGAGCGCGGCGGATTATCTTGGGAAGTTCCTCACCGAATTGCGTGTGGGGGAGGCGCGCGAGCGCAGGCCGGTTCAAAGTCAGACGTCGTTTGGCGACGCGCAACCGGCTGCGCCTTCAAAGGCAATGGCGCCGTTCACGATCACCCCTGCGCTCGTCAACGCGCTCGTCGGCGCTGCCGCCGATCCGGAGCCAATCGTTCGCGCCGCGGCGGTTCGTGCGCTTGCGGCCAGCGGAGACGAGGCGCGGGTGACGGCGCCGCTCACCGCGCGTCTCATCGATCAAGCGCGTGTGGTCCGCGTTCGCGCGGCCGAAGCGCTGTTCGGATTGGGCGTGGTCCAATTGCCCGGAAACGCAGGTGCCGCATTGACGCGAGCGCAGGGCGAGCTCATCGACAGCCTCCAGTCGTTTCCAGACATGGCGAGTAACCACGCAGCCGTGGCGTGGCTCGACGCGCAGATCGGAAAGGTCGCCGAGGCGCTCGCGGCGGCGGACAACGCGTTGCGGCTGCAGCCGCGTTATGCGAGACCGTGGGTCATCAAAGGCGTGATCGCGGCGCGAACGGGAAAATACGCCGAAGCTATCGAGTCGTGGAAAAAGGCGCGCGACATCGAGCCTTCGTATCCGAATATCGATAAGTTGATTGGCGAAGCGGAAAGACTCAGGGGGTCGAAGTAAGCATTGAGGGCCGGCCCAGTGCCAAGTGCCGAGTGCCAAGTGCCCCGTGCCGAGTACCCCGGCACCCGGCACTGAGCACTTGGCACTTAGCACTTGGCACTTGGCACTTGGTTAGTTCTTTTTTAACTGCTCGAGCATGGCCTTCGCCATCGCCTGGTCGGCCGGGTCGTTGCCGGTCGTGGTGGCCTTCTCGAGATGCTTGATCGCTGTTGGGATATCGCCCTTCTGAATGGCGACCAGTGCAAGCCCGACCCACGGCTTTGCCCAGTTGGCATCCGCATCTGCCGCGCGCTGATACCACTTGGCCGCGTCTTCCGCCTTGTCGCGCGCGCGTTCGATCTCGCCGAGGCTGTAGAAAACCTCTCGCGTCGCCCCGGTGTTGTCGGCAACCGCGAGCAGTTTCTCGCGAGCGGCGTCGAGCTGGCCTTGCTCCATGTACATCATGGCGAGCTCCGTACGGCCTGAGAGGTCGTTTGCATCTGCAGTGATGGCCTTCTCATACCACTCGGCGGCGGTCTTGTAGTCCTTTTTCGCGCGGTAGGAGCGGGCAACGGCCACGTTGAGACGCGTGAGCTTGGGAGCCTTCTGCAGCAGCGCGGTGTAGGCGGCAATCGCCGCGTCGTAATCCTTGGCCTGGAACTTCGCTTCGGCGGCTTCGACTTCGGCCACGATTTCTTTCGGAAGTCCCGGCGCCGCAGCGGCGGCGCCCGGCGCGAGCGTGATGTCGACGGGCGGGTTTGGCGCGCCGATCGTACGAATGGGCACCTGTCCGCCGGACGGCTGAAACCCGGCTGCCGACGCCGTGATTTTCCACGTGCCCGAGCGAAGTCCGATGATCGAGTAGCGGCCCTTGTCGTCGGTGGTGGCGGTGAACGATGAGGGCGATGCCTGCGGATTCTCCGCGAGGACCGTCGCACCCTTGATGGGCTGACCCTTGTCGTCTTTGACCGTTCCGCCGATGCGGCCCGTCTGGGCCGCGGCTGGCAGCGCACTCACGAGCATGGATGCCGCGAAGGCGAACGCGGTCAGCAGGTTTCTGGCGTCACGCATTGCATCTCTCTCCCTGAAATCACGACCAGTTTCCAGTTTCCAGTTGCCAGTTCAAAGTTGGCGGACGTTCACACCATGCTGAGGGAACTTGGTCGCTCCCTGAACTACCAACTAAACTTTGAACGACGAACTAAACTTTGAACTGACACTTTGAACTGGAAACTACCGATCCACAGCCTCCATGGTACGTTGAGGTTGAACAAGCTTATCAAAATGAAATCCGCGATGCTTTTCACTCTCGCTCTGGCGTTTGCCGTCGTCCGCGCGGACGCGCAGCCCGCCGCTACTCGATTTTCAGCGGTCGACCGGGTAATCGAGGAGGGTCTTGCCGCGAAGCTGACGCCGGGTGCCGTGGTTCTCGTGGGGCGCGATGACGCCGTGTTGTACGAACATGCGTATGGACAGCGATCGCTTGTGCCTTCGGCCGAACCCATGACGATTGACACGATCTTCGATCTGGCGAGTTTGAGCAAAGTGGTCGCCACGACTCCAGCCGTCATGCAGCTCGTGGAACAAGGCCGCATCCGTTTGAACGATCCGGTCGCCAGCTTCATTCCAGGTTTCGAGCGCTACGGAAAAGCCGATATCACCGTCCGGCATCTGCTGACCCATGTGTCGGGCCTCAGGCCCGATCTCGATCTCGATCCGTGGGAAGGCTACGACGCGGCCATCGAGCGCGCGCGCGACGAGGTGCCCACCGCCGCGCCGGGCGAGCGCTTTGTCTACAGCGACATCAATTTCTTTCTGCTCGGCGACATCGTGGCGCGCGTCACGGGCGAGCCGCTCGACCGATACACGCACCGCGAGATCTTCGAGCCCCTCGGGATGGTCGACACCGAGTTCAAACCAGCCGCATCGAAGCGTTCGCGCATGGCTCCGACGGAGCGGTGCGACATGATGGCCGCCTGGCCGTGCAACACGCCTGACGCAGCGGTGCTGCGCGGTGTCGTGCACGATCCAACGGCTCGCCGGATGGGCGGAGTCGCGGGACATGCCGGCCTCTTTTCAACGGCTCGGGACCTGTCACGCTATGCGCGGATGATTCTGGGGGGCGGCCGCCTCGGCGATCGCCGAGTGCTGTCGACAGCAACGATTGCGAGAATGACGTCTCCGTCGACGCCCGTTGGAATGACCTCGGTCCGCGGCCTTGGCTGGGATATCGATACGTCGTACTCATCGAATCGCGGCGATCTCTTTCCCATCGGCTCCTTCGGCCACACGGGCTTCACCGGCGGCTCCATCTGGATTGATCCCACATCCCGGCTGTATGTGATCTTCTTGTCGAACCGCTTGCATCCCGATGGCAAAGGTGAGGTAACGGCGCTGCGCGGGAAAGTGGCGACGGCGGCGGTCGCGGCGGCGCTTGGAACGAACAGCGACTCGACGCGGACGGCACCTGCCGACGCGCGCACCGCACCCGCGAACCCGCGCACCGCACCTGTGAACTCGAGCGCACCTGACGCACCCAACGCACCCGGTTACCGCACCGCACCTGTGAACTCGAGCGCACCTGACGCACCTAACGCACCCGCGTACCGCACCGCACCTGTGAACTCGAGCGCACCTGACGCACCCAACGCACCCGTGCTGCCCGGCATCGATGTCCTCGTCCGCGACGGGTTTGCGCCGCTCAAAGGCAAACACGTGGGCCTGCTGACGAATCACACCGGCCGGGCGGCAAATGGCGCCTCGACGATCGACGTGCTTCATGCAGCAGCGGGCGTTCAGCTCGTCGCGCTGTTCAGTCCCGAACACGGCATCCGCGGCATTCTCGACGACAACGTTGCCTCATCGCGCGACGAAAAGACTGGGCTTCCAATCCACTCGTTGTATGGCGAGACGCGTCGGCCTACCGAGGCGATGTTGAACGGCGTCGACACAGTCGTCGTCGATCTGCAGGACATCGGCGCGCGCTTCTACACTTATATGTCGACGGTGGGTTATCTGCTGGAAGAGGCGGCGAAGCGAAACATCGAGGTGGTCGTGCTCGACCGGCCGAATCCAGTGAACGGCTGGCAAATCGAAGGACCTGCGGCGGACCGATCGTTTGAAGGCTTCACCGCGTACTTACCCGCGATGCCCGTCCGTCACGGGTTGACGCTTGGCGAGCTCGCTCGGCTCTTCAACGAGGAAAAGAAAATTGGCGCGAAGCTGAGCGTCGTTCCCGCTGCCAATTGGCGGCGCGATTACTGGTTCGACGACACCGGCCTCATATGGGTGAACCCGTCACCGAACATGCGGAACCTCAATCAGGCGACGTTGTATCCCGGCATCGGGGCGATCGAGGCGTCGAACATTTCGGTCGGCCGGGGAACCGATCAGCCATTCGAACAAATCGGCGCGCCCTGGATTGACGGCCGAGCCCTCGCGTCGGCTCTCAATGCCCGAGGACTTCCAGGCATCCGCTTCTACCCTGTCGCGTTCACGCCCTCGACGAGCAAGTATGCGAATGAAGCGTGTCAGGGTGTGTTCATGATGATTTCCAGTCGCAGCGCGTTGCAGCCGGTACGCGTCGGGCTTGAAATTGCGTCAGCGCTGTGGAAGCTGCACGGAGACAAGTTCCGGATGGAGAGCACGGATCGTCTGCTGGGGTCACGTGAGTCGCTCGAGCGCGTCAAAGCGGGCGAAGACCCCGCGCGCGTTGCCGCGTCATGGATCACCGCGGAAGCAAGCTGGCGCCGACTCCGCGCCAAGTACTTGTTGTACCGGTAGAGCACTCAGCACTCAGCACTCAGCACTTGGCACTCAGCACTTGGCACTCGGCACTCGGCACTCGACACTTGGCACTTGGCACTCAGCACTTGGCACTCTTGGATTACTCACAACTTCCAGCGGTAAACGCCTCGCTGAACGCGATTTCGGCGGTGCTCTTGACGATCGGCTACGTGTTCATCCGCCGTCGCGACATGCGCCGCCATCGCGCGTGCATGCTCGCCGCGCTCGTCTCATCGTCGCTGTTTCTGACGTCGTACCTCGTGTATCACGCGCATGTCGGCTCGGTGCCCTTTGCGGGCAGGGGAGCGATCCGCAGCATCTACTTTGCGATTCTGATCACGCACGTGGCGCTTGCCGCCGTGATCCTGCCACTCGCGCTCATCACCGTGTCGCGCGCGCTCGCGAGCCGCTTCGATCGTCATCGGCGAATCGCGAAATGGACGTGGCCGTTGTGGATGTATGTGTCGGTGACGGGAGTAATCATCTACCTGATGCTGTATCGGCTTTATTGATCGCGATGACGTGGGACTTGAGCCTTGGGGCTTGAATCTTGGGTCTCGGGTCTCGGGGACGAGCGTTACGGTTCGAGCGGAGCTACCCGAAGCCCAGTCACAAGTCCCAAGCCGATCACACGTGGAGGAAATGATCGACGAGCAGCGCGATCCACAGCAGCGGCAGGTACAGAATCGTCGCGAAGAATAGTCGCCGCGCCGCGGGCAGCGTCCGTGTCGTGGAAAACTCCAGCGTCACGACGAGAAGAACCGCTCCGAGGACAATCGCGCCCGCGAGATACCACACCGTCGCGAGACCCACAGCGGTCGGCAGAGAGCTCATTGGGATGAGCGCGGCAGAGTAGAGGAGCGCCTGCCGTCCGGTGCTGCGGCCGTCGGGCTCGATGACGGGCAGCAGCGGAATGCCCGCGCGCGCGTAATCGTCACGATAGATCCACGCGATGGCGAGAAAATGCGGCATCTGCCACATGAAGACGATTCCGCAGAGCACCCACCCTTGAATCGAGAGCGTGTCCGTTGCCGCCGTCCAGCCGATGAGCGCGGGCAACGCGCCGGGGATGGCGCCGACAATCGTGGAAATCGACGTGCGAAGTTTCAGCGGCGTGTACACGAGCACGTAACTGAGAAGCGTCACCAGCGCGACAAGCGCGGTTCTCACGTTGACGCCAAGCGCGAGCTGCGCGATGCCAATGGCGGATAGCAGCACGCCAAACCAGAGCGCATCGACCGGATTGAGACGCAGATCCGGCAGCGGACGAAGCCGCGTGCGGCGCATCAATCGATCGGTGTCGCGCTCCCACACCTGGTTGAGCGCCGACGCGCCGCCGGCGACGAGAGCGGTGCCCATCAAGGTGTGCAGGAGGAGCAGGAAGGGCTCGGTCGCGCCTCCGCCGAGATAAAACGCCGCGAGCGTCGTGACGAGCACCAGGAAGTTGAGGCGGGGTTTCGTCAGCGTCAGGTAATCCGCGCTGCGGCTGTGGACGCGAGCGTCACCGCCTGAATCGACGATCGTGCCTGCGGGCAGTTCGGTGGCTGTTTTCACGTCAGGAAACCTTGAAAGTGAAGTTGAGAGTCTTCGCTTCTTTTGGCGCAACTATGATTTGCTGCGTCTGGGTCCCCAGGCGCTCGTGCCACGCCTCGACCGTGTAGGTGCCCGGCGGCAGTTGAGGAATGGCAAAGTGCCCATTCGCGTCGCTGACGGCAAAGAACGGATGCTCGAGAACGCCGATGTATCCGTGCATCCACGAATGCACCTGACACTTCACCGGGATCATCACCTCGCGAGTGGTGAAGGTATGGGTCGTCTTGATGCCCGGCAGCGGTTGCCCGACGTCGAACGCCCGATTGACCGCGCCTTCGGCATGAACGTTGTGCAGGAGCGGATCGCTGTTGCGAACCTCGAGCGCCTGCCCGACCTGAACGCCAAGCACGTGTGGAACGTACCGGCACTTCTGTTGATCCAATACCACGGGCTCGTTTGGCACCGGATACAGCCGCTGCGGCAGCCCCTCTTTGATGTAGACGAACACGTTCTGCAGCGACTTGCCGTCCTTCGATACGACATATTCGCTGCGGCGTTCCTCGTCCTGGGCAGCGGCCACGCATTTCGGATCGCCCTCCATCCGGATGACTTCAGGAGGTGGCGGCGTTCCATCGAGAGCGATTTGTCCTGTCAGCGATGCTGCTGTCGCGGGATCGACCGCGGGCGGTGCGGCGGCAGGCGACTTCGATGTCGAGCCGCCGCAGCCAGCTGCGAAGATGGCAACGATGAGCACGTAGCGCGGGACTTCTTGATCGCCGAAGCCTCGGCGAAGGCGGTTAGTCCGGCAAAGAGCCTTGCTGATCACGATCAATCTTCCATTATGTCACCCGGCTCGACGCTTCGTCGCCTTCGGCGCGGTCGCCCCGGCACGTTCCGGCGCCTTGCCTCCGGCCTCGCGGATTTTTCGAAACACGCGATCTTCCATCCAGTGCGGATCCCACCACTCGACAGGGCTGACCATCACCCCGTCGACGATCATCGTGAAATGCAGATGGTCGCCTGCGGCCAGGCCGGTGCTGTCGGTCTTGCCGATGGTCTGTCCCTTCTCGACGGCGTCGCCCTCCTTCACATCACTCGTCAACATGTGGCCGTACAGCGACTGCACGCCGAGCCCGTGATCCAGGATGACCGCATTGCCATAAATGCCGAGCGGCGCGGCATAGATGACGACACCTCGGTTTGCGGCTTCGATGGGAGCGTGTTGAAGCGTCGCAAGGTCATAGCCCAGATGAACCTGGCGATCGATCTCTTTGTCTTGATAGTAATAGGTCCGGAAATCGGCAAACCGTGCTTCGACGTTGATGTTGCCGAGCGAGAACCCCTCGCGCCACATCATCTCGGGTCTCGATTTCGTCGCCATCGAAGCGATCTTCGCGTTGTTCTCTTTGCGAAGATCGCGATTGATTTTCAGGAAGCCATTCAGCAGGTTATCGGTCGGGATGTTTGCCTCAGGCGCCGTCTCGGCGATCTGCGGTACCACTTTCTGCATAAACGCATCGTCCACGATGATCTTCGAGTGCGCGAACGGTTTTGGAAACACTCTGTAATCGAAGGCGGAGGTCGCCTGGTTGGCGGCCTCGTCGCGCGCGAACACCGTGATCGGCGTCTTGAGATCCTGATCGTACGAGAGGGCGAAAAACGCGACGCGCACGGCGGGATCGCTGATTCCCACGCTCGTTCCGGGATACGAGCGGTATTCGTGATCGCCGACACGAACGCCTGCTTGCACATCTGCAGGCGTCGCACGAAGGACCACGAACTCCGCACTCCCATGGTTCACAAAATGGTGGAGCGACACGACAGCGACGCGGGGCGGTTCCAGCCGCACCTGCAGGTCGCGCGTGGTCGTCGTGCTCACGTCGCGCAGGCCGTAGAGCACCGGACGCGCCGCAGTGATCGTCAAGCGAGCCGGTCCCGCCTTCAGCGTCGGTATCGTTTGACGGCCGATGCGCCGAATTACCCACATGCGATCCGCCGAATCCTGTTTCACTTCCGCGTTGCCGGCCTTTGCAGGGTCGAGCGAAAATACCGTCGTCGACTGCCCTTCCTGTTCGAGCGTGGCTTCCACCTTGGAAAAGCGGCTGGCGGGCGCCTGCACCAGGAACTCCAGCGAGGAATTCTGGCCGACGAACTTTTCGGGAGAGCGGAGCTCGATGACCGGACCAGCGATGACGCGCGGTGCAGCCAGATAGGCGACGCCGATGCAGAGAGCGCCGAGAACGATCAGGAACAGCAGAGCTCGGATCAGAAATCGCATTGCAGAATCATAAGGTGGTTAGAGTGTCGCCATCGTCGTCTCCTGCCGCACAACAACTGAGGGATTCACCCGCCGGAGCGGATCGACCACAAAACGTTGCACATCAACGACAATTCTGGTACGTTCCCGGAACTCGAAACGGCTTAATCTCCGACCAAAGGAGAGCGCGCCCACTTTGATATTCCGCCTGTCGGCCGCCCGATGAGGTGCAACGACCGGAGTCAGCGAAAACCCCACGCTCGGACTTGAAGAAGGAACTGGAAAATGGTGCGGAAGCTGTTGGTCCTGGTGTTGGGAGTCACAGTAGCCGGGATCGGCCACGCCCAAGCCCCTTCTCCGCCACGATCCGCACCACAGCAGCCCTCTCCTGCCAGCGCCAATTTCTCAGGACAGACATCGACGCTGGAGACCGACGGCGTCGTGTCGCTCGGCCGTCGGCTGTTCGAGGCCGGCGCACATTCCAACTGGCACCGCCACGGAGGCGGCCAGCTCGTGTTCGCCGAAAAGGGCGCTGGCTTTTATCAAGAGCGCGGAAAGCCCGTGCATTGGCTGAGCGAGGGTCAGAGCGGCTACATCGCCGCCAACACTCCACACTGGCATGGCGCCATCTCGAAGGAATCGTTCACCCAGTTGGTCGTGACCTTCGCAGGCGCGACCACGTGGATGGAGAAGGTCACCGACGAAGACTACGCTCGCCTGATCAAGTGAGGGCGCGCGAGTGTCTTGGATGTTCGCGAAGCGTCACATGAACGACGCTTGACCGAACGGTTGGCACCGTAAGGGCCCGGCGGCATTGCGATTAGGGGTCTTTCAGGCGGCTCAGAGAAGCGGGGAGAACGTCTATGCCGATCGGCGCTTTGCATTCTATCTCACTCTGGATTCGAAGGGTCGTCGTCGGCGCAATCGTTTTCGCATCGTGTTCTGCGCCGCTTATCGCTCAGGAAGTGACGGGAACGTTGTACGGGCGTGTGTCCGATACCAGCGGTCTACCGATGCCCGGGGTGACGATAACGATCAGCGGCCCACAGTTGATTCAGGGAGCGCAGACTCTCTCGACCAACGAACGGGGACTCTATAGAGCACCGCTTCTACCACCCGGCACGTACGCCATCAAGGCGGAGTTGTCCGGGTTTCGAACGGAAACGTCCAGCGACATTCAATTGAGGGCAGGCGCGTCGCTGAGCGTCGATCTTATCTTGACGGTCGCGACGATCGAAGAATCGGTGACGGTTCTGGGCGGCGCGCCGCTCGTCGATGTCAAGAACTCACAGGTCACCAACCAGGTGGGCGAATCGATTCTGCAGAACATGCCGATCGCGAGGAGTTTCCACGAGGCGGTACTGCTGGTGCCCGGAGTCACGAGCGGAGAGTACGGGTTTGCGCCCGTTCAGACAGTGCACGGCCAGTCGGTCCGCGACAATCGGTACACGATCGACGGCACGGGCGCGAACGACACGACCGTCGGTTACATGCAACAGGAAGTCCCGTTCGACATGATCGAGTCCGTTCAGGTCACGACGGCTGGCATTTCTGCTGAATTCGGACAGGCCAGTGGCGGTGTCTTCAATTTCGTCACCAAATCGGGAGGGAATCAGTTCCACGGTCAGGCCAACTTTTTCTATCAGGACAAGGACAATCTGTCGTGGGACAACCTCACCGATGAACTCGTGGCGAAGGGACTCAAGCAAGGAAGTGTCCGCAAGAAGTTTGTCGAGAAGGGCGGCAGTCTCGGCGGTCCCGTGATCAGAGGACGCATCTGGTTCTTCGGCAACATCCGCTGGTTGAATGCCGCGAACTCGCAGCCTGACTTTCCGAACTCGGATGTGACAACCGACCAACGGCACGCGTTCTTCAAAGTGACGTCGGCACCGACAAAACAGATCAACGTCGAAGGCTCGTTCACGCAAGAGATCTATGACGTCTTCCCCGACTTCTCGACGTCGGGGTCATCGACGTTCGCCGTCGCCAATTCGCCTGAGAACTGGAGACGGCTGGTGCGAAACCCCAAGATCTTCCATGCCGGCGGCACATGGGTGCTGAACAACGCCACGTTCATCGAAGCAAGAGGCAGCCGTTCGTTCAAGCAGTTCCATTGGTCGATGCCCTTCAACTCTCAGATGACCGCCGGCTACATCAACGTGGACACCTTGATTGAGAGTGGCGGCATTACGTCGGTGCCAATTCGCATTCGCAAGAAGATGGACGAGGGCATGCTCAGCGTGAACCTCTCCCGGTTTCAGGAAAGTTGGCTTGGCGGCTCACACAACCTGAAGACCGGGTTTTACGCCGAGGGCTCGCCTTTTGTGGACGTCCAGTATTTCCCGAACGGCGAGGACGTGGTTCACCAGCTCAGAGGCGGTGAACCTTATCGGGTAACGCTTTACAGAACACCGGTTGAAGTTGCGCAGCACATCACTCGCTACGTTGGCTTCGCCCAGGATCAGTGGACGATCAAGGATCGCATCACGCTCAACCTTGGCGTTCGCTTCGAGTCGACGGAGGGCTGGACCGGCGAGCAACAGTTTGGCGGCCACTGGTACCCGAAGACGACGTTCAAGGAGCAGCGGGACCTCATCGATCTCACAACCGTGACCCCGCGCGTCGGAATGGTGTGGTCGCTCGATGCACAGAAGCGGACGGCGGTGAAGGCCAGCTACGGCCGGTACTACGACTCGGTATTGGTGACCAACGTGCCGAACTCGGTCTCGGGCGGCACGGCGCAATTCGATTGGATAGACCGCAACGGCAACCGTAAATTCGAAGACGGGGAACAGGGAACTCAACGGTCCGCGTTTGCGGTCGTCAGGGATCGGCCGGAAACCGATCCCAATCTGAGGAATCCGTACGTGGATGCTTTCAACATCGGCGTCGACCGCCAGATCGGCGCTGACTTCGGCATCTCGATCTCCGGCATCTTCACTCGCCAGCGCGATATCTTCGCGCGGACAGATCTCAACAAACCCTCGTCTGCCTATCTCCCGGTCAGCGTCATGAATCCGCTCACCAAGCAGCCGATGACCATCTACACGCTCAACCCGGCTTTTCAGACGGTGCCCTCGAACACGATCCTCACCAATCCCCCCGAGCTCGAGCGGAGCTACAAGGGTCTGGAAGTCGCTGCACATAAGAGAATGAGCCATAACTGGGAATTCCAGGGCTCGTTCAACCTGGCTCGAGGCAGCGGTACTATCGGCAACAGTTTCGGGTCGACGACCGGTGGGCAGAACTATGCGAATCCCAATATCCTCATCAACGCGAGCGGTCCCGTGGACCTCGATGCGACCGTTCAGATCAAGCTGTCTGGTTCGTACATGGCGCGTTACGGGATTCTGCTGAGTAGTTACTACAGCGGTATCAGCGGATATCCGCTCCATTCGAGCGACACCTTCCCCGACGATCCGGCCGCTGGAGCGTACACGTTGCGTTTCAGCCGTGAGGACAATCCATCGATCGTCGTCGAGCCCTTCATTCAAGTCGCCGGTGTACAGCGCGGAACGTACAGAGGCGACTTCCGGAATCTGCTGTCATTCCGGGCCGAGAAGGAGTTCAAGATCAGGGACGCACAACTGAGCGTCAAGTTCGATGTCTTCAACGCCTTGAACATCAGCACTGTTTCCGCCGTTCAAACGCTCAAGCTGTCGCTGTCGAATTTCCTGGCGCCGGCGACGATCGAAAATCCCCGGGCGGTGCGACTGGGAGTTCGGCTCGCGTTCTAGTTTTGTCAGGCCGGTCTGACGGCTCGCTGTCGTCAGCTATCCGTGTGCACCAACAGCGCCTGGGAGGAAGCACGGTGCGGATCACGCGGGTTTTCGTCGTCGTGCTTTCACTCATTGCCCTGCCAGTGCAGGCGAACAACACTGGAAGCCCGGGGTTCACCCTCGAGCAGGTGGTCCAGACACGCACGCTCGGCCAGTTTGCTATCTCACGGGACGGAACGAAGGTCGCGTTCACCATTGCGGGGTACTACCTCGGCTTTCCCCTGATCCCGCGCTTCGGCGAAGAAAACAACATTCGCGTGGTCTCGCTCGACACAGGCGAGACCACGCAAGTGACTTCCGGACCCGTGCCGAAGACGAACCCCGTCTTTTCTCCTTCGGGCGATCGAGTGGCGTTCGAATCCGAGAATGACATCTGGGTTGCCGACCTGACGACAGGAGCCAGCAGGAGGCTGACGACCAGCTTCGCTGGCGTCACTGCACACGCGGCGGCGTGGTCGCCTGACGGCACGCGGCTGGTGTTTGTTTCCAACCGCGGCGGAGCAACGGACCTGTGGCTGATGTCCGTCGAAGGCGAGCGGCAAGGCCTGACGCAACTCACGAAGGAGGACATTGCCGAAGATGATCCGCAGTGGTCGCCCGACGGACAGACGATTGCTTTCTCGGGCCGGCGTCGCGGCGAGTTCTACATGGCGACCGGCATTTATCTGGTCCCGGCACGCGGCGGACCGGTTACCCGACTGACCGAGCCCGGCACCGTCGATAACTTTGCGCCCCGCTGGTCTCCCGACGGAAAACAACTGGCGATCCTTTCCGATCGTTCCGGATACGTGCACGTCTGGACGTTGAACGTGTCAGATAAGAGCTGGCGCGGGTTCGATACAGGGTCGGCCGACTCGATGTCTCCCTACTGGACGGTGCAGCCGGTGTGGTCGCAGGACAGCCGGCAACTGCTCGTGTCGAGCAACCGCATGGGCAGCTTCGAGCTGAATGTCCTGGACACGGCCTCCGGCAAAGTTCAGACGGTCGGCAGTGGCGAAGGGAGTTATCACGAAGTCGGTTGGTCTCGCGATGGCGCGATCGTGTACTCCTGGGAAAGTGCCTGGGCGCCGCCGGATCTGTACGTCCGACCGATTCAGGCAACGAAGGCCCGCCGGTTGACCCACTCGTCGCACGCGTACTTTCGAAAGGAGTTCACGGCCGCCAGTAAAAAAGTGTCCATTCGCGCCGCCGATGGTTTCGAGATCTATGGCTATCTGCTGACGCCTCGCAACACGCAGCCTGATGCCCGTGTGCCAGGCATCGTCGACTTGCACCCGAACAGCTACGGTCAGTTCTACTTCGATAACTGGAACCCATTCCCTCACTATCTCGCGGCTCACGGGTACGTCGTACTCATGCTGAATCAGCGGGCTGGTTCCGGCTATGGCCGCGCGTTTCGCGAGCCGAAGAAGAACGTGGGGAACTGGGGCACCGGCGCGCTCGACGACCTAAGGGCAGGGGCCGCGTTCATCAAGTCACAGTCGTTCGTCGACCCTGAACGTGTTGGAGCCATGGGTCTGAGCATGGGCGGATATCTGACGCTTCTGGCGCTCACGAAGGCGCCCGAATTGTTCAAAGCAGGGGTTGACCTGATGGGGCCCACCGATCTGCGTCCGCCTTTTACTCCCTATACGGTCGGCGTTGATCCAAAGGAAAATCCCGAGCTCTACCACCGTATTTCGCCGATCACGGCGGTGAACGATCTACGCGTCCCATTGCTGATTCTGCACAGCGATCAGGATCGCAACGTCATCCCACAGGAGACGTACCACCTGATGGACGAACTAGACCGGCAGGGCAAACCGTACGAAGTGAAGTTCTATCGCGGTGAAGCGCACGGCCTGGCCGATCCGGCCCACGCGCTGGATTCGTACGAGCGCATCGTCTGGTTCTTCGATCGCCACCTCAAACCGTGACGGCAATGCGGGACTACTCGGACTGGCAAGGAGTTACTCGGAGACATCGTCTGACAGATGCTTGGGTGCGGACCAAGCGCAACTAAGCTGGTCTTCGTAAGTTACAGGGTCGCAATAGGTTTCACGCCGGCTTCATCGGAAAGGTCGGTATGAAGCGACTCGCTGCGCTCACGTTCAGTGCCGTGATTCTGGGGCCCTGGGGCTCGCGCTGGTATTTGAATGTGTTGCGCAGGGATTCGACACCAGCGCGATGTGCGCCAGATGCGCCCGACCGTCCTTCATCTTCGTAATCTTGGCGTCGGGATCATGCGGATGGGTCCAGTCATCATTCGACCCCTTCTTCTTCTTCCGCTTCCGATCGATCCGCGCCAGGTCGGCGCGCGTGGGCGTCCCGATCCCGGAGGCCTTGGCGAGCTTCGTCAAAAACTCCTCATAGCTCTCGCCGCTGTCGCGGCGTACGATGCTGCGCAACGCGGCGTTCGCTTCCAGCGTCGTGGCATCCACGCCGATCGTCTTGCCTTTGACCAAGCCGGCCGTCGATCGTGTCGATCATTCAGCATGGCCAATCAGCGGCAACGTCCCCCGCAGAACCGGAATTGCGAACTACAATTCGCCACTGAAGGAGCACCTACCGATGAATCGGCTTATGTCGACGTTCTGCGTCATGATCGCATTCGGCTTGACCGCGGTCGCGCAGGAGTCGCCGCAAGCGCCGCCAGACCGGGTCACCGACTTCAGGATTGTCTTGCTTGGAACGGGAACGCCAAACCCACGTGCGGACCGCTTCGGACCCGCCATTCTGGTAGAAGCTGGATCAGAGCGCCTGGTGTTCGACTGCGGGCGTTCCTGCACGACGCGGCTGTGGCAACTGCGCATTCCGCTCGGCACCGTCAAGCTCTTCATAACGCATCTGCACTCGGACCACACCATCGGCATTCCGGATCTCTGGCTGACCGGCTTTCTGACGAACCCGTACGGCGGACGAACCGGCGCGTTCCGCGTCTGGGGACCCGCTGGCACCACCGCAATGATGGCGGACATGCGGAAGGCCTACGATGCCGACATCCAGATTCGCCGGCCGACACAAGGCGTCGACATCGACGCAAAGGACATCACCGAGGGCGCCGTGTATCAGGCGAATGGAGTCCAGGTCACGGCGTTCAAAGTCAATCACGACGACATCGACGCATACGGATACCGCATCGACTACAAGGGACACTCGGTCGTGCTATCCGGCGACACACGGCCCTCCGACAATCTCGTCGCGCACGCGCGCGGCGCCGACCTCGTCGTCCACGAGGTCGGGATGTTTGCGCCAGGATCTGATGCTGGACGACAGACCGTGTCGCTCCTGCACTCGACGCCGGAGCAGGCCGGCGAGGAATTCTCGAAGATTCGACCGAAGCTCGCGGTGTATAGCCACTTTTCGCTGTTCGGCACGCCCGAACCGACGATGGAGCAACTGATCGCTCGGACACGGACGACCTATCAAGGACCGTTGGAGATTGGTGAAGATCTTATGGCTATCTCGGTCGCAGATTCGGTCGCGGTCCAACGTATTCGTTGACGGTCCAACCGGTGTGTTGACTTTCACCACAGGCTGCTAATACTACTTTGTCACTTTCTCAGTTCGACTTCTTTGAGCTTCAGCATCCATTTGAGATAGTGCGGCTGCGTCATGAAAAAGTGGGCGGTCAACACCTCTTGGATGACGGCTCGCACGCGTGGCAGAGTCAGGCCCGTTTG
>WNGA01004982.1_pt1 | contig 19354 bp, 18 predicted proteins | sample 5400061 | NCBI WGS metagenome assembly WNGA01 (sample SAMN13153366, study PRJNA577476) | soil metagenome | isolation source: 100 cm soil or saprolite under grassland replicate 2 | place: USA:California | collected 2016-06-15 | reverse complement strand
ATACCACCCCGCACGGCACCAACCCGACCAGCAACGCCAGCGCCGCCACCAGCCACTCATTCATGCACGGTCTCCAGCATGCTCGGGGGGACCGGGTCGGCCTGGTCGGGGACGAGCTGGTGGATCAGCATGCCGCCCTCGTCCTCGACCCCGACCACGTAGGCGTTCGGGGTGAGGGAGACGAAGCCGGTCACCAGCGCCCGCCTGGCCGCCGAGCGGGCGTCGTCCCGCTCGGCGGGGAAGGGCAGCGCGCGGAAGACGCCGTGGACCGGCCGCCCCGTGAGCTGCCGCCACAGGGCGACGGCCAGCACCCGGGAGTCGCCGAGCACCTGCCCGGGAAGCCGGTAGAGGTCGCGCAGCCAGGAGACCCTCAGCCGGAACCTGACCAGGTCCTGGTCGCGCACCAGCTCGGCGGCGGTGGCCGCGACCGCGGCGGCGACCAGCCCGAGCACCACCTCGGCGGTGGCCAGGGTGTCCACGAACGCCAGCCACAGCACGACCAGCGGCAGGTACCAGGCGATCCAGTACTTCGCGCGCGCCCTCATGGCCGAAAGCCTATCCCGGATAGGCCGAGGGGCCCGGCCAGATCGGTCGGGCCCCTCGCTGCGGCGTGGTGCCGCTACTGGGCTATCGGACGGTGATCCGGTCGACGTCGGTGGTGGTGCCGCCTACCAGCGGGGTGGTCATGTCCGTCCGGACCGTGCCGGTGCCGCGGAAGGCGCCCTTGACCGTGAAGCTGTAGGTCAGCGACCCGCCGGGCGCGCCTGGGGTGCTGCTGACCCGCAGGTCCTCGGTCGGTAGCCCGGCGATCTGGTCGCCGGCGGAGCCGTCGGCGTTCTCCGCGCCCACGTTGAACGGGAGGCCGGGATCGGCCGGCAGGTTGGTCGGGACGTAGGCGAAGGTGATGTCCTCGACCCCGTGCGTGTCCCCGTTCACGCCGATCCAGGCCTGGAAGACCCGCTGGCTGGTGGTCCCGAAGACGTTCAGGCGCGACTCCACGACGATCCAGGTGTCGACGCCGTCGGTGAGGGTGACGATGAAGATACCCGGCGCGCCGGTGCCGTCCAGGTCGGTCCAGAACGGCGCCAGCACGCCGTTCGGCCGCGCCGGGTTGGGGAAGATCTGCGGGATGAAGTCGATGTCCTGTCCGGTGGCGCCCCCGGCGACCAGATAGCCGTCCGACACCACGCCGAGCTGGTTGAAGGTCTGGCCGGCGAAGGTGAACGCCGGCACGTTGAAGTTCAGCGCCTCCTCGTCACCGACCCCGATCGGGGTGACTCCGAACGCATCCAGCGGGATGTAGCCGAACAGGGCCCCCGGGTCGATGTGCGGGGCGTCCGGCTCCCGCCCGGCCAGGGTCGCCGACGCGGTCACCCGGTGGTCGTTGACCTTGGTCGCGCCGGTCACCTCGGTCACCGGGAGGTTGAGGCTGGTGGTGCTGACGGTGCTCACGTCGGCCGCCGACAGCGAGTTGTTCTGCACCGTGACCCCGCAGGTCGAGGTCTCATTGCGCCTGATGGTGCTCGGGTCGCAGCTCTGCGACAGGGTCACGACGCCCTGCCGCTTGAAGAACGCGACCGGCAGGTGCAGGTCACGCGGCCCCCCGACCTGGTTCAGGTTGATCCGGCCGAAGTACTGTCCCTCGGCGACGGCCGGCGCGGAGATCCTGAGGTCGAGGTTGATCTCGCGGCCGGGTCCCAGCACGAACGAGCTGGGGCGCACCGAGATCGAAGTGCCCGCCGGGGACTGGGTGCTGACCCTGTAGGTCAAGGTCCTGTTGGTGACGTTCCTGGCCCTCCTGCTGGTGGAGATCACGCCCGGCATGGTCGGCGCGTTCACCGAGGGGGTGTTGAGGTCGATCCGGTGCAGCGGGTCGGCGCCGGCCGCGGCGTAGTTGACCGCGGTCTCGTTGAAGGTCAGGCCGGGGTCGCCGGCCCTTGTCAGGTCGACACGACCGCCACCGACATCGAAGGGGTCGGCCGGGGCGACCCCTTCGGACTTGGTGACGCCGGCGGTCCTGGCGGTGGTCTCCAGCGCCGACTTGATCTGGCCGGGCGTCCAGGTGGGATGCAGCGCGGCGACCAGCGCGGCCGAGCCGGCGGCGTGCGGCGAGGACATCGAGGTGCCCGCGATCGCCTGGAACAGGTTGCCGGGCGGGCCGCTCGCCACGTCGTCAGGGGTCGGGGTGTTGCCGGCGAGGATCTGGAGGCCGGGCGCGGTTACGTCCGGCTTCAGCCAGTCGCCGCCGGGGCCGCGGGAGGAGAAGAACGTCACCCGGTCACCCTGCCAGGTGGTCTTGCTGCCCTGCGGGAACGAGGCGGTCGCTCCCGGGTTGGCGGCGAGGAAGTCGAGCAGGGTGGTCGTGTCCGGCTGGTCGATGTGGACGGTCGGCAGGAAGTGGTTGTCGGTCATGACGTCCGCCGGCGTGGCGTTGTACAGGATCATGCCGGCCGCGCCGCCCTGGAAGACGTTGAAGCCACGCGCCACCCGGCCGGGACCGCGCTGGCAGGCGACGATCTTGCCGGTGAACAGCCCGGCGGGGGCGGGCGCCGTACAGCCGACATTGTTGTACGGCGGGGCGGACCCGAGCACCACCGGCAGCGGCGAGTTGATGCCGGCGGTGATCGTGGCGCCGGAGACGGTCGCGGTTGCGCCGCCGCCGCCGTTGAGCGTGACGGTCGAGCGGAACGTCCGGGTCTGGGTGGACGCGGCCACCGTCTGCACCCACGGGCCGTTGTGGTTGACCGTCCCGGCGTCGGGACCGTCGTTGCCGGCCGAGGCCGAGACCAGCACCCCGGCCGCGTAGGCGTCCAGGAACGCCAGCTCCACCGCGTCGGCGTAGGGGTCGACGCCGCCGGAGATCGAGAAGTTGATGGCCCGGACCCCGTCCAGGATCGCCTGCCCGACCGCCGCGGCCGAGTCGGACTGGAAGCAGCCCTCCAAGCCGCAGACCTTGTAGACCGCGACGTGAGCGCCAGGGGCGATGCCGTGGATGGCGCCGCGGTCGATGCCCAGCGGGTCGGCATGTGCGACCGGGCCGCCGGCGGCAGTGGTGGAGGTGTGGGTGCCGTGGCCGTTGGAGTCGCGGGCGCTGTCGGGATACACCTCGCCGCCGATGACCGCGTTGTAGGTGTCCAGGAACGGCTCGCCGGAGATCAGCTTGTGCTGGCAGACGAACGGGTCGCTGGCAGGCGTCAGTGGGTTGTCGCCGAAGTTGCAGGTCCGCGGGGTGCCGTCAGCCTTGGGTGGTGGCGCCGGCAGGTTGCCGTGGTCGACGTAGGAGGGGTGCTCCGGCCAGGCGCCGGTGTCCAGCACCCCGACGATCACGCCCTTGCCGGCGTCGTCGGCGGTCTCGCCGAGCTGGTTGTAGATGGTCGGCGCCCCGATGAAGGCGGGGCTGGAGTCGGTCAGGGGCTGCTCCAGGCGGTCCCGCTGGACCGCCACGGCGCCGGGGACGCGGAGCAGGTCGGCGATCCGGTTGCCGGCCACCTTGACGGCGACGCCGCCGTAGACGGTGCGCAGGCTCTGTCCGGTGCGCGCGTCGGGCAGGCGGGCCTGGAGGGCGCGCTTGAAGCTGCTCTCGACGCTAGCGACGTAGCCGGCGTAGCGCCGGACCGAGGCGTCCCTGGTGTTCAGCTTGCGGCCTGTGACCGACGGGCTGGTCGCGGCGTAGCCCTTCACGCCGCCGCGGTAGCCGGCCAGCGAGTCGTAGTCCAGCTTGACGACCACGTTCACCGGCTGGCTGGACTTGAGCCCCAGCAGGCTCTTGTCGGTCTTGGCGAGCTGGCCGGAGGCCGACTTGGCGCCGACGACCCGCGAGGTCGGGGTCAGCGGCTTCGCCGTGAGCCGCCTGCCAGTCGCCGTGTCGGGGGCTGCCGAGGCGGCCGGCAGCGTCGCGACGATCAGCGCGAGCGCGCCGACGACCGCACCGAGGCCGAGCGCTCCGCGCCTGCGTGCGCCGGATCGCGGCGCGGCCGAAGGACTCTTGTTCACGGCACCTCCCGGGCCGACGTGTCGCAGCCTGTCCGCCGCGACCCACGCCCCGCCGCCGTTGGCAACCACCTCGATCCGGCACGGAGCGGACGAAGAGCTATCACGACGGAAGGAAATGGACAATCCGCAGTAGGGAGGAACTACGGCCCAGGTGGCGAATTACCTGCAAGGACCGTAGTCGTGGGTGGTCCCCGCCGTACGCTTGGGCGCCTACGCGACCCGCTCGCGGGCGGGTGCCGCCGGCAGGTCGTCGAGCGCCTCCAGCACCTGGTCGACCGCGATCGCGAGCAGCCCGGGGTCGGGGAGCTGGCCGTGGGGGTCGCCGCTGCCGCCCGCCCACAGGGCCCGGTGCCAGGGCCGGTCGGCGGGCGGCCCCCACAGCGCCGGCGAGGTCGGCCCGAAGAGCACCACCGACGGGGTGCCGAGCGCGGTGGCCAGGTGGGCGACCCCGGTGTCGCCGCAGACGACCCGGTCGGCGGCCGCGACCAGCCGGCCGAGGGCGAGCACGCCGTTCTGGCCGGCGTGGACGGCGTCCCGCGGCAGACCGGCGCGGGCGGCGACCTCGTGGGCCAGCGCGACCTCGTCCGGCCCGCCCGTCACCACCACCGGCCGGCCCGCGCGCGCCTCGGCCCTGGCGACCGCGGCGAACCGCTCCGCCGGCCAGCGCCGTGCCGGGCTGGCCGCGCCAGGGTGCACCAGGGTGGCTTCCCGCGCGCCATGGGGCAGCGGCCCCGGCGGCAGGTCGATGTCGAGCCGGCGCGGGTCGGCGGCGATGCCGCTTTCCTCCAGCAGCCGGCACCAGCGCGCGACCTCGTGCTCGTCGGCGCGCCAGCGGGGGCCCTGGGAGCTGGCGGGGACGGCCGGGTGGGCGAAGGCGAGCAGCCGCCGCGGCTGGGCCGCCAGCAGCAGGTTGTGGCTCTCCGGGCCACGGCCGTGCAGGTTGACGGCCAGCCCCGCGCCGTGCAGCAGGCGGCTCAGCGGCCGGTCGAGCCCTTCGGCCGGCACCACCTCGTCGACCGCGCCGGCGCAGCGGGCCAGCGGGGCGAGCGCGGTGGGGACGGCGAGCAGGCGCGGGTGGCGGGGGAACGCGTCGGCCAGGGCCCGCAGGGCCGGGACCGCGGTGAGCAGGTCGCCAAGGCCGAGCGCGCGCAGCACCACCACCGGCGGCGTCGCGGCGGCCCGGGTGAGGCTCAGGGCTGTCATGACAGACGATCTCCCTCGTCGGCTTGTCAGGTGGGGCCTGGCCGGCCAGGAGCCGCGGCCAAGGCGCGGACCAGCGGCCGCTCCGGACGATCGAGCCGGTGCCGGGTCCGTCGTAGGTAGGCAGGCTACCAGCGATCGGCGCCGGGTCGCCGCCAGCAGCCGGTTGCGTCTCGTGCGGCGAATACAATGACGCCATGCCGGCGCGACCCGATCCTGGGCACCTGGCCGCCTGGCGGGCCCTGCTCGAGACCCACGCGGCAGTGACCGAGCTGCTCGCACGCGAGCTGTCGGCCGAGCGCGGCCTGCCCCTGAAGGCCTACGACGTGCTGCTCAACCTGGCCGAGGCGCCCGAAGGGCGGCTGCGCATGCAGGAGCTGTCCTCCTCGGTGCTGCTGTCCAAGAGCGGGCTGTCGCGCGTGGTCGACCGGATGGAGGAGGGCGGGCTGGTACGCCGCGAGCGGTCCGAGGACGACCGCAGGGGCTGGTTCGCGGTCCTCACCGAGCGGGGCAGGAGCACGCTGCGGCGGGCGGCGCCCGTCCACCTCCGCGGCATCCAGGAGCACTTCGCCCGCCATCTCGACGACGAGGAGGCGCGGGTGCTCGCCGCCGTCCTCGGCCGGGTCGGCGCCGCCGCCAGGGCCCAGCGCGACCGGCTCGGCTTGCGGAGCGCCAGTCCCGAACCCGCCGGCGACGGCGCGAGGTGGACGGCGGTCGGCCCCGCCGCCGGGCCCGCCGAGCGGCACTGACCGCGCCGTGGACGAGGCTGGCGCTCCGCAAGCCGGTACGGCTGGCGCTCCGCGAGCCGCCGGTACGGCTGGCGCTCAAGCCGCTGGTACGGCTGGCCGCTCCGAGGCGGAGCGCGGCCGCGCGATCCTGTCGCTGGGGATCCTCGCCTTCCGCTGGGTGAGCCTGGCCTGGATGGCGGTGCTGGCGCTGACCGCGGGCCCGCTGCGCCGGCCGCCGCTCGCCGCCGCGGCGATCCTCCTGCTGGCCGCGTGGACGGCCTGGCTGACCCTGGCCCGGCCCACATCCCGGCTCGCGGAGCGCAAGCCCGCGGCGAGGTGGCCGCTGCTCGCCGCCGACCTGGCGCTGGCGGCCAGCCTGAACGTGCTCGCCGGGCTGGTGATGCCGGAGCGGACCGTCGGTGAGCGGCCGTTCTTCGCCGCCGGCTACCCGGTGGCGGCGGCCGTCTCCTGGGGCGCCGCCCGCGGCGTACGGGCCGGAGTGGTCGCCGGGCTGGCGCTCGGCGTGTCCCTGGCCGCCGGCCAGCTCGCCAACGGCGTCGACCTGGCCGCCGAGGACGCCGCGACCCTGCTCGACCTGGCGGGCGGGACGCTCAACTTCGTGCTCGCCGGCGGCGCGGTCGGCCTGGTCGCCCGCCTGCTCGAGCGCTCGGCGGTGCAGCTTCGCCAGGCGACCGAGGAGACCATCCGGGCCCGCGAGCGGGCCGCGCGGCTGGCGGAGCGCGAGTCGCTCGCCAGGCAGATCCACGACTCGGTGCTGCAGGCGCTGGCCCTCGTCCACAAACGCGGCCGAGAGCTGGCCGCGGGAGGGCCGGTGCCACCCGACCAGGTGGCCGGCCTCGCCGAGATGGCCGCCGGGCAGGAGCGTGCGCTGCGGGCGCTGGTCCTTCGCGACCCCGACGACGGGCCGACCGGGGCCGCCTCGCTCCGCGCCGGCCTGGAGGCCGTCGCCGGGCGCGGCTGGGGGCACCTGGAGGTCACCGTCGGCGCCACCGGCCCGATCTGGCTGCCCGCCCACCACGTCGAGGAGCTGGCCGCGGCCGTCCGCCAGGCGCTGGACAACGTGGTCGAGCACGCCGGCGCCTCCCGGGTGGCGCTGTTCGCCGAGGAGGACGGCGGCACGGTGGCGGTGACGGTCCGCGACGACGGCCGCGGCTTCGCCTACGACGAGGCCGCGTTCGCGGCCGCCGGCAAGATCGGGCTCGCCAAGAGCATCAAGGGCCGGGTCGAGCAGCTCGGCGGCCGCGTGCGGGTCACCAGCCGGCCGGGCGCCGGCACCGAGGTCGAGCTGCGGGTCGGCGCGGACCCGCGACAGGAGGATGGACGTGGAGGCTGAGGACCGGGTCAGGGTGATGGTGGTCGACGACCATCCGGTCTGGCGCGACGGCGTCCGGGCCGACCTGGAGGCGTCCGGCCGCATCGAGGTGGTCGCCGAGGCCGCCGACGGCGGCGACGCGATCGAGGTGGCCCGCGAGGCCATGCCGGAGCTGGTGCTGATGGACCTGAACCTGCCGACGGTGCCGGGGGTCGAGGCGATCAGGCGGATCGTCGAGGAGTCCCCGCACGTGCAGGTGCTGGTCCTGTCCGCCTCCGGCGAGGAGGCGGACGTGCTCGAGGCGGTCAAGGTGGGGGCGAGCGGCTACCTGCTGAAGAGCTCCACCGCCGCCGAGCTGGTCGACGCGGTGGTGCGGGTACGGGCCGGCGAGCCGACGTTCTCCCCGTCGCTGGCGGCGCTGGTGCTCGGCGAGTTCCGGCGCATGAGCGGCACCACCGAGCCGGGGCTGACCGCCCGCGAGACCGAGGTCCTGCGGCTGGTGGCCAAGGGCTACAGCTACCGGGAGATCGCCGACCAGCTCGTCATCAGCGTCAAGACGGTCCAGAACCACGTCCAGAACATCCTCACCAAGCTGCAGCTCTCCAAGCGCTACGAGCTGATGCGCTACGCCATCCGGCGGGGCCTGGACCGGTCCTGAGCTGGCCACGGTTTGCGGCCACGAACGGCGGGTACCTCTGCCGCCTCGACATGCGACCGGAGGACGACATGACCAAGGCCAAGGCACGCAAGCGGCTGGAGGAGGAGCGCACCAGGCTCGAGGGCGTCCGCGACGGCCTCCTCCGCGAGGAGGCGGACGCGGACGCGGGCGCCGAGCTGTCCAACGTCGACCAGCACCCCGGCGACCTCGGCAGCGAGACCTTCGAGCACGAGAAGAACCTCTCCCTGCTGGAGCAGGTCTCCGACGAGCTGCTCCAGATCGAGGCGGCCTTCCAGCGCGTGGAGCAGGGCACCTACGGCACCTGCCAGGCGTGCGGCCGACCGATCGGGGCCGAGCGGCTGGAGGCCCTGCCCGCCACCCGTTTCTGCGTCGACGACCAGGCCAAGGCCGAGCGCGCGCTCGGCCTTCCCGGGACGCGGGCATGACCCGGGCTATTTCTGTGACTATTTTTCGTAAGGATATGCCCTAACCGGTCAGTACCCTCGAACTTGACTGTCGCCGTCAGAGGGTCCTGGGTAACATCCCCGCCGCATCAGCCACCTGTCGCCGTGTCCGCGGCGGCACGAGCAAGTGGAGGGGGGGACGCGATGCCGGCATTCGACGTCGCGAGGAGGTGGACGGGCCGGGTCATGCTCGACCGGGCCGGGGCCAAGCTCGGCACCATCGTCGACATCTACTACGACGCGGAGGCCGACGAGCCGGGCTGGGCGCTGCTCAACACGGCCGACATCGGCGCAAGCATGCGCCTGGTCCCGGTGGGCCAGGCGGTCGAGGACGGCAACGAGATCCGGGTGCCGTACCACCGCGCCTTCGTGGAGGCCGCGCCCGGCATGGGCGCGGGCGGCCGGCTGTGGCCGCAGGAGCAGGAGGCGCTCTACGCCTATTACGGCCTCGAGTACACCAGCGCCTCGCTGGTCGACCTCGACGAGGACGACGACGAGGACGACGACGAGGACGAGGACGACGACGAGGAGCCGCTGGAGGAGGAGGACGCCGCCGTCGCCCGAGGGGGCCGCCGGCCCGACCTGAGGTAGCGAGCTGGAACCGGTCGCGGGCCGGGTTCCCGGCCCGCGACCGTGTACGCCTCCTCAGAACTCCCGCATGCGGGAGTTGAGCGGCGAGCCGACCCGCTGGCGCTGCTTGACGACCTTCTGCCAGTCGTTGGGGCGCGCCTCCACGTTGAAGGTCACCGCCGGCGCCGAGTTGCCGATCCGCAGCAGCCGCACCTCGACGCCGAAGAAGCGGACGTCGTCGTCGCCGTGCTGGTTCAGCCAGTCGAGCACCGCGCGGTGCTCCTCGCCGATGCGGGTGGTGATCCAGATGATCGCCGAGACGTCCAGCCCGGCCGCGAAGGTGATCATCTGCCCAAGCTGGGGGTGGTCGCTGGGCTCGAGCTGGGTCGTGATCGCGACCCGCCGGCCGCGGTCGGTCTGGGCCAGGACGTCGACGGTGAACGAGCCGACCCCGACGTCGCGACCGACCTCGCGCAGGCCGCTGACGCCGAGCTCCTTGGCGAGCTGGTCGAGGTTGACGGCGAGCCAGTCGGCGAAGCCGGCCCCGTCGCGCTGGAAGACGGTGCGCGGGTCGACCTCCTCGAGCTCGGCGAGTTGCACGGCCGCGGCTTGGGCGCTCGCGGCACCGCGACCCGACCGCTCCTTCTCGGTCGCGTTGCGCCCGCCGGTGGCCAGCGCCGATCGGGTGGTCTCCGTCCCGTCGGTGGGGGTGCTGACGTCTGACTGGGTCACGCTGGATCCTTTCCATCTCGACGTGCGGCTGTCGCAGCATGACCAACGGAGCGTCGTGGAAAGGCGGCGGGCGGTCAAATTCCCGCCCCGGCGCCGACACGCCCGAGGGGAATTACCGGATCAGGCTTTACGGCGGGAGAGAGCGATGATCCCGCGCTCGAGGGCCGACACCACGGCCGCGGTCCGGTCGTCCACGCCGAGCTTGGCGAAGATGTGCAGCAGGTGGGTCTTGACCGTGGCCTCGCTGATGAACAGGCTGGCGGCGACCTCGGCGTTGCTCGACCCCCTGGCCACCAGCTCCAGCACCTCGATCTCCCGGCTGGTGAGGGTCTCCTCGGCGGGGACGCGCATGCGGTTCACCAGCCGGGTCGCCACGGTCGGGGCCAGCACCGTCTCGCCGCGGGCGGCCGAGCGGATCGCCGGGAACAGGCGCTCCCTGGGAGCGTCCTTGAGGAGGTACCCGGTGGCGCCCGCCTCGACCGCGCGGAGGATGTCGGCGTCGGTGTCGTAGGTGGTGAGCACCAGCACCCGCGTGTCGGGGAAGCGTTCGGCGATCTCGGCGGTGGCGGTCGCGCCGTCGACCCCCGGCATCTGCAGGTCCATCAGGACCACGTCGGGGCGCTCCCGCTCGGTGAGGAGCACCGCCTCGGCGCCCGACGCGGCCTCGCCCACCACCTCGAAGTCGGCCTCGCTGGCGAGCATGCCGCGAAGCCCGTCACGGACCACCGGGTGGTCGTCGGCGATGAGGAGCCGGATCATCACGCCGGGGCACCCCCTTGGGGTTCTCCGGACCCCTCCGATTGATTCACCGGGGCACCCCTTTGGGGTTCTCCGGACCCCTCCGATTGATTCACCGGGGCACCCCTTTGGGGTTCTCCGGACCCCTCCGATTGATTCACCGGGGCACCCCTTTGGGGTTCCCCGGACCCCTCCGGCACCGGCACCGTGACGGCGACGGTCGTGCCGGCACCGGAGGCGCTTTCCACCGCCAGGCGGCCGCCGAGCGCCTCCACCCGCTCGCGCATGCCGTGCAGCCCGAGCCCGCCGTTCGGCCCCGACCCGTCGACGCCCACGAAGCCCACGCCGTCGTCGCGGACGTCGAGCGCGGCCTCGCCGTCCATGTACGACAAGGTGAGCGCCACCCTGCCGGCGTGCGCGTGCTTGCGCACGTTGGCGAGCGCCTCCTGGGTGACCCGCAGCAGCGTGACCTCCGCGTCGGGACTGAGCGGCCGGGGTGTGCCGGTCACCGCCGCCGTCACCGCCACCCCGGTCTCCTCGGCGAGCCGGTCGGTCAGCCGGCCGAGCGCCTCCCCGAGGGAGGCGGCCCGCAGCGACTCGGGCCGCAGGTCCCAGACCAGCCGCCTGACCTCGGTCAGGTTGTCGCTGGCCGTGCGCCTGGCCCGCTCCAGGTGGCCGCGGGCCGCGTCCGCGCCGGCCGGCAGCTCGCCCTCGGCGGCCTGGAGCTGCAGCACGATGCTGACGAAGCCCTGGGCCAGGGTGTCGTGGAGGTCGCGGGCCAGGCGCTGGCGCTCCGCCAGCCTGCCCGACTCCCGCTCGGCGGCGGCCAGCTCGCCGCGGGTCGACTCGAGCTACTCGATGAGCTGCCGGCGGTCGGCGCTCTGATCGATGATGCGGGTGATCCAGATCGCGAACAGGGTCCCGAACAGCAGCGACAGCACACCGCCGCCGGCCGCCGACCAGTTCTCGGTGAGTGGCTGGCCCGACAGCAGCACCTCGCGCCAGACGACCACCACGGTGAGCGCGACCGCGCCGGGGATCGCGTGCCGCAGGCGGAGCAGGCGGAAGATCTGCGGGTATAGGCCCAGCAGCAGCGAGAAATAGGTCGGGTCGATGCCGGCGAGGAAGAACCACATCACGATCAGGCCGGCCCAGTAGAGGAGTACCGGCCAGGGCGAGCCCTCCGAGATCCTGCGCCGCTCGAACACGAGATTCCAGGCCACCATCGAGGCGACCAGCGCGAGCATGACCCAGCGGGCGCCGCCGCGCGGCTCCCCGTCCAGCAGGGCCAGCACCGTGGCCACGCCGAGCACGCCGTAGAGCAGCGCCCGCTCAGCCGTCCGGTTGATCCGCGAGGCCCGCCGGCGCGAACAACGGGAAACCCAATCGCTCTGCATGAGGAGCCGCGCATGGCCTCGATCCGTCACCTGTTCGTCGGCGCCTACAAGAACCCCAACGCCACGGGGTAGCCTTGGGCATGTTCTTCCAGGAGCCGCCCAGCCTGCCGAACACCTACCGCTCGGACGCGGTCCTGCGCGAGCACCTCTCGCGGCTGCTACCGGCGGAGGTCCTCGCGGAGGTCGAGCCGGAGCTCGACCGGATGGGTGAGGCCGCGGCCGGCGAGCTGCGCCGGCTGGCGGAGCAGGCCGAGGCGTCCCCGCCGAGGCTGGTGCAGTACGACCCGTGGGGCAGGCGCATCGACCGGATCGAGGTGAGCCGCGCCTGGACCGAGCTGCACGCGGTGCAGGCGAGCGCGGGCTTGAGCGCCCTCCCGTACGAGGACCGCCACGGCCGCCACGACCGCGTCGTCCAGCACGCGCTGCTCCACCTCTACGGCCCCTCCTCCGCGGTCTACTCCTGCCCGGTGGCCATGACCGACGCGGCCGTCCGCGTGCTGGTCGACCACGCGCCCGCCGAGCTGCGCGAGCGGGTCGTGCCTCGCCTGACGAGCCGCGACCCCGAGCGCGCGTGGACGTCGGGGCAGTGGATGACCGAGCGCGAGGGCGGGTCCGACGTCGGCCGCACCGCCACGGTGGCGCGCCGCGACCAGGCCGGGACGTGGCGCCTGCACGGCGTCAAATGGTTCACCTCGGCGACGACCGCCGACTGCGCGCTCGCGCTCGCCCGGCCGGAAGGCGCGCCCGACGGCAGCGGCGGCCTCGGCCTGTTCCTCGTCGAGCTGGTCGACCCGGCCAGCGGCCGGACGCAGCTCGGCTCGACCATCCTGGTCAACCGGCTCAAGGACAAGCTGGGGACGCGGGCGCTGCCCACCGCCGAGCTGACACTGGCGGGCGCCTCCGCGACCCCGGTCGGGGACGTCGGCGGCGGCCTGAGGAAGATCGCTGGGATGCTCAACGTCACCCGGCTGCACAACGCACTCAGCTCGGCGGCGGGCATGCGGCGCGGGCTGGAGCTGGCGGTGGCCTACGCCGGCGCCCGCCAGGCGTTCGGACGGCCGCTGGCCGACCTGCCGCTGCACAGGGCGACCCTTGCCGACCTGGCGGCCGAGGCGGAGGCCGCGTTCGCGCTGGTGTCGCGTGGCATGGAGCTGATGGGCCGCGTGGAGCACGGGGTGGCGGGCGAGCCGGAGCAGCGCGCGCTGCGGGCGTTGGTCCCGACCGTCAAGCTGCTCACCGCCAAGGACGCCGTCGCCCACGCCAGCGAGGTGGTCGAGGCCTTCGGCGGCGCCGGCTACATCGAGGACACCGGCATCCCGCGGCTGCTGCGCGACGCGCAGGTGCTGCCCATCTGGGAAGGCACCACCAACGTGCTGAGCCTGGACCTGCTGCGCGCCGAGTCCAGGGAGGAAGCCGTCACCGCCCTCCTGGGGGACCTGGCCGAGCAGGTCGCGGCCGTGCGCGCGCTGCCGGCGGCAGGCGTCCACACCGACCTCGTCGAGCGTTCCCGAGCCGCCCTGCTGGAGCGCGTCCGCGCCTGGCCGGACACCGACGGCGACGCGCTCCAGGAGCAGCTCCGCGAGCTCGCCTTCCGCCTGGGCCGCACGTATGCCGCGGCGCTGCTCGCCCGCCACGCCGCGCACCGCCGCGCCCGGCACGGCGACGACCGGGCCGCCGGCGTCGCCCAGCGTTACGCCGAGCGCTGGCTGGGAGGCTCGGCGTCGCCGGCGCTCCTCACAGCAGCTCGGCGATGAGGGTGGCGGCGCGGGTGGCGCCGTCGGTGGGGACCGGCCGGTAGTCGACGGTCCGGCCCAGCTCTTCGGCGATGGCGGCGGCGATGGTGTCGGGGTCGGTCTCCAGGCCCCAGCCGACGCAGTCCTCGATCTGCTTGGTGGAGTGCGCCTCGGTGAAGCACTGGGAGATGAACCATTCGAGATAGCCGCGCCAGTCGCGCTGCCAGTGGTGGCGGTTCTCCTTGGCCCAGCCCTCGTCGGTGTCGAGTACGTCGTCGAAGGAGAAGGGCGGTGGCTCGCGAGCCTCGACCGGTAGCGGCGGCGCGATGAGGACGAGCCCGGCCACGCGCTCCGGATGCTCGGCGGCCAGGATGAGCGAGTCGCCCATGTCGCACCACGCCACCACGATCGCCCGCTCCACGCCGGCCGCGTCCAGGACGGCCACGGCGTCCTCGGCGACCTCGCGGCGGGTGTAGGCGTCGTAGTCGCGGGGGCGGTCGGAGCGCCCGTTGCCGCGCGGGTCGAACGTGACCACGCGCCAGTGGCGGGACAGGTACGGGATCTGGCACTTCCACGAGCGCGAGTGGACGATCTCGTAGGTCGGTGGGAGCAGGAACGTCGGCTCCCCGGCGCCGTAGCGCTCCCAGAAGACGCGGACGCCGTCGCGCTCCACGTAGCCTTCCGCGTTGGGATAGCGCGCGCGGGTCTGCTCGCGCGTCACCAGCGCCGTGGTCATCTCGTGGCTTGGTCCCTTGGCGGCCGCGCGCGCCTGGTGAGCTTGGCGCGTGCGGCCGCGAGATGGGCCCGGCCGATGGCCACCACGACGGAGAAGGTGCCCGTGCCGAGCAGCAGCAGCGCGGCGAGCGACTCCTCACCGGCGTGGTGGGCCAACGGTCGCATGGTCAGCTCGTGTAGCAGTAGGAGTCGCTGGAGGCGTCGCCGCCCTGCAGCCGGGTCTGGTGCACCCGCAGCCCGCGGAAGTCGTCGCCGTTGGGGAAGAACCGCGGGTCGGCGGCGATCCCGCCGCCGTCCAGGTCAGCGTCGAGCTTGGCGACCCACGCGCCGACCCCGTCGGGGTAGAAGATGTCGTCCCAGACCGCGTACAGCGAGTTGGTCACGTACACCCGCCGGCCGTCGCGGCTGATCTCGACCATCTGCGGCCCGCCGGCCAGCGGCTGGTCCGGCTTGGCCGGGTGCGGCTGGCGCCCCACGATGCCGCCCAGGCGCACCGACCCGGTCTCGCGGGGGTTGAAGATGTCGCTGACGTCGTACTGCTTGAGCTCGCCGGTACCCCAGCTCGCCACGTACAGCCAGCGGTCGTCCACCGACAGGTCGATGTCGGAGATCAGCGGCGGCACGGCGCCGAACGGCTTGAGCGCCGGCGGCAGCAGGTCGGGGTCGGCCGGCTCGGCGGGGATGGTGATGACCTTGCGCACGGCCCACTGGTCGCCGTCGCGGTGCCACAGCCACACCGACCCGGAGAGGTCCTCGACGCTGATGACCACCCCGACGAAGCCCCACGCCTTGGAGGGGTCGTGGGCCGGTCGCACCTCCAGCACCATCTGGTGCTGGTCGCCCAGGTCGACGCGCTGGGTGAGCTTGCGGTCGGACATGCTCCAGAAGTTCAGGTGGTGGCCGAACTTGCGCCCGAGCAGGTCCTCGGGGTTGAGGCCGTTCTCGATCATGGAGGGGGTGGCCCACTCGGAGGTGACGACCGTGTCGTGGTTGAGGTGCCACCACACGTCGTAGCCGAAGTACTGGTCGCCGCGGTCCACCTCCCACGGGCCGATCACGTCGAAGGTGTCGTGGTCCAGCAGCGCGACCCCGCCGGGGCCGTCGTTGCCGTTGGCGCCACCCAGCGCCGACAGGAAGATGGCGCCGGGCCCGCAGTGCAGGGTGTGGGGCCGCGAGTAGCCGGCCTTGCTGGCCAGCTCCTCGGCCTCGATGGTGTGGACGACCTTGGGGTTGCGCGGGTCGGCCTTGGTGTCCAGCACGTAGGTCCGCGAGGAGCGCAGGCCGGGGACGATGAGGTAGCGCCGCTCCAGCGGCGCGCCGTGGTCGCCGTGGCCCTGGTGGCACAGCGCGCTGGAGCAGGCGTTCCAGCCGAAGTGGTGCAGCTCGTTGCCGGCGGTGGGCAGCTCACTCCAGCCGACCACCCTGCCGTAGTCCGACGACGACGGGTCGGCGTCGATCGCGGTGATGGCGTCCTTGGACTGGCCGGCGGGGTCGTAGGCGGCGACGTAGGCCAGCCGTTCCGGCGGGGCCGCGATGGCGTCGGCCGGACTACGGTAGAAGGTGGGATCGGTGGTCTGGGGCATAGCCCTTCCTCCCCTGCGCGCTCCTGGTTCGGTCGGTCGACCGAACCACGTGATTGTGGGACGAGAATGAGGTATTGTCAAGGTCGGTCGGCCGACCGACCGTAATGCCGACGAAGGGAGCCGAGCCGTGGTGGATGCTGCCGTGGGCACCCGCACGCTGATCATCGAAGCCGCCCGCCGCCGGCTGCTCGCCGACGGCTACGCGGGCATGTCGACCCGCAAGGTCGCCGAGGAGGCGGGGGTCCCGCTCAGCCAGCTCCATTACTACTTCGGCTCCAAGGGGGGGCTGATCCTGGCGCTGTTCGAGGAGGAGAACCAGCGCCGCCTCGAGCGCCAGCGCCGCATGTACGCCGAGGACCTGCCGCTGTGGCAGCGCTACGAGCGCGCCTGCGACTTCCTCGAGGACGACCTCGACTCCGGCTACGTGCGGGTGCTCCAGGAGATGGTGGCGGCGGGGTGGTCCAACGGCGACATCCGCGACGCGGTCCGCGAGCTGCTCGGCGGCTGGTACGAGCTGCTCGTCGAGGTGGCCCGCGAGGCCGAGCACCGCCACGGCCCGCTCGGCCCGTTCACCGCCGAGGAGGTGGCCACCCTGGTCGGCACCATCTTCATCGGCGCGGAGGCGCTGATCCTGCTCGGCTTCGACCGCACGGACCTGCCGATCCGCTCGGCCCTACGCCGGATCGGCGTGCTGATCAGGCGGCTCGAGGAAGGGAGCACGCGCGATGCGAGCATGCCAGCCGTCACGTGACGGGTACGTGGCCCGGGACGGGGTCAAGGTCCACTACGAGGTGTTCGGCGACGGCGAGCCGGCGGTCATGCTGCTGCCGACCTGGTCGATCATCCACTCCCGGCACTGGAAGCTCCAGGTGCCCGACCTGGCCCGGCGCCACCGGGTGATCACCTTCGACGGCCGCGGCAACGGCCTCTCGGACCGGCCGGCCGGGCCCGAGGCGTACCGCACGGCCGAGTTCACCGCCGACGCCCTGGCCGTCATGGACGCCACCGGCACCGAGCGGGCGGTGCTCGCCGGCCTGTCGCTCGGCGCCACCTGGGCGCTGGAGCTCGGCGCGCTGCATCCCGAGCGGGTGGCGGGGATTATATTCATCGGCCCGGCGGTGCCGCTGGTGGAGACGTCGCCGCGGCGGTCCACCTTCACCGAGCGGCTGGACACCACCGACGGCTGGGCCAAGTTCAACCAGCACTACTGGCGCGAGCACTACCGGGAGTTCATCGAGTTCTTCATGCACCAGATCTTCACCGAGCCGCACTCCACCAAGCCGATCGAGGATGCGGTGGCCTGGGGGCTGGAGACCGACCCGGAGACGCTGATCGCGACCCAGCTCGGCGTCCGCGTCCCCGGCGAGGTGTTCTGGGACGCCGGACGCGCCGAGGAGCTGGCCAGAAGGCTGCGATGCCCGGTCCTGGTGATCCACGGCGACGACGACGCCATCCGCCCGCTGGCCGACGGCGCCAGGCTCGCCGAGCTCTCCGGCGGCGAGCTGGTCACCATCGAGGGCGGCGGCCACGCCCCGCACGTGCGCGACCCGGTCAAGGTCAACCTGCTGCTGCGGGAGTTCATCGCCTCGCTGGGGCTGTCGGCGCCGCCGCCCACCCGGACCTGGACGCGGGCGCTGCGCCGCCCGCGCCGCGTGCTGTACATCTCCTCCCCGATCGGGCTGGGCCACGCCCGGCGGGACCTGGCCATCGCCCGCGAGCTGCGGCGGCTGCGGCCCGACCTGGAGGTCGAGTGGCTGGCCCAGGACCCGGTCACGCGGGTGCTGGAGGCGGCCGGCGAGCGGCTGCACCCCGCCTCGGGGCTGCTGGCCAACGAGTCGGCCCACATCGAGTCGGAGTCGGCCGAGCACGACCTGCACTGCTTCCAGGCCATCCGGCGCATGGACGAGATCCTGCTGGCCAACTTCATGGTCTTCCACGACGTGGTGGCCGACCGGCGCCATGACCTGGTCGTCGGCGACGAGGCCTGGGAGGTCGACCACTTCCTGCACGAGAACCCGGAGCTGAAGCAGACGGCCTACGCCTGGCTGACCGACTTCGTCGGCTGGCTGCCCATGCCGGACGGCGGCCCGCGGGAGGCGTCCATCACCGCCGACTACAACGCCGAGATGATCAAGCACATCGCGCGCTACCCCCGGCTCCGCGACCGGGCAATCTTCGTCGGCGACCCCGACGACATCGTCCCCGACCGCTTCGGGCCCGACCTGCCCGACATCCGCGAATGGACCCAGGCGCACTACGACTTCGCCGGCTACGTCACCGGGTTCGACCCCGCCGAGCTGGCCGACCGCCAGGCGCTCCGCGCCGAGCTAGGCTACGGGCCCGACGAGCGGGTCTGCGTGGTGACCGTCGGCGGCTCGGGGGTCGGGGCGCCGCTGCTGCGCAAGGTGATGGCCGCCTACCCGCTGGCCAAGCGGGCCGTCCCCGAGCTGCGCATGATGGTGGTGGCCGGGCCGCGGATCGACCCCGCCTCGCTGCCGGCCCACGACGGCCTGGAGGTCCGCGCCTTCGTGCCCGGGCTGTACCGGCACCTTGCCGCCTGCGACCTGGCGGTGGTGCAGGGCGGCCTGACGACCTGCATGGAGCTGGTCGCCAACCGCCGCCCGTTCCTGTACTTCCCGCTGCGCAACCACTTCGAGCAGAACCTCCACGTCGCCCACCGCCTGGACCGCCACCGCGCCGGCCGCCGCATGGACTACACCGCCTCCACACCCGACACCATCGCCGCCGCCGTCGCCGAAGAGCTGGGCCGCACTGTCGACTACCGGCCGGTGGAGACCGACGGCGCCGCCCGCGCCGCCACCCTCATCGCCGAGCTGCTGTGAGGAGCGCCGGCGACGCCGAGCCTCCCAGCCAGCGCTCGGCGTAACGCTGGGCGACGCCGGCGCCCCGGTCGTCACCGTGCCGGGCGCGGCGGTGCGCGGCGTGGCGGGCGAGAAGCGCCGCGGCATACGTGCGGCCCAGGCGGAAGGCGAACTCGCGGAGCTGCTCCTGGAGCGCGTCGACGTCGGTGTCCGGCCAGGCCCGGACGCTCTCCAGCAGGAGCTGGCGGGAACGGTCGACCAGGTCGGCGGGCGGACCCGTCGCCGGCGCCGTGCGCGCGGCGGCGGTCTGCTCGGCCAGGTCCTCGAGGAGCGCCGTGACGGCCTCCTCCCGGGATTCGGCGCGCAGCAGGTCGAGGCTGAGGACGTTGGTGGTGCCCTCCCAGATGGGCAGCACCTGGGCGTTGCGCAGCAGCCGGGGGATGCCGGTGTCCTCGACGTAGCCGGCGCCGCCGAAGGCCTCGACCACCTCGCTGGCGTGGGCGACGGCGTCCTTGGCGGTGAGCAGCTTGACGGTCGGGACGAGCGCCCGGAGGGCGCGCTGCTCCCGCTCGCCCGCCACGCCGTGCTCCAGGCGCCCCATCAGCTCCATCCCGCGGGCGGCCAGCGCGAAGGCCGCCTCCGCCTCGACCGCCAGGTCGGCGAGGGTC
>WNGA01006718.1_pt1 | contig 19359 bp, 16 predicted proteins | sample 5400061 | NCBI WGS metagenome assembly WNGA01 (sample SAMN13153366, study PRJNA577476) | soil metagenome | isolation source: 100 cm soil or saprolite under grassland replicate 2 | place: USA:California | collected 2016-06-15 | reverse complement strand
AATTCTAATCATCGTCCCTTGCATCGCACTCTTGTACTGTTGGATTTTAAATGAACTATTGTCTCCAAAATACTAATCACGGCAGTTTTATAAATTACAATTCCAAGCACTACTTGTTTATTGCAATTGTATTTGCTGCAACCTTATTTTGAAATTCGATTTCTACGACCTGCATCAATGGTTGTTTTGCTTCAGCTTTATTGTTTCTGAAAACAAAATAAACATTGTGCATTCCTTCAACAGGCTCAATTGCAGTAAAAGCATGTATTGACATTAATTTTTGAAATGCATCAAAATCAATCGGTGGCGCTTGTTTTTTCTTAGCTGTATCAACTTTTGGCGCTGCGCCTTTTTTCCCCTTTGGCTTGCCACCAAGGTTTTCCATTATTCTTGCATAGTCAATTGCTTTGGATTCAATCATCGCAGTATGACCTATAAGTTTACCATCAGGTGAATCAAGATGTACTTCAATTGTACCGCCCACATCACCCGAACCTGGTGTTGCCTGTACTAAAAATTGAATCTGTTTTATGCCGGTAAGATCAATGTTGTTATAACCTAAATAAGAATTATCTCCTAACACAGAAAATGTTATAAAAGGGGTTGTAAGTAATTGCGTACTTTTCTTCACATCTGCTTTTTGAGGGTCAACAGCAGCGCTTCGCAAGGCAACAATATTTTCTGAAGCGAGTGCAGGAACTTCATCTGAACCTTTGTCTTTATATGCAGCCCTTAATAAATATCCACCCTTGCCATTTTCACCCGGAGGAACTTTGGTAACATAAGTTCCTTTCAATGACAATGCTTTTGCAACAGTTTGTTTTTTACCCACATTCAAAATATACTTTACCATTGTTTCCGCATCTTTTTGTGAAACGTTAGGATGTGCAGCCATTGCATGTTCGCCCCAAACACCGGAACCTCCTGCAATTACCTTTTCCGCCAATTTTGAAAATGCAGTATTATCATTTTTGTATTTTGCCGCAATAGCCGTGAAGCTTGGACCTACAGATGTTTTGTCCGGCATATGGCAGGATTTGCAATCACTTGAATTCATCAAATAAAAACCCGCAGCAAATCCTGTGCGCTCATCAGCAGCACGATGATGCTGCGCAATTTCTATGGGATCAAAACCCTGCGGCACATAATCAAAATTTACTGCAACAAGATTAGGTTTTATCTTTCCGTCTGTAACACTTCCATCTTCTTTATCGGTTACATCAATTGAATATTCTATTGATTCGCCGGGAAGGAAAAATGTTTTATTCCCCTTCAAAATATTTACTGTTACGGATGGTTGCTCATTGCCTGCTATCAATTGCAAAGATTTACTATTCTTCTCTCCTTTTGTATCTGTTACAGTAAGTGTTGCAGTATATGTTCCTGGTTTATCAAGCGTAACATTTGCATTTTGTTCTGTCAATGTTTTATCAATTCCATTACCGGAAATTTTCCACTCATACTTTAAAGCATCTTTATCATACTGATCATAGTCAATTGTTCCTTTTGATGAAAGGTTTACTTTGAATGGAACTGCACCTGCTGTTTTATCAGCTGATGCTTTCACATTCGGTTTCCTGTTGCCGCCATTATATTTAATGCGCACCAGTGCAGAGTTTGCATTACCCTGGAACCATGCAGTGCCATATTCCAAGAGGTAGAGATCTCCTTCAGGACTGAATTGCATATCAATTACGCTGCTAAAATTTTCATTTGGCAATACCTGCTCCATTGATTTATAATTACCATCTTTATCCATACTTACAGCCATTATCCAACCCCTCATAAAATCTGTGATCAACCATTTGTCTTCAAAATAAAATGGCCAGGGCCGCTTTGCATTTTTGAAATTGTCTTTATGAAAGATTGGTCCTCCAACTGCACTGCGACCGGAACTTCCAACCAAAGGGAAAGTATCTGAAGTGCCATAAGGATACCAGATAAATGCTTTTTGTGCAGGTGGCAATTCCTTTAAACCTGTATTGTTGGGAGAATTATTTACAGGATGTTCGGGATTGAATTTTTCACCATAAGTACTGTCTGTATAATTATATTTTACATAAACTTTGTTGTCTGCAATAAAATAAGGCCAGCCAAAATTGCCGGCTTTACGTGCCTGGTTGAATTCATCATATCCACGCGGACCGTATGCAGAATCTACAGGAGCATCAGGCCCTACTTCTCCCCAATACACATATCCTGTTTTACTATCAACAGAAATTCTCCAGGGATTGCGATCACCCATTACAAAAATTTCAGGACGTGTTCTGCGTGTTCCTTTGGGAAATAAATTTCCTTCCGGAATTGTGTAAGTGCCGTCATCTTCAGGATGTATGCGCAAAATTTTTCCGCGCAGATCATCTGTATTTCCTGAACCACGCTGATCATCCCAACTGCTCCTTCCCGGTCTTTCATCATAAGATGCAGTGCCCGACACAGGATTTGCAGTATTGTTGCCAACAGTGAGATACAAATTGCCTTGCATATCAAATACCATTCCGCCGCCTGTATGGCAACAAGTTTCACGTTGTGTTTTCACTTCGAGTATCACTTTTTTTGTAGAAGGGTACAACGAATCGCCATGCAGTTCCCAACGGGCCAGAACATGTTTCGTATCGGTAGGATCTGCGTAATACATGTATATCCAGTGATTCTTTACAAAGTCGGGATGCGCAACAATTCCTACTAATCCTTCTTCTGCCTCACTTACTACTCCTTCTTTACTTGTATATTTTGTGTTTATAGGAATGAGTGTAATTGTTTTTATTTGATTTGTTTTTGTATCAAATGCTTTTAGTGCACCTTTTCGTTCAACGATCAAAACACGACCATCATTCAGAAATGTCATTGCCATTGGTTCATCAAGCCCCTGCGTAAGCACAACTTTTGTGAAGCGGTTATCTTCCGGCTTTTCACTGCTTGCAGTATTTTCTTTTTGGTTACAGGAAAAAAAGAACATGCTTATTATCAGCAAAAAAATATTGAACAGTGTTTTTGGTAAATGATAATAATACATGGATAATTATTTATAGTGGATTTAAAGAAAAAGCAATAACGGTTTGCTCACCTAAGTTAATCAATAGCCAAACTTATATAATGGATCTTTTGAATCGTAAGGCACATCTTCTTTTTGATTGCGCACAGCTTCCATTGAAGATGGTAACTCAACCGGCAAACGTCCACTTGGCTTGTATTTGCCAAATACCACATCAAGCACAGCAGCATCACTTGCACCAAAATCAGCAAGCAAACCTTTTGCCTTTGCACTGATCTCCGGTATCACTGCAGGACGATCTAAATAAATATCAACAATCGTTGGAACAGTATTTAATAATTGAAGAATGCTATCTTTTTGTGTGCCTTTAAAATCAAGATCTCCGTGATGAAACATTCTTGCCATCGCAATGGGAGTCTCGACAGGATAGAATGGAGTATTCAAGCGAAGAATAGCAATATCTGCATCCTCAGGTTTATCTACAACAGTTCCGTATTGTGCAGCAACTTTTGCATCAACATTTCTTACATAAATTTTCAAGCCTTCTTTCAGCGGCAAAACTTTTGCATCATTTTTTAATAAAGTGATTGCTCTGCGCTGAGACTCCTCTCCTGTTTTTTGAAATTCAGGCTTGCCCACAATTTGAGTAGCTTTATCTGCATCAATAAAAGGATTATCAAACAATCCCAATTCAAATTTTTGACGAAGTAATCTTCTTACAGAAGAATCGATTCTTGCTTCAGAAATTTTTCCATCCTTTACTAATTTCACCACAACCTCAGGAATATTCTCACCACCAAACTGATCAACACCTGCATCAATAATTTTCTTTACTCTATCTTCCTGAGATAAATTTTCAACACCCCATGCACGTGCAGGCCATACAACATCGCCTAAATGTGCATCTGTAACAAGTCCCCAATCTGTACACACTACACCATCAAAATGATATTTTTTGCGCAGCAAATCTGCTATGATTCCTTTGTTATAAGAGAAGCCTACATGTTCATGACCTTCATCCATTGGTACTCCATAATAGGGCATGATTGCAGCAGTATGCGCTTCAAACGCAGCTTCAAAAGGAATTAAATGATAATTGAAATTATTGCCGGGATATACCTGCCCTTTTTGAAAAGGAAAATGTGGATCAAGACCTTCTTTTTGTGGACCGCCACCGGGAAAATGTTTCGTCATGGTGGCCACACTGTTTGATCCAAGTTTATCACCCTGGAAACCCAGTATATAAGCCTTAGCCATTTTAGCGGAGAGTTGTGCATCTTCACCAAATGTACCTGCAATACGTGGCCAGCGTGGCTCTGTTGCAAGATCTATTTGAGGATGTAATGATTCACGAATACCTACAGCGACATATTCCTGTCTTGCAATATCTGCAAATTGTCTCGTTAGTTTTTCATCACCAATTGCTGCTAAACCCAATGGCTCGCACCATTGTGAAAACGTGCGGGCACTCATTGAAAAAATATTATTGCTGAAATGATTGCGCGGGTCTGATGCAATGGTTATAGGAATGCCCAACCTTGTTGAATCTTCCGCATACTTCTGCATATTGTTATACCATTTTGCCAAAGCATCTATTGAAGGAATAGCCCACAAATTGAAATGATTCATTTGCTTTTCCCGCATTAACTTCAAAGCATTAGGTGTAAATGCAAACATACCTTTTGCAGGTTTATCTTCTATAGAGCCATCATCATTTACTTTGGCACCGTTGATAAACATCATGCCGGCTTTTTCTTCCAGCGTCATTTGCTTAAGGATATCATTTACCCTTGCTTCAATTGGCTGTTTGCTATCCTCATACACATCAAGCTTTCCGTTTTTGTTCAGATCCCGGTATATGTAATTGCCGGCAGTCTTAATTAAATCTGAATGCTGGTAAACTTCTTTATCAAGTTTATTCTGTAAAGAATTATTCCAGGCTGTAATAGCAAAACCGGCAATGATAATAATTAATGCCGGCAGCAGCAAACGTTTTACAAGCATGTTGATGTTTTTTGAAGTGAAAGCTAAAATGTGTTATTCTAACACACCTATTCTGTAAATTATACGCAATGAAGATAAGTATATTTCGTTTTATGAAAATCATTTAAAGATTAAATTTTATTTTTAGCCTATGGTTTCAAAAAAAGAAATAACTGACTTCTTTGAAAAGGGTCATAAAGTATACCTCCATCATCTTTCTATTGACTGTGTCATCTTTGGGTATCATGAACGCCAGTTAAAAGTCTTACTGCTTAAATGGAAGAACGGTAATAACCGGTCACTTCCGGGCGGATTTATCAAATTAAATGAAACACTTCATGAAGCTGCTGAAAGAATTCTTCGTGAAAGAACGGGGCTCGATGAATTATTTCTGCAACAGTTTCACACGTTTGGAGATCCACACCGTTCTGATCGTAGTGATAAAGAAATTCTTCATCTTTCTACTATTACAAATACGCACATTCCAAAAGATCACTGGCTGCTGAAGCGTACCGTTACGATCGGTTATTATGCTTTAACAGAGTATTCAAAAGTTAATCCTCAGCCAGATTATTTTTCCGATGAATGCAGATGGCATGATATCAATGCAATTCCCCCGCTTATTTTCGATCATAATGAAATTGTTGATGAGGCTTTGAAAGCATTGCGCATGCAAATTTATCACCAGCCTATTGGCTATAATTTACTTGCTGAAAAATTTACACTGCCGGAAATTCATGACTTATACGAAACCATACTTGGTAAAAAGCTTGACAGGCGTAACTTTGCGAAGAAACTTATCTCACTTGGTATCGTTAAAAAACTCAATGAACGTAAAAGCATTGGTGCGCACCGCTCTCCCTTCCTTTATAAGTTTGATAAGCGTAAATATGATAAAGCGCTTAATGAAGGGATCGTGCTTGCCTTTTGAGTAAGTCCGAAAGTTTGAAAATACCGAAAGTCTGAAACATAGATTAACCTGATTTCTTTTCCAACTTCTACACTTTATTGATTTTGAAATGCTCAAAAAAAATCAGAATGTACAAGGTCTAATGTAGAGTTGATCGATTAGAAAATAAAAGTTCCTGATAATAATGGTAAATTAAAGTTGACAAAAAATTTCATCACACTTAAAAATCAGGAACCATGAAAAGTAAAATTAAACAGTTAGACTTTACCGGAGAAACAATTTTTATTGCTTTGGATGTTCACAGGAAAAACTGGCGCGTAACCGTTGGCAGTAAAGAATTTGAGCTTGAACATTATACTCAGAGTCCAAACGTAAAAGACCTTGCAAGACATTTAAAAAGGAATTATCCGGGAGCAAAATATATGGTAGCATATGAAGCGGGTTTTTGTGGATTTGGGATACAACGTTCTTTGAAAGAAGAAGGAATAGATTGCATCGTAGTGAATACAGTAGATATACCTACATCAAATAAGGAGAAAAGGCGCAAACAAGATAAAATAGATTCACGTAAAATATACAAACGATTAGCTGCCGGAGATCTGGAAGGAATTTATGTACCGCAAAAAAAGATGGAACATGCCCGGTCACTGGTTCGTGAACGTAGTCGTATAGTAAGTGATCAAACCGGATGTAAAAACAGGATATGGAGTTTATTGATGTTTTAGAGTCGCTTAAAAAGTTGGATTATGGAAGTAAACCACTTAGAGAAGCATTCGATTTAGCTATCGAAGAATATATATTGATAAGACAGTTATTAAGTAAAGCAACAAAAAAAGTTCGAGGAATTATTTGGTGACAAGCTCTTTGCAGAAATACAGGAATTATTGAGAAGCATTCCGGGAACAGGTTTGATAAATGCGATGGTGATACATACTGAAATACAGTTTATCTGCCGGTTTAAAACACTGGATCATCTTTGCTCCTATACAGGTATTGTTCCCGATTCAGATAGTTTGGGAGACAAGGAAAAAATAACAGGCATCGCTCATCGCAGCAATAACTATCGGCAGGAAGCCATTATAGAAAGTAGTTGGGTAATTGTAAGAAAAGACCCTGCTATGCTGATGTTGTATAAACGCTATTGTGCAAGGATGGTATTATGAAACGCTCCGCGCGTTTCATTCCCTTTCTTTTTTTTCTTTAATACTCCTGCCATCCAAATTTGCGCCATGCCCTGCCAAACTTAAATATAATATTGTGTTATATCCGAAATGCATTGTCTAATTGATTTTCAAAGGGCTTCGCCATCAAACATTTTCATACAACAAACTTTTATTGTTAGTACTTGAGTTAATTAAAAAGGCCATCAACTGATGGCCATTAATTCTTTACTATTGTTTATACTTGTCGTGTTCGCTATCATATATTTTATACTTGGCATTAAAGGCATCATAATCTTTTGTATTGGTTCCCCTGCTTTTATCTCTTTTCCATAAATATAGATTTGCAAGATAATCTACTGAACGGTTTAAACTGCTGCTTTCATTTTTTTCGCGGTTTTGTTTTGCTTTTAAAATATTATAAGCTTTTTCAAGCCATTCGATTGATTTTGTTGCATATTCCTGTTGCTCTTTTACAACCGCATCACGTTTTGCTTTTAAGCCGGCAGATTCACCTCTTAAATTATAATACTGATCATCCAATAGCCCAAAAATGCTATAATATAATACGCCTGCATTAAAGGCATATAAACCATTGTTGTTATTAAGATTAAATGCTTTTGAAAAAGCATCTGCGGCCGTTAATTTTAATTCCTGCTGTTGGGCGCTGTCTAATTGAGCAAGCTGGTTTTTATCAGGCTGGGCAAAGGTTTCGGCATATGTAATATACCCATCTTCTTTTAATTTTCCGGCAGCATCATCAGCTTTATATTTTGCCATTATATCTTTTAAACTGGCATTGCTGCTCATATTATTCATTTCTATCTGGTTCCAAATTGCCATGTCCTTCGGAAATAATTCTTTTGCAACAGCAAGATACTTTTTAAAACTCGTGTCATTTTTTTGACGCATATCGTAATCAAGGATAAACTTATAAATATCCTCAAAAGCAGTGTCATTAATTTTCCAATCTGCCAAAGCTTTATAGCGTGCTGCAGCTTCTGCAGGTTTGCCCGCATTTTGTGCAGCATAACCTGCATACAATACTACAGTAGTATCAATGGTATATTTGCCATTTGTATTGAGCGCATTTTTGCCAATAAATTCACTCATCTTTTGGCAAAAGCTGAAATAATCAAAGGAACCATTCCAATCTTTATTTTGAAACGCAGCTCTGCCATAGTTAAAACTCTGCCCGTATAGCAGACTGAGTGCTTTCAATCCATTTCCTACTGAATTTTCTTTAAGTTTTTTAAGATCCGGTTCCTTTTCAACATATTTATTTAATGCATCCCAGGCTTCTTTTCCTGCCTCCGGATATTTTGCCCTCAATGTGCTATCACCATAAAGATCACTGTATACAGTCAATTTCCATAAATAGGTATCAACTTTATCGTTTGCTTTTGGATCAGCCATTAACTTATCAATTTCCTTTTTTGCATCTTCATATTTCTGTGTGGAGTAGGCAAGAAATAAACGATTATAGTCCTGAGCCTTTGCAACAAAAGCAGTTGTAGCAAGCAATAGAAAGAATAAAAGTTTTTTCATAAAGTCAAATTTAAAATCTTGTTTTATTGTTGATTATTAGAATTCTCTGACTGACCATCAGTATTTTTGTTGATGTCGTTTAATTGAGCGTTTCCTTCTTCGATGTTGTTTATTTGCTCGTTTACTTCCTCGGTATCTTTTATCTGCACTTCCTGTTCTTCAATTTTTGAAATGGCTGCAATTTCGTCCCCTTCATCTAATCTTATTAATCTTACACCCTGGGTAGCTCTGCCTGCTTCTTTGATGCTGGATAATGCTGTTCTCAGGGTTATTCCTGATTTGCATGTGATAATAAGATCTTCTTTTTCATGAACATCGAGCATGCCAACCAGGCGGCCAGTTTTTTCAGTGATATTAATGGTTTTTATTCCCTTTCCACCCCTGTTGGTAATGCGATATTCTTCAATTGAGGTACGTTTTCCAAAGCCTTTTTCACTCACCACCAAAACTGTTCTTTCAGACTCGTTTTTATTGACACATATCATGCCAATTACTTCGTCATCACCCTCTACTTCAATACCTGTAACACCGATTGCTCCACGGCCTGTGGGTCTTACTTTTTCTTCAGGAAAATGAATAGCTCTTCCGGATTTTACAGCCATCATAATTTCACAATTTCCATTTGTCATCCTTGCTTCTAATAACTCATCCCTTTCAAGTATAGTTATTGCATTTACTCCTGTTGCTCTTGGCCTGCTGAAATCTTCTAACAATGTTTTTTTGATAATACCTTTTTTTGTACAAAGAATAATGTAGTGAGTGTTGGTATACTCTTCATCATCAAGCTTCTTTACATCAATGATGGCTCTCACTTTATCATCCGGTGGAATTTGTATAAGATTTTGTATTGCTCTGCCTTTGCCTTGTTTTTCTCCTTCGGGAATTTCATAAACCTTCAGCCAGAAACATCTTCCCTTCTGTGTAAAAAACATCATGGTATCATGCGTAGATGCCACAAAAAGATGCTCTACAAAATCCTCTTCACGGGTGCGGCTTCCAATAGCCCCTCTTCCGCCTCTCCTTTGTTGACGGTATTCTGACGCTGAAGTTCTTTTAATGTAACCTAAATGTGAGATAGTAATAATAACATCTTCTTCTTCAATAAGATCCTCAATACGCATTTCATTGGCGAGGTATTGGATCTCCGTTTTTCTGGCATCGGCAAATTTATCTTTTACCTCAAGTAATTCTGTTTTGATTAAGTCATAACGAAGCTGTTCACTACCAAGTAATTCTTCAAGACCTGCTATCTGTTTCATTATCTGGTCAAACTCTTCCTTTATTTTTTCTCTTTCCATTCCCGTAAGGCGCTGAAGACGTAAATCCAGGATTGCCTTTGCCTGAATTTCATCAATCCCCCATCCTGCATTAATAAGATTGTTTTTTGCAATTTCAGGAGTAGCAGAATTTCTGATCAGATGAATCATTTCATCCAAATGATCCAATGCAATTAAATACCCCTGTAAAACATGTGCCTTCTCCCGGGCCTTTCTTAATTCAAATTTTGCACGACGGGTTACCACATCCATTCTGAATTCAACAAACTCGCTGATAAGGTCCTTTAAATTCAGAATCTTCGGTCGCCCTTTACTGATGGCAACATTATTAATTCCAAAACTTGTTTGCAGTTCAGTAAACTTGTACAGTTGATTGATTACCACATTGGCAACTGCATCTCTTTTTAAATCAACAACAATGCGTGTTCCTTCACGATTATTGCTTTCATTATTCACATGAGCAATTCCTTCAATCACTTTCTCATTTACCAATTGCCCTATCTTATCAGTTAAAGCATCAAGACCAACCTGGTAAGGCACTGCAGTAATTATAATTTGTTCCCTGCCACTTTGTTTTGTTTCAATATGGCATTTACCACGAACCACTATTTTACCTCTTCCTGTTAGCATACCCTGCTTTACTCCTTCCATTCCATAGATAACGCCACCTGTAGGAAAATCAGGAGCCTTTACATATTTCATTAACTCTTCTGAGGTAATGGATTTGTTATCTATGTAAGCGATACAACCATCTATCACTTCTCCTAAATTATGCGGCATCATGTTGGTTGCCATACCTACAGCGATACCACTGCTTCCGTTTACAAGCAATTGCGGAATACGTGTGGGCAAAACAGTTGGCTCTTTTAATGAATCATCAAAGTTCAATTGAAAGTCTACTGTTTCCTTTTCAATATCTTCAAGCATTGCTTCTGCAAACCGATGAAGACGAACTTCTGTGTAGCGCATTGCCGCTGGCGGGTCTCCGTCCTGTGTTCCAAAATTTCCCTGCGAATCAACGATTACATGACGCATTGTAAAATTCTGCGCCATACGAACAAGCGTATCATAAATAGCCATATCACCATGCGGGTGATATTTACCCATTACTTCACCTACAATACGGGCAGATTTTTTAAAGGGTCTGTTACTGTTGTTGCCCAATTCATTCATGGCATAAAGCACACGGCGATGAACCGGTTTAAAACCGTCCCTTGCATCGGGCAATGCACGACCTACAATTACCGACATTGAATAATCAATGTAGGCTGTCTTCATTTGTTCCTCAATATTTACCTGGATAATGCGATCGTTGTCAGAAGTTTCCTGTGGCAATAAATTATCTTCCATAAGTATTTAAAATCCTCTTATCACTATTTTTAAAAGGTGTGCAAATCTACCTTTTTGAAGGCGAAAAGCAGTAAAAATTTTGTTTATTACAAGCCTTATTAACAGTTTTGTGTACCGAACTTTTAATTATGAATAAAACATTGGTTGCGTCGCACTCTTTCATCGTTCGGGTCGCTCATGAGCAATACCGGCTTTGGTACATATTTTGACCTTTAAATAACTATTCTTTTACAATAAAGGGAATAAATTGTGCATTAATATAATTCCTAACAAAGTTTTATGAAGCAGTACCGCCTATTGAGAAACAATAAAGAAAGCGGGCCTTACTCCGCTGAAGAGCTTATTCAATTAGGTTTTAAACCTTATGACCTTATATGGGCAGATGGTAAAAGCGCTGCCTGGCGCTATCCCGGTGAAATAGAAGAATTCAAACTTTATGCTCCGGAAGTTGAAGAACAGCCATTTGATCGTTTTTATAAAAAGCCATCAGCGGTAAATGAAGCAAAAAAAGAAACACCTGTTACTACTACTACCACAAGTATTAACGCAATTCCTTCTGTTGCGGTAAAACCCGAAAAACCAAGAATAAGAATAAAAGCAGACAGCAGAAAAATTGAAACACCCGTTGCTTCAAAACCGGTAACTCAAAAGGAAACTGCAAGCCCTGCATTTAAAGAGGAAACAGTAAAACCTGCAATTCAAAAAGAAATGGCGAAAGCTGCACAAACTACAGCAACTAATCCTGATTGGAAAGATATGTGGTTGAATTGGGAACAGGAGAAAAAAGCCGTTTCTGCTGCAAATAATATTCCTTTAAAAGAGCAGCCCAAAGAAGCACTCGAAACAAAATTTGTCCAATCGCTTGATGAAATAAAAGAACGTTATGCTGAAACGGTATTAAAGCCACGGAAAAATTCACCTGTAAGTAAATCCGGCAATTTTATAACTGTTCTTGTACTGATTATTGCAATCGCGGGATTTGCCATGTGGATGGGTTTTAAATGGAGTGGAAAAAGCAATGCAATAACTGAACAAAAAGTAGTAAACCCCCAACCTCAGCCTGATAAAAGTGTAGCTAAGAATGAGGAAGCAACTGAACAAATTCTGCCTGCCAATAATGAAACTGAGCCTGCCAATAATAAAACTAAAGATGTATCAACAGTTCCGGTTAGTGCAACTACATCTGATAAGCATGTTGTACAAACAAGTAAAATTCCTGCATCTAAAAAGTCACAGATTTTAAGTAACACAGATAAATCCAGAAAAGAAAATCCTTCATTAGTTGTTCTGCCAAAAGAAAAGAAACCAGTGAAAGATTTTGCCCATCAAATCAAACCAAATGATATTCCTTTGGTTAATAACAATGCAGCAGAAAATGAGATTGCAGAAAACAAGAATATTGCTCCACCTAGAAAACAGGAGCATCAACCGGGATATACCCATTTTAAACAGCAACCAAAAATTACTGACTTTATAGCCGTTGATACATATGCACCTTCCACTGCCAGTGCTGTGGGAGTAAAACTAAGGGTTCAAAATATTAGTGATGTTCCTGTTGATATGGCCATGATAGATCTTCAATATTATGATGCTGCCGGAAGATACCAGACAGGTGCAACAATATATGTAAGAAACATTGGTGCAGGACAAATCGTTACTGTGCCGGCGCCCGATAATAGTCACGCCGTAAAAGTAAATTACCGGATTTCCATGGTAAGCTCCGAAAGCAATAACTTATATCTTATAGCTGATTAATTTTTCAATAGCGTTTACTTTACTCCTGCTAACTTCGCTATTACGGTGCGGTATTTGTGAATCTTATTTCAATTACCGGCGTATATAGTTGTTGCATTGCTATTTTTTTGATGCTTTATGTTCAACAGTTGAGGTGTGCTGCTTCTCAATGATATAGTGTACAAGAGTGCGACGCAAAGAATGATGCCATAAGATATTAAAGCCGGTAACAAAAAATATTTTATCATTACTATTTCTGCATCTACATATTTTATGAGTCAGTTAAAACATATTGTATTATTCGGCGCAGGCAAATCTGCTACTGTGCTTATTGAATACCTGAAACAAATTGCTGCGGAAAATATATGGAAGGTGACAGTTGCGGATAGTAATCTCGAAGCGGCACAATCAAAAGTTGGCGTGCATGCATTGGCAAAAGCGGTTCCGGTAAATATTGAAAACGCAGAGGAAAGAAGAGAATGGATTGAGCAGGCTGATGTAGTGATATCTTTGATGCCGCCGCATTTGCATTATTTGCTTGCACTTGATTGTATTGAACTGAACAAACATTTACTCACCGCATCTTATGTGGATGAAGAGATAAAAAAATTACAACCTGAAATTGCAAAACGCAACCTGCTTTTTCTCTGTGAAATGGGTCTTGACCCGGGCATTGACCACATGAGTGCTATGCAATTATTTCATCGTATAAAAGATAAGAGGGGAAAAATTACTTCTTTCAAATCACATTGCGGTGGATTGGTTGCGCCTGAAAGTGATGATAATCCCTGGCACTATAAAATAAGCTGGAACCCACGCAATATAGTGCTTGCAGGAAAAAGCGGCGCAGTCTATAAAGAAAATGGAAAAGAAGTTCATTTGCCTTATGAAGAATTATTCAGTGCTGAAAGAATAATAACAGTACCTGATAGTGATATGTTTGCGTATTATCCAAATAGGGATTCACTAACTTATATTTCATTGTACGATTTGCATGATGCGGATACATTTATGCGTACAACATTGCGTCATCCTGAATTTTGTTTTGGCTGGAAAAATATTATTGACCTTAAGCTTACTGATGAAGAGAAAATATATCAAACAGACGGATTATCATTTGCAGGTTTTTTTAAACAGCATTTCGACAAACATGGTTTTGGCGAATGGTTGAATAATATGCTCACAAGCCGTTTGAGTTATGCCACCGAAATGATGCAGAAATTAATGAAATTAATAGAAGCCGAACAGGAAGCCGCCGATGAAGGAGTGGAAACGGATGAAGAAATAATGATGATTGATGAAAAGGGTTCTTTAACCACTGTAGACATTGATGAGGTAAAAGATAAAGCCGCAGAGTCCGTAGCTTATAAAATGCATGAGGCAAACTTGAGTATGAAACAATTATTTTTTCTTGGTCTTGATGATGACACGCTTATTAATAAAGGATTGTGCAGTGCAGCAGATGTGTTACAAGTGATATTGGAAAAAAAATTGGCGTTGCAACCACACGACAAAGACATGATTGTGATGATGCATGAAATCGATTATGAAGTAAGGAGCACTAAATACGAAATAAAAAGTTCCCTGGTGGTGAAAGGTGAAGATAGTTTACATACTGCAATGGCGAAAACAGTTGGCTTGCCCTTGGGTATAGCCGCGAAATTAATCCTCGAAGAAAAGATAAAAGAAACAGGTTTACATATACCTGTTATTCCATCCATATATGAACCCGTATTGAATGAATTGCAAAAGCATGGGATAATATTTAAAGAAACAGAGTCGTGATTAGAGAATCAAAATGTGGTGAATATTTTATGACAATTAATTTTTTTGTAACCAGCTCCCTCACATTACTTATCGTTCCTTGGGTCACTCACTTGTACTTTAACGCCCGGAGCAACAGTTACGTCTCGATTTTATAACTCAATCATCATTTTATGAGGCTGAATTAAGCAAAAACATCAGACAACAAAAGATATTTTCACGTTTATATTTCTCGTTTTCACCCTGCCCGAATAGCTCGGTCGGTCGGAGTTTCACGTCTCACTAATAACAAATTCTTTCAGTTTCTTCTGCAACTCCTTCACCCCTTCCGTTGCAGGCATTTCAATACTTACAAGATTATACAATGAAGAGGTGTAGGGGATTCTTTTATCAACAATAAATTTTGGAATGCGCCAGGGTGCATAATTTACCAGTCCTGCTGCAGGATACACCACGAGTGATGTTCCCACTACCACAAAAATATCGGCGGTTTTTGTAACGTTCATTGCTTCTTCAATCATTGGCACCGGTTCTTCAAACCACACTATATGCGGACGAAGCTGAAAACCTTTTTCTGATTTATCTCCCAGTTTTATATCATCTCTTATTTCATAAATCAGGTCTTCATATTTTTCGCAACGCATCTTAAAAATTTCTCCATGCAAATGCAAAACTTTTTTTGCTCCCGCACGTTCATGTAAATCATCAATGTTTTGCGTGATGATATGTACATCAAAATTTTCCTGCAACTCAGCAAGTCCAATATGCGCAGCATTAGGTTGTGCTTTGGCCACTTCTCTCCTTCTGTAATTATAAAACTCTAAAACAAGTCCCGGATTTTTTATCCACGCACGTGGTGTAGCTACATCTTCAATATCATATCCTTCCCATAAACCATCACTGTCACGAAAAGTTTTTAAACCACTTTCCGCGCTGATGCCTGCACCAGTAAGAACAACTAATTTCTTTTTTGACATGCTATAAAATTACGGAAGCAAAAGAAAGAAGTTTAGAGTTGAAATATTTTTTTTGTGAATTTTTGATGGCAAACTGCGCACTACTAGTAAGCTTTTGTTGGGTCACTCCTATGTGGATTCTGAGCTTTGCTGAGCATTGTATTCTTTACTCTTGTACGTTTGAAATAAATTATTAAAACAGTAGCAGCAATCACAAGAGGCCAAATGGAAATAAAGAAAAGCGCAAGATTGATAATTACAGATGCACCTGTATCAAATGCTTCATTTAATCGCGTTAAGAAATTTGGTTCAACATCTTTTGAAGTTAACCCATTGAGATATTGAAAATATCTTAAGTTAATAGTACTATATGCTGAAACATGCACTAAATAATTTACTCTTGCTGATGCAGATTCAATTTCTTCCTGTATGGAATTAATTTCATTTTGCACCTGTAATATTTCATTCATGTTCTTTGCCTGTTTCAATAGCTCAAGATAACGTAGCCTTGCCTGTTGTTTTGCTTCAATCCTTGATTTGGTATCAACTACTTCACCTGTTACATCTTCCGTTGAAACATTTTTTTCAAGCAGCTTAACATCATCACCGGAAAGAGAATTCATCAGGTCATCAAATTTATCAACCGGTACTTTGATGGTGATATCACTTGATATTTGTTCATCTGTTTCGCTTTGCTGTTCCTGTGCAATGTAAGCACCAAAACTTTTCAACTTTCCATGAAGCATGTTGTTATAAGTGTTGTAATCTTTTAACTCCAGCGTTACATGCGCAGTTTTAATGATCTTCTTATCCCAATCAGGGCTTCCCGATTGCAATACATTATTGTTGTTGTTTATTGAGGAGACAGTCGTATCGACAGTCAAGATGTTATCTTCAGGAGAAGAAAAATTTTTAGAGGCTTTATTTTGTTGTTCCGAAGGAGGTGATGGAACCTTCTCGTTCCCCTGTTTTACATCCGCCAGTTCAACATCATTTGAAGCAACGTTATGTTTACCCGTTTCCTCACAAGACAAGGCCATTACAGCTATACAAGCCGCATAAAATATTTTTAGTTTCATAAAAAATTATTTTAAGAGTGAGATGCAAAAAAGAAATAATTACATACTGAAAGAATCGGTAGAGAAGAAAAAATTGCTGTTTGCTAAAAGTGATGTTTATTGCTGCAATAAGATTGCAGCAAGAGTTTAGTTTTCATTTTGCAGGTTTTAATTATTGAGGAATTAATTACTGCATTTCATTTTTTGTAACCGCATTACTGCGTTAAAAGAAAGCAAAAGAAAATTCGAAATTTAAATTTCGAATTTCAAAGGTTTCGAATTTCAATTTTTTTGCAACTACTCATTGCAGCATATCATTCAATCATTCAAATCCCTGTCTGCCCGACAGGCAGGATTTTTTATCATTTATTCATCCCTCCCATCTCCATAATTATATTCCATTCATTTTCAGTAACAGGTTGCACGCTTAATCTTCCAAGACGTACCAGTGCCATATTCGCTAATCTTTTATCTGCTTTTACCTGTTCAAGACTTACAGGTTTTTTTATTCGTTTGTATGGTTTTAAAGCAACCACAACCCAAGCTTCATCATCAGTAGTTGGGTCCTGATATGCTTCTTTTGCCACCTTTGCAATACCAACAATTTCAAGTCCTTCATTGCTGTGATAAAACAGTACCTGATCTCCTTTCTTCATTGACTTTAAATGGTTGCGTGCTGCATAATTTCGCACACCATCCCAAAATGTTTGTTTGTCTTTTTCAAATTGTTCCCAACTATATTTAGAAGGTTCTGATTTTACTAACCAATATGCCATAGAATAATTATTTAAATGAGTAATTATTTTTGTACGCAAATCCGAAAGGTTAGAGAGCTAATGCAATTAATTTTTTTCTTTTCTAACTTTTGGTTTCATGACTTTAATTCAACAGTTACTAATTCATGTTACGCGGAACAAAGCTAAACAGTAGTTTGGCAGCTCAGTGCAAAAATATATATCTACATTTTTTCCAGCCTGAACAGCGAGTCGACAAATTCATGTTTGTCGAATACAATCAGGTCGTCCATTTTTTCACCAACACCAATATATTTTACAGGGATATTAAATTGATTGGCGATAGCAAGCACTACACCGCCTTTTGCAGTGCCATCAAGTTTTGTGATGATCATTGCCGTCACATCTGTTGAAGCTGTAAAATGTTTTGCCTGTTCAAGAGCATTTTGTCCTGTAGAACCATCGAGTATTAACAACACTTCATGTGGTGCATCAGGAATTACTTTTGAAACGACTCTTCTTATTTTACCAAGCTCTTCCATTAAATGTGCTTTATTATGCAACCGTCCTGCGGTATCAATAATTACAACATCTGTATTTTTTGCAACAGCGCTTTGTACAGCATCAAATGCAACAGCAGCAGGATCAGAACCCATTGGTTGTTTTACAATAGGCACTCCTACCCTTTCACTCCAGATGGTTAACTGCTCTACTGCCGCGGCCCTGAATGTGTCTGCAGCCCCGAGCAGCACAGACTTTCCTGCTTTTTTATAATAATGCGCCAGCTTGCCAATGGTTGTTGTTTTGCCAACACCATTTACACCAACTACAAGAATTACATAAGGTTTTTTTCCCGCAGGTATTTCAAAACTTCTGTAATTAACATCGGATACATCAACAAGCATGTTTTCAATTTCGGCCTGTAAAATTTTATTTAGTTCACCTGTGCTTACATATTTATCCCGCGCAACTCTTTTTTCAATTTGCTCAATGATAGCAATGGTTGTATCCACACCAACATCTGCACTAACCAAAGCATCTTCAAGATTGTCGAGCACCTCTTCATCAACAGTGCTTTTGCCGGCGATGGCTTTTGTTATCTTCGAGAGAAAGCCTTCTTTGGTTTTTTGCAAACCTTCATCAAGACTTTCCTTTTCTTTCTTTCCAAATAATTTGTCAAAAAAACCCATGACGATTTACGATTTTTGATTTATGAATTATGATTTACGATTGAAAGTTGTAAAGATATTTGTTGAATAGGATTTGTGTATCAACTGCTGAAATACAAATTGGGCTTTTGTTCCCGTACGTATGGGGCTCCTGTATTGTTGAATCAAAAATGCTCAATTAAAAATATTTACAATTAGTCATAAATAGCCATCGGACATTATTTACAAAAAAAGTCCAATAAAGTTTTGAAAGTTGAAAAAAGAAAAGTTTAAAAGAATTAGTTAAGCCCGGTACATAAAAATCATTTACAACAAAATACAAAAAGCTGTTCCGTAAATTGAGAACAGCTTTTTGAATATGATTATCTGCTTAATAATATTATTTACCTGATAAAAAATCTTTCACCTTGTCTTTGTGAATGATTGTCTCTTTAAAGGTATAGGAACCAGTCTTAGGACTGCGAACTGCTTTTATAACCTTTGTCCAGTTCTTTGCTTCCGCGGCGGCTTTCTGATCTTTTGTTTTAATCGCGGTTTTTGCTGCTTTTGCCATTGTAAAAAGTTTTTATGTTCTGAGTTCTAAGTTCTTAGTTGCCACTAACTGAAAACTGTAAACTGCAAACTATTTTATTTCTTTATGAACAGTTACTTTCTTCATTATTGGGTTAAACTTCTTTAACTCAAGTCTTTCAGGAGTATTCTTTTTATTCTTGGTGGTAAT
>WNGA01005195.1_pt1 | contig 19373 bp, 23 predicted proteins | sample 5400061 | NCBI WGS metagenome assembly WNGA01 (sample SAMN13153366, study PRJNA577476) | soil metagenome | isolation source: 100 cm soil or saprolite under grassland replicate 2 | place: USA:California | collected 2016-06-15 | reverse complement strand
CGACATGGTCGGTGAGCTGGTCAAGATGACCCCCATCAAGCGCGAGGGAACAGCCGAGGATGTCGCGGCCACCGTGGCCTTTCTCTGCTCGGAGCGGGCGGGCTTCATAACCGGGCAGGTGATCGCCGTGGACGGGGGCCTCTCACTCTGATGGAGCTGGAAAAAACCAGGACCGACGTCCGCGTCGTCGGCGGCAAGCTGCCGCCGATCGCCCTGCCGACCAACTGTCCGGGCTGCGGCGTCGCGCTCGACCCGGAGGAGCTGCGCAAGCACGCGTACGTCTGCGAGTGCGGGCACCATTTCCGCCTCGGCGCCGATGCGTGGATCGCGCTCATGGCCGACCGAGGTTCCTGGAAGGAACGGTGGGGCGACGTTCGCTCGCACGACCTCCTCAACTGGAAGGTGCCCAAGCCCTACCAGGCGACCATCGAACAGCTGGCCGAGGAGGGGTTGAACGAAGCCGTGCGCACCGGCACCTGCACGCTGGGCGGGCGCGCGATCTGGCTCGCGGTGTTCGACTTCCGCTTCGTCGGCGGCACCCTGTCGATCGTCGCCGGCGAGCGCCTGGCGCGCGGGATGGAGCAAGCCGTGGCGTCAGGCTTGCCCTACCTGCTGGTCGCCGCCTCGGGTGGGGCGCGCATGCAGGAAGGCGTTCTGGCGCTGATGCAGATGGCCAAGGTGAACGCAGCTGTAGGCCGCGTGCACGCCGCCGGCGTTCCCTATTTCTCGGTCCTGACCGATCCGACCTTCGGCGGGACCGCTGCCTCTCTGGCCCTGCTCGCCGACATCAACATCGCGGAGCCGGGTGCGGCCATCGGTTTCACTGGACCGCGGGTGATCAAGCAGGCCACCTATGCGGACCTTCCGCCTGGATTCCAGAGCGCCGATTTCCAGCTGGCTCGTGGGCAGGTGGACATGGTGGTGCCGCGCACAGAGCTGCGCCGCCTTCTTGCGCATCTGGTCGAGATCTATCCATGACGCGTCACGGTCGCCGTCCCGAGCAGACCACGCTCACGGTGTGGCAGGTGGTGGAGCTGGCGCGCCATCCTGACCGCCCCTACTCGCTCGATTACATCCGGCGGCTCGCGCCGGACTTCATCGAGCTGCACGGCGACCGGCTCTCGGCCGACGACCCGGCCCTGGTCGGTGGAGTGGGCACGTGGCACGGCCGCACGACGCTGTTTCTCGGTCATCAGAAAGGCCGCAGCCTCAAAGAACGGGTCGGACGGAACTGGGGAATGATGCACCCCGAGGGCTATCGCAAAGCGATACGCCTCGCGCGCCATGCCGCCAAGTTCGGCTTCCCGATCGTCTGCTTGATCGACACCCCGGGCGCGTACCCGGGCGCCGGCGCCGAAGAGCGCGGGATCGCAGCCGCGATCGCGGGCGCAATCATGGAGTGGTTCCGGATCCCGGTGCCCATCGTGGCCGCTGTGATCGGCGAGGGCGGGAGCGGCGGCGCGCTCGGCATGGGCGTCGCCGACCGCGTGATCATGCTCGAGAACTCGATCTATTCGGTGGCCTCACCGGAGGCGGCAGCATCGATCGTCTGGCGTGACAATTCGCGCAAGGTCGAGGCCGCTGAGCAGCTCCAGCTCACGTCGCGCGACCTCCTCGCGATGGGCGTGGTGGAAGAGGTCGTTCCCGAGCCCCAGCCTGGCGCGCATCTGGATCACGATCGCGCCGCCGCTGCGCTGGATGAAGCGCTGCACCGTCACCTTCAGCCGCTGCTCGCGCAGCCGGCCGCAGAGCGCCTGCAGCATCGATACGAGCGATTCCGCTACATCGACTCGCTCGTCCACGCCGAGCCGCACTTCGGCCCCAAGATCGACTAAAGCGCGGGGGAGGCCGCCTCCCCCGCGGAGCCCCTCCGACAGAAGCTCCCCACGGCGCATGGAGGCGTTTGGAAAGTTGGACGTTTGGGTGACGGCGGGATGAACCCGGCCTTATTGCCGCCCCGGGAACCACTGTGAGGCTGGTCGTACAGCGCGCCGCCTCCGGCTCGGTGCGGTGGGAGGAGGGCGGTGCAGAGCGCGTTGAAACCATCGGGCCCGGCCTTGTGTTGTTGGTGGGTGCCGGGTCTGATGACGACGAAGCCACAGTGCGGCGCCTCGCGGACAAGGTGGTCGACCTGCGCATTTTTGGCGATGAGGCGGGCAGGATGAACCTCAGCCTGACGGACGTGGGTGGTGATGCATTGATCGTTTCCCAGTTCACTCTGTTCGCCGACATGAGCCGCGGACGGAGGCCGAGCCTGCTCAAGGCGGGCGACCCGAAGCGCGCCGAAGAGCTCTACTCAGCCTTCGTCCAGCGATTTCGCGAGCGCGGAATACAGACTCGGACGGGGAGCTTTGGAGCGGTGATGAGGGTCGGCATCGAAAACGACGGACCGGTCACGCTCGTGCTTTCCTCAGACGAGTGGCCGACGCGTGTCTGAGCCGAAGCGCCCGCTGCTGTCGTATCTCGCTTTGGCGGGCCTGGCGCTGATCTGGGGCGCTTCATTCCTCTTCATCAAGGTCGCGGTTCAGGACATGAGCCCGGCGGCGTTGGTGTTGATCCGCGCCGCGTCGGGATTTGTGGCGATGGCCGCGGTCGTTGCCCTCATGCGCCGCTCGCTTGTGGGGCCTGGTTGGAAGCGGCGGCTCTTTCCATACGTGGTGATGGCGATCGGCGGCGGGTTGATCCCCTGGACGGGCATCGCATGGGGCGAAGAGCGCATCACGAGCGGGCTGGCCAGCATCCTCAACGCGACGGCCCCGCTGTTCACGGCTGTCCTCGCCTACTGGGTGATCCCGATGGAGCGGCCCAGCGCCGTCAACTATGCCGGCGTCTTCATCGGGTTTGCGGGCGTTGTCATCCTCGTCCTGCCCAGGGTCCTGGAGACCGGCCTGGGAGGTGACACCCTGGGCACGCTGGCCGTGCTCGTCGCCGCCGCGTCATACGCGGCCGTGGCCCTCTATCAGCGGCGCAACCTGCGCGGAGTCGATGTTTACGAGGCCAGCCTCGGACAGCTCGCAATGACGGTGTTGATCGCACTGCCGTTTGCGGCGCCCAGCCTGCCCAGCGTGCATCTCAACCTGCCGTCGATAGCTTCGGTGCTCGCCCTCGGCATCGCGGGCTCAGGCCTGGCCTACATCCTTTACTACTACGCGCTGAACACGCTCGGCCCTGTGCGCGCGTCTACGGTTACGCTCCTGCTGCCGGTGACTGCGGTGTTCTGGGGGGTCACCCTTCTGCACGAATCTGTGACCCTGCCCATAGTCGTGGGCATGGTCGTGATTCTCGGCGGCATCGTTCTCACGAACATGCGCAGGCGGACCGCGGGTGCAGAGCCCGTCGCAGAATCCGACACGGCTGCCGCTTGAGCGGCTACATCGAAGAACACGCAGCCCAGGTTCGCAGGGCTGCAGAACGCATCCGTGGTCACGTCCGGCGAACGCCTTCGCTGGGCACCGACCTCGACCCGCATCTCCGTCTGAAGGCGGAGTGCTTCCAGGTCACCGGCTCTTTCAAGCCGCGCGGCGCGTTCAACGCTCTGCTCGCGCTGGTGGAGAGTGGGCGGCGTCCAAAGGGTGTGATCGCTGTCAGCTCCGGCAACCATGCCCAAGCGGTGGCCCTGGCCGCGCGCACAGTCGGCGTGCCTGCATTGATCCTCATCCCCGAGGACGCAAACCCCACCAAGGTCGCAGCTACCCGCGCGCTCGGGGCTGAGGTCATCCAGGAGGGGATCAACTTCGCCAATCGCGAGCGGCGCCTGCGCGAGGTGATGGCCGAGCGTGAGCTGACGCTGGTGCACCCCTTCGACGACTGGGACGTAATCCACGGTCAGGGCACAGCGGCCCTCGAGCTTCTCAGCGACGATCCCGAGCTGCGGACGGTGGTGGCGCCGCTCGGCGGCGGGGGACTGCTGTCGGGCACCGCCATCGTTGCCAAGAGCCATGACCCTTCGATCAAGGTCATCGGCGTCGAGCCCGCTGCCGCAGATGACGCTTACCGCAGCTGGAAAGCCGGCAGCATCCAGACCATGGCCAGCGCGCCGACTACGCTTGCGGACGGGGTGCGTACGACAGCGATTGGACAGCGTACGTTCGAGGTCATGTTCGGCGAGGGTTTGGTGGACGAGGTCGTGACCGTCACTGAAGATGAGATCGCGGCCGCGGTCCGGTTGGCCTGGACGCGGCTTCGTCTTGCCCTCGAACCGACGGGCGCTCTCCCCCTGGCGGCTCACATCGCAGGACGAGTGCCCAAGGGCCCGGCCGGCTTCATCCTCAGCGGCGGCAACTCCAACTTCGAGACCGTGGCTAAACTGCTGACCTCATGATCCCGGTCAAAGAGGTGATGACGAAGGACGTGATCACCTTCCGCGAGGACACGCCCGTGGACGAGATCGCGACCACGCTCGCGTCCAAGCAGATCACCGGCGCACCGGTGGTGGGCGCAGATGGCCACGTGGTCGGAATCGTGTCCGAGGTGGACGTTTTCTCCAAGAAGGGCGCGGTCGCGCGAGACATCATGAGCTCGCATGTCATCACCGTCAGTGAGGACACGGGAATCGACGAGGCGGCGCGCCTCCTCATCGGCGAGCGCATTAGGCGCGTCCCGGTCATCAAGCGGGGCAAGATGGTCGGTCTTTTGAGCCGCTCCGACGTGCTCGAGTTCTTCGCCACGACGCGCTGGACATGCAACGTGTGCGGGGCGTGGGAGCGCGGGCTGGAGATGCCGGAGCGGTGCTATTCGTGCTCGAGCACCAACATCCACCTGGAGCGCGCCGATCCCGGACATTAGACAGGGCAGCCGCCTCTCGCTCAAAGCCCAGAGCTTCACCGAGTCCGTGATCCGTGAGATGACGCGGCTCAACCTCGAGCTCAACGGGCCTGAGCGCGCCATCAACTTCGCCCAGGGCTTTCCCGACTTCGATACCGATCCCAGGATCCTGGAAGCCGCCGCGAATGCGCTTCGCGATGGCTACAACCAGTACGCGACCACCTGGGGTGCGCCGCAGCTGCGGAAGGCGGTTGCGCGCAAGCAGTCGGCGGCGTGGGGCCGCGACGTGGACCCAGACGCCGAGGTCACTGTCTCATGCGGGGCGACCGAGGCGATGATCGCGGCCATGCTCACCGCGGTCGATCCGGGTGACGAGGTGGTCGTGTTCGAGCCCTTCTACGAGAACTACGGACCTGACTGCATCCTGAGCGGAGCGATCCCGCGGTACGTGACCCTTCGCGCTCCGGATTGGGCCATCGACCCCGACGAGCTTCGCCGCGCGTTCACGGGCAAGACGCGCGCGATCATCGTCAACACGCCGCACAATCCCACCGGCAAGGTCTATTCGCGCTCGGAGCTCGAGCTCATCGGACAGCTCTGCATCGAGCACGACGCGATTGCGATCACAGACGAGATCTACGAGCACCTCGTGTATAGCGGCCGCCACATCAGCCTGGCCACGCTTGATGGAATGGCAGGACGGACGATCACGATCAGCGGCGCCAGCAAGACGTTCTCGGTCACCGGCTGGCGCGTGGGCTGGCTCGTCGCTCCGCCCGACCTGACCGCGGGCATCCGGAAGGTCCACGATTTCCTCACGGTCGGCGCTGCGCACCCGCTGCAGGTGGCGGTCGCCTCTGCGCTCGAGCTGCCCTCGTCCTTTTATGTGGAGCTGCAGAGCGACTACCGCGAGCGGCGAGACGCGCTCGTTTCCGGCCTGCAGGACAGCGGCTTCGCTGCGAGCGCGCCGGATGGTGCCTACTACGTGATGGCCGGCATCGCTGGTTTCGGCTTTTCCGACGACACCGCGATGGCGCGCCACCTCATCGAGAAGGTGGCGGTGGCAACGGTCCCGGCCTCGAGCTTCTTCCACGACCCTGAGCACGGGCGGGGATATCTCCGCTTCAGCTTTCCGAAGCGGCTGGAGACGATCGAACGCGGGCTGGAGGCTCTGCGGGCCTTGCCGCGTAATCGCTAGCCTCGCCTTCCCTGAAAATTAGCCCGATTCCGCACGTTTGGCGCCAAAGGTGCGCTTTGGGGTCCGAATTCCGCGTGTTTGGCGCCAGAAGCGCGAAATGCCCGCGGGACGTTAACAGGCAGGGTTGGCTGCTGAACGCCTCGAACCTAGCCTGTGCTCGTGCTCGCAGTCTTCAAAAAGCCGATCACTTGGATGGTCCTTGCCGAGTGCGTGGTTGTGATCGCCCTCGCGGCAGCCGCATGGCAGATGCTCACGAGCTCGCGAGTCTCGAGTGCGGCCGTCCCGGAGGCGTTGGCGCCATCCACAGCATCGGCTGATGCCGCGGCGCCCTCCCTACCGGAGTCGGCCGATCAGCCCGCGCTCGAACTCGGTCCGCTTCCTGGCCTCAACCTCGCCAGGGGTTTCTGGCGGGACCGGCTGGTCGAGCTGAATCGCGAGGAGGCGGCGTTCGAACGCCTCGAATGGAAGCTGGTCAGCGCGATCATGAATGCCGTCCGCTCATACATGGAGTCGGTTGTCCTGCCCGCGATCAGCCGGGCCGAGCGAGGTGCGCTGCTTAGACGAGCGCCCTAGGACTTCTCCGATGTCATGGTGACGTTGCCGTTGAGCGTGGCGCCGTCCTCGACTGTGAGGCGGGCGACCTTGACGTCGCCGTTGAGGCGGCCCGAGCCGCCGAGCAGGAGGCGCCGCCTTGCGGTCACGTTGCCGTTGACCTGGCCGCGGACGTTGACGTTCGCACCCTCGATCGTCGCCTGGACGTTGGCGGTGCTGTCGACCGACACGTCCCCGCTGGCCTTGAGCTCGCCCTCGACGCTGCCTTGGATCTTGAGATCGCCGTGGATCTCGAGCCGGCCGTGCAGGCTGTCGCGCGGTCCGAGATTGACGACGTTGTTGCCGCCATTCTGGGTCGTTCCGGGAGAATGGGTCCCCGACTTTTCAGCTTGGGCCATGTGGGCGTCCTCCACTGGGTTGATCGACGTTTCCATAGTCTTGCTCAACTCTGACGATGAATTTAACGTGCGGCTGGACGTTAAGGCATCTGAACTCAGAATTGGACGAGCTAGCATCGTAGCAGGGTGCTCGCAAGGCCAGAGGAAAGGGAGGTTGCCGAGATTCTTGGGCGCGCAGACGCCTGCTCGGAATTGACGCCACGGCCTTAATGGACCCCGACGCATCCGACGAGATGATCGACCACCTGGTCGATTTCTTCGACCAGATCGCCCCGGTTTACGACACCTGGGCGGGCGGCCAGCATGGCCGGGTCGCGGCCAGGCTGGTCGAGCTGGTCAAGCCCAAGCGAGGAGAGCACGTCCTCGATGTGGGCACAGGCACGGGGCTGGTTGCCCACCTGGTGGCGGCCAAGGTCAGCCCGGGAACGGTCATCGGCATCGACCTTTCGGACCGCATGCTGTCCGTCGCCAGGTCCAAGCCGAGCAAGAACACTCAGTTCGTCGGTATGGCCGCAGAGCGCCTGGTCTTCAGGCCGCGCACGTTCGACCTCGTGACCATGGGGGAGGCGCTTTCATACCTGGCCGATCCTGCCGATGCGCTCGCCGAGGCACATCGCGTCCTCAAGCCGGGCGGCCGGCTGGCCGTGTCCTCCCAGCGGCGGAGCCTGAGCACCCGAGCGCAGGACCTGTTCTTCCAGGGTCTGGCCCCCCTGGCGAGACGCCACTACTTGAGCTTGCCGCGGTACAGCTCCGAGCGGGCCAACTTCGGAGAGCCGGCCGTCCTTCCCAAGCTGCTGGAAGCGGCGGGCTTCGAGGCCACGCTCATCACGGAGATGGTCACCGGAGGTCGGGCGCGAAACGCGCGCGAATGGACGGACATGATGGCCGGCGCCGGGCCGCTGCCGCACACTCTCATCAAGTCGCTGGGACCGCGCTACCGCACGGAGCTCGAGGCTGAGGTGGAAGCAGCGATGGACAGCCTGGGCGATCCAGACGACGCGTTCCGCTACCACCACTCGTATTTGATGGCGGTCGCGACCAAGCGCTGAGGTCACGGAAAGGTCGGCGGTGCCGGATCGGCGTGCCGTGATCGCGTGCCCATGGTGGCAAAGGCGACTCCTGCAGCTAGGGCGCACAGGACCGCTGCGATGCTGAATATCTCCCGGTACTCCTGCAGGAAAGCAGCGGCCACCAATCGCTCGAGGTGCTCGATGCGAGCTCGAACGTCGGGGTCGGTGAGATCAGGCGTGCCCAGGATCTGACGGAAACGGAACAAGCCGAAAGCTGTCAGGGCTGAGAGCCCGATCAGCATGCCCACGGTCCGCGCCAGGATGACCAGGCTGGACGCAAGCCCGTGGTTTTCCGACCGGGTCAGATCCAGGACCGTGGCCGCCAGCGGAGCGATCACCAGCCCGAACCCAAAACCGCATGCGCCAAGCGCGATGTCCACCACCGCGAAGGGGCCGATATGCAGCGAAGGCTCGTTTGCCTGCCAGGTGGCCATCTGCAGGAACGCGGCTGCGGTCCACAGCATGCCCGCGACTGCCACGGGGCGAGGTCCGATGCGCCCCGCCAGCAACCCGCCCGCCACCGCGCCAAGCGGGACGCCGATCAGGAAGTGCGAGAGCAGCAGCCCCGATCCAAGCTGGTCGAGACTGAAGACCAGGCGACCCAGGAGGGGCACATCGACCAGGGCCACCATCAACGCTGCGCCGATGAGCAGGTTGGCCAGGGTCGTGCCGGCAAACGCGCGGCTGCGAAGAAGAGCGCGTGGGATCAGGGGTTCCAGCTGGCGAAGCTGGCGCCAGCCGTAAATCGCCAGCACCACGATGCTCAGCGCGCCCGCCGGGATCAAGAGGCCGCTCGTGGAGCGCGTCGCGGGGTCGTCCGGGTAAAGGGCAAGGACCAGGAGGCCGAGACCCAGGCCCAAGAGGGCGGCGCCGGCCCAGTCGATCGCGCGCTCCCCGGCGGGGGCTGCGGGCTTCTGTGGTTTCGATGCGAGGAGGAGGCCTGCGGCGCAGACTGCCGCGAGCGGAAGGTTGACCCAGAAAACAAAACGCCAGCCGCCGACGGCGGCCGCGGCGGCGGCAACGGTAGCGCCATAGAGCGGGCCGAAGACGCTGCCTGCCTCCTGTAGGGCCGCGACGGCTCCGAGCGCACGCGTGCGACCCTGGCCGCGGTAGAGGTCGGCGGCGAGGGCGAGCGAGAGCGGCACCAAACCTCCGCCGCCCAGTCCCTGCAAGAAGCGGCCCGCGATCATCCACTCAAGGCCGGCGAAGGTCCACAGGCCCGCGGTGGCCGTGATCGCCGAGCCGGCTGCGAAGACGAGCATGCAAAGCGCATACACCGGCGCGCGGCCGCGCACGTCGGAATAGGCGCCGAGCAGCGGCATGGCGACGACATATCCACCGAGGAAGCCGGTGACGATCGGGGTTGCTTGCTCGAAGCGGTCGATCGTAAGGCCGATGTCGGCGACCATCGCCGGCAGGAGCGTCACGACCACGTAGGCATCGAGCGCCGCGACGAAGAGCCCGGCGCCGGCCAGGCCCAACTGCGTGGGGCGGCTGATCATCGCGGCCCCAAACCCGCGATTGCATGCAAACGCGTGTCACTCCGACTCCGGAAACCCGCCGGTGTATGCAAACGCGGGTTATGGCTGGCAGGTCACGGCGTCACCTTGGGTGAGGCGATGGCGACGATCGCGTCGAAACCGCCGAGATCGACCTGCACTGTGCTTGGCGCTCCGTTGTCACCGAAGTTGCCGCTGAGCACCGCTTTGCGTATCAGGTGATCGGTCCCGCCGATCCAGATCGTGGCGGCCACATCCTCCGCGGACGACAGCTGCGCCAGCATGCCTTTGACCTGATTGGCGCCGTAGGTCGCCTGGACCTTGTGGCAGTCGACGTCGCCGACCTTCTCCGCGCCCAGGTACTTCGGATTCTGACCCTGTGGGATCACAGCGGCGAGGCCGCTCGTACTGTCGAAGAGCTTGGCGATGTCCGGGACCGCCGCCCCGTCCTCGCCCTTCAGCTCCGTGTAGCCCGAGAACGGCGGGTGGAGGAACACGCGCCCACCGGTGATGATGACCTCGAGCGAGATCTGCACGTCCTCCTGCCGGACCTTGTAGACGGTGTCGCTCTCACCGGGCAGGCGTACAGACGCGTTCGCGGAAACAAGGGCATAGCCCTGGAAGCTGACGGTGCCCTTGGTGAATGTGAGCGTCGCGTGGACGGTCTTCAGCTTCGCCAATGACGCGCCGGCTTCGCGCAGGGCCTGGCCCGGCTCCACCGGCTGCAAGCCTCCGCAGCCCACGATCACAAGCGCCACGAGGGCGGCGCAGACCCATGCGGGCTTGGTCATGGCCTCACAGTATTAGCCCCGCGCCGCGCCAGTTTGTGACGGGAGGCCGAATCACCCAGGTGGCTCGCCACCGGCGCGCACGATCAGCCGGATCGGGCGATCGTAGAACAGGTAGTCCCAGGCCCAGTTGATCAGGACCAGGATCCGGCTCCGAAAGCTGACCACGTTGACCAGGTGGACGGCGAGCCACATCACCCAGCCTGGAAATCCCGACAGGCGCACCCGACCGAGCTGTGCCACCGCCGAGTTGCGGCCGATCGTGGCCATGATGCCGGGGTCTTTGTACCGAAACGCCCGAGCCCCGCCGCTGGCGACCATCTCGGCGATCGCAGCCGCTGCCTGGCGGCCCTCCTGCATCGCGACCGGGATCAGCATCGGCAGCGGCTCGCCGCCGTTGGTCGCGCCGGCGAGATCCCCGATCACAAAGACCGTCGGGTGGCCTGGAAGCTGCAGGGTCGGCTCCACCCGGACCCGCCGCTGGCGGCCGAGCTCCGCGCCCACCGCAGCGCCGATGCTCGAGGCGCGAACACCCGCGGTCCATACGACGGTCCCCGCAGGGATCTCGCGTCCGTCGGCGAGGCGGATGGAGCCCTCGGTCACCTCGGCAACCTTGGCCTCGAACATGACCTCGACGCCCTTTTTCTCCAGCGACCGGCGCGCCGCTTCCCGGAGCGTTGGTACGAAGCGCGGTAGCAGCGAATCCGCGGCCTCCAGGAGCATCACGCGTACCTCGCTCATGTCGAGATCGGGGTGGTCTTTGTGCAGCACCAGGCGGATGAGCTCCGACATCGCGCCCGCCATCTCCACCCCGGTCGGCCCGCCGCCGACCACGGCGAAAGTGAGCATCGTCCGCCGCTTTTCGGCATCGCGCGTCCAGTCGGCGGCCTCGAAGCGCTCCAGGATGCGGTTGCGCAGGGCCAGCGCCTCATCGAGCTGCTTGAGCCCGAACGATCGCCTGGCCACTGATTCGTTGCCGAAGTGGTCTGTCTCGCTGCCTGTCGCGAGCACCAGGTAGTCGTACGGCAGGTCGCCGCGGTCGGTCTTCAACACGCGCCGCGCCAGGTCGGCGCCGGTCACCTCCGCGAGCCGGAACTCGACGTTGTGAAGCGGGCGGATCAGCTCGCGGACCGGCCGCGCGATCTCGCCCGGATCCAGCAGGGCAGAAGCGACCTGATACAGCAGCGGCGTAAAGAGGTGGAAATTCGCACGATCGACCAGGACGACGTCCACTGGGGCGTGCTTGAGTGCGCGAGCGCACGTGAGCCCGGCGAACCCGGCCCCGGCGATAACGACCCGCGGGCGGGTCACTTTGCCGGAGGCTTGCGGAACCGTCCCGGGCCGCCGCGCCGCCGGTTGGCCATCTTCTCCAGCGCGACCCCTCCACCAGTGGCTTCGAGAAGTGACTTGGGCAATTTCTGCTTTTTCTTGATCACCGGCTCGAAGAGGTCGCCGTGCTTGGCGATACGCGCGAGGACCTGCTCGGAGTCGAAGACGAGCAAGCTCGGGTCCTTCGCCTTAAGGCACTTCTCCACCTCGTCCCACGAGACCGGCGTCGACACAGTCGGTCGGGCCCGGGCGCGGAGCGAGTAGACGTTGACCGTCGTCTTGTACTGGTCGTTCTGGCTCCAGTCGATCAGCACCCGCCCAGTGCGCAGCTCCTTGAGCTGCTTGTGGACGACGAGGTCGGGATGCTGCTCCTCGAAGAGCTGCGCAAGACCCTTCGACACGACCTTTGTCTCCACGTAGGTCACCTTTGTGTTGAGCGGGACGTAGAGCTGGAGACCTTTGGAGCCGGAAGTCTTGGCGCAGCAGTCGAGGCCGTGCTCGGCGAACACGTCGCGCAACATCAACCCGACCCTGCAGCACTCGACGATCGTGGCCGGCGGCCCGGGATCGAGGTCGAAAACCAGGGTGCGAGGCTCGGGCAGTTTCTGCGCCGACGACAGCGACGTGTGGAACTCGAGCGTGGCAATTTGGGCGAGCCACACCAGCGTTGGCAGGTCCTGACAAAGGCAGTAATACATGTCGCGGTTGTTGCCCCCGCTCCAGACCGTCGCGGTCTGGACCCACGGTGGCCGGTGCTTGGGGCAGTTCTTCTCGTAAAAGAACTCGGCGTCGACGCCGTTGGGATAGCGCTTGAGCGTGAGCGGATGATCGCGAGTGTGGGGAAGGATTGCGGGCGCGATGCGGGTGTAGTAGTCGATGACCTGCGCCTTGGTGAATCCGACCTCGGGGTAGAGGATCTTCTCGAGGTTGGTGAGCTTGAGCGTCCGGCCTTCGATCTTGACTTCGACGGAGGTCTCTTTAGGCATCTTCGCGCACAACCTCGTGTGCGGTCTTGTCGTTGCGTAATCCCTTGAACGCAGGAGCTCGCAGCTGGCCGGATCGGGTCCACTCCACGAACTCGAACTCTGCCACGATGCGCGGCTCGACGAAGTGGGCGGCCTTCGGCGGAGCTCCCCGGTCGAACGGGCTCGACTTCCTTTCCAGCGGCTCGAGCAAAGCCTTCAGCTGGTCCAGCATCTTGTCGGTGAACCCGGTGCCGACCTTGCCCGCGTACACGAAGTCTTGCTTGTCGTAGTAGCCGACCAGCAGAGCGCCCGGCAGGCCGCGGCGCTTGCCTTCGCCCTCGAGCCAGCCGGCGATGACGAGCTCTTGGCCCATCCGGTTCTTGACCTTGACCCAGACACCACTCCGCCTGCCCGGTTCGTACGGTGAGTCGAGCTTTTTCGCAACGACTCCCTCCAGGCCGGCTTTGCGGCTGGCGTCGAGCATGGTCGCGCCGCCGCCCTTCTCATAAGGTGGCGTCTGCCACGACGCTCCTTTGAGCTTGAGCGCTTCCAGGCGCTGGCGTCGTCGCGAGTACGGTTCCTTCAACAATGGATGCCCATCCGACCACAGGAGGTCGAAGAGCATGTAAGTCACGGGAACCTCCTTCATCTTGCGGCGGATGTCCGTCTCGGAAGAAAGCCCCATCCGCTGCTGGATCTCCTCGAAGCTGGGGCGGCCCTTGTCGTCGAGGGCCACGATCTCGCCGTCGAGGATCACCTCGCTCGAGCCGAGCGCGCGGCCCATCGCGTGAACCTCGGGGTATCGGGGGGTGATGTCCTCTCCACGCCGGCTCTTCAAGCGAACTCGCCCACCCTCCACGTAGGCGATGCCGCGAATGCCGTCCCACTTGAACTCGAATCCCCACGCCTCATCCGGTGCTGGCGGCTTCTTACCAAGCGTGGCTAGCATCGGGTCGATGCGGTCCGGCATCGGCTGCCGGTCTGGATCCTGGGGCGGGTCCATGCGGTGGATCATCCAGTTCTCGGCGTTGGTCTGGAACAGGACGTAGCGACCCTGCAGGCGCTTGCCGTGGAGCGTGACCATCACCTCACGGTCGCTCCACTTGTGGACGTCGTAAGTACCGCTGTCCCAGATCGAAACGCTGCCCGCGCCGTAGTTGCCCTTCGGGATCTCGCCTGCGAAGTCGATGTAGTCGAGCGGGTGATCCTCCACATGGACGGCCAGATGATTCTTCTTGGGGTCGGCCGGCACTCCCTTCGGCACCGCCCAGGAGACGAGCACGCCGTCGCGCTCGAGCCGGAAGTCCCAGTGCAGCCGGCGCGCGTGGTGCTCCTGGACCACAAACCTCGGCGCCTTGGCTGCCTTGCGAGGCACCTTGGCGCCGGGTTCGGGCGTGGTCTTGAAATCTCGTTTAGCCTCGTACTCGGCGAGCTTTTTGGCCACGGGACAAGGTTAGGCTACGGCGGCTTCGGCCTTCGTCAACCGCACCTCCAGGCCTATTCCCCCCGTGCTGATCTGGCACGTTTGAAAGGGGCTTTCGGCGGCGAGGCGCTCGAATCTAGCCGGCGAGTAGGCACGGCGCCGCAGCATCTCCAGGGTCGCCTGTGTCATGAAGGCGCTCAGGCGGCCGAGCTCCATCCCCTTCACCTCGTGCGCGATGTCGGCGTGCGATGCGCCGCTGCTCATGTCCTGGATCACGGTGGTCCCGCCATTGCGCAGGACTCGGTGCATCTCGGCCAGCGCACTGGCCGGGTGCATGAAGTTCTTGAAGGCGGCCTGGCAGATGACGAGGTCGAAAGACCCCGCTTCGAAGGGGATGACCGCAACGTCGCCCTGCTGAAAGTCCACGGTCACCCCGGCCTGCCGCGCCTTCTCGCTCGCGATCTGTACGAATGTGTGGCTGATGTCGAGGCCTGTGACATGAAACCCGAGTCGTGCCATCTCGATCGCCATGTACCCCGGGCCGGGCGCGACCTCGAGCACCGCTGCGCCTTCCGCCAGGTCTTTCGTGAGCTGTGCGGCCTGCCTCCTGAACTCCTCGATCTGGCTCCCAGAGCGGCGCAGCCCGGCGTACCACCGTGCCACCGCCCCTTCCATCTCCGGGCCCTTGAACCGCCACCGCCGCCTTGCTGCTTCCATGCTGTCCTCCAAGAGTGGCCCTAACGGCGTTAGGTGCCTTGGTGGCCCATAGTACCCCTAACGATGTTAGGATTGCAAGCATGAGGACCGGTGAGGTTGCCGCAAAGTCGGCTGGCCTGAGCCGCGCCAGGCTCGTCGCGGCGGCGCTTGGCCTGGTCCAGGAGGAAGGGCTCGAAGCCCTGACCATGCGCGGCCTGGCCGACCGGCTGAACGTCAAGGCCGCATCGCTGTACTGGCACGTCCGAGATCGCCGTGAGCTCCTCGAACTGCTGGCCGAGTCGATCCTGGAGCGCGTCCCCGCGGCACCCGGCGCCACCTGGCGGTCGGCGGTGCTGAATGCGGCTGCGGGGCTGCGTGCGGCCGTCGCCTCCCAACGCGACGCGGACCGGATACTCCTCGAGGTTCCTGAAGGCTTCCAGCGAAGCGACGTCTATCTCCACATGAAGCGCCGCCTGGAGGCAGCGGGGATCCAGCCATCCGAGGCCGCGGAGGTCGCTCTCCTGGTGATGGTGCACGTGATCAGCCGCCGGGCTCAAGCCCGCGAGACGGCCACTCTGGACTCAGGCGCCACAGCATCGATCGCCGTCGACTCGGGATCGCGGGGTGTCGTTCTCCGACACGGAACCGAGATGGAGGCCCTGATCAGAGTGCCTCACGATCCCGCGTCCGCTTCGCCCGCGGTCGTGCGCGGCGAGACGGTGAAGGTGAGGCGCCTGCGTGGAGTTGGTCATGGCGAAATCGAGCTGAATCCGCGCCACCCGTGGCGGTTTCAGATCCAGGGGCCGACGTGGAACACCGTGCTCGATGTTGGGGGGCTCGATGTCCGGGAGATCAAGCTGGACAGTGGAGCGGCGAAGGTCGAGTGCTACCTGCCCCAGCCACGCGGCGTCGTCCCCATCGACATCTCCAGCGGGGTGGTCGGCGTCGCGCTGCACCGGCCGCCCGGCGCCGCGGTGATCGCCGACATTCACACCGGCGCCGTGCGGTTGAAGCTGGATGACTACTCGATCAAAGCCGTGATCACCGATGTGAGATGGGAAAGCGAGGGAGCATCCCTTGCCGCGGATCGTTATGAGCTGCGCATCAACAGCGGCGTGGTGCAGCTTTCGCTCGATGCTGCTGTAAGCAGTACGCCGTCGACGACTGCGCGACCGACCGTCGAACGCAAGCCCGCCACGGAGCCGGTCTCGGCGCTCGAGATCCTGCTCGACGGTGTCGAAAGCCGCGTGCGCCGCGGCGGCTAACCTATCGGCATGCTCGAGGGCTCCACGCTCGGGACCCTCGTCGAGCTGATGGTTCGCGCCGAGATCCTGGCCGGATCGGACGGTCGTCTCATCCCCTCCCGGTTCGAACCTGACGTCGACCACCGCGATCTCATCGTGGCCGACGTCGGCGGCTTTGGCGCCCTCTGGCTCCAGGTGAAGGGCACTACTCACCTCGACCGAGAAGGCCGGGTCGTCGCCTTCGCCAACTATCCGGCCGATGCGATTCCCGAAAGCGCACGGCTCCTCTACCTGGTCTGCCTGCTCGATCTCCAGCAGCACCTTCTCGCGCGTCTGTGGCTCGTCCCTTCCGCAGACTTCAACCGCCTCGCCTATCGGGAACGCTCCGCACGGGCGGGCCGGGTCACCCTCCAGTTCTCGTGCCTCGCTGCCGGCGACCAGCGCTGGGGTCCCTTCGAAGTGCCGCGGCTTGAGCTGGCAGTCCGGCTCGAGCCGCTCGTGGGCATCGCCGGCCCCGCGACAGTCGAGGAGCTGAGTTCCCTGCGGGACGGGTTCGACCATGGATAAGCGACGTCGCCTGTTATTCGCAGGCATCGTTCTGCTCGCCGCACTCGAGTGCCTCTGGTTTCTGTTCGCAGCGACGGTCGAGTGGAATCTCAGAGGCCTGATGCTGAAGCCGGGAGATCCCCAAATCGCGCTTAATGCCCGAACAGCCATTGCAGACCTCACCTGGGCGGTTCTCAACGTAGTTGCATCGTTTTCGTCGCACAACGACGTGTCGCTTGCCGTTAACAGCCAGGGTTCCCGCTAGCCTGCCGCCCTCATAACCTGCGGGTCTAAAAACCTGGAGGTTTCACATGCTGCTTGCGCAGAGTCTGCCGAGTTTGACCCCAATCACCGACTTGATCCTCACCTGGACCCATATCGGCCAGGCGCTCGTCGGATCGATCGGCGCGCTTGCCTTTATCGGCGCGTTCCTCTGGAAGATCACCGCGGTCGAGGCGCACTCTGCGCTCGCCGCCAAGCAGTGGATCCAGCGCATCGTAGTCGGCACCATCGGCGTCGAGATCGCGAGCTCCCTGATCGGCATCCTGACCAGCTCCGTTCCGACGAAGTAAGCGCTTGGACCAGATCCTCGCCCAGCTGCAGATCGCCATTGTTCAGCTGAGCCGGATCGCGGACACGTTATGGCCGTTCCTGCACCCACAGCTGGTCGTCAAGGCCCTCGTCGACGACAGCCTCGGGTTGCTGCTGAAGGTGTGGTTCGGCTTCATCCTGCACACCACAGACTTCGAGACCGGCGGCGCCTTCACGAGGAACGTGACGATCCGTGAATTCGAACCGGCCCTTCAGACCGCCGCCAATGGCGCCCTGGCCTTGATCGTCGTCTGGGCGGCGTACCGCCTCATCTGGGGCCAGGGCGTCCTCACGCAGTACACCGTGCGCACCCTGCTGCCGCGCCTGTTGATGGGGGTTGTCCTCATCAACTTCGCGCTGCCGCTGTTCCAGGTGGTGGTCGATGCCAGCAACGTTGCCTGCGATGCAATTCAGAGCTTCCGGACCATTCCCGATTGGAACACCTGGTGGCACAACTACGCGCTCGATCAGACCTCGGGCATCTGGCAGATCATCACGACCGGAGCTCTGATCGTCGGTTACGACGTGCTCGCGATCGCCTATCTGATCCGCTACACGATCCTCATCCTGCTCGCGATCAGCGCACCGCTGGCCGGGCTGCTTTTCATCCTCCCCGACACGCAGCGCCTGGCCAGGCAGTGGAGCTCGATCTTCATCACGAACCTGCTGATGCAGCCGGCCCAGCTTTTTGTCCTCGCCATCGGTTTTGCGCTCGAGCGCGGCGGCCACACGCCGCTACACCACCTGTTCGCGCTGGCGGCACTGCTCGTCGTCTTCAAGGTCCCGGGCGCTATTGGAGGCTCGGAGAAGGTGGCGCACAAGCTAGAGACGGCAGTCAAGGCAGGCTTCCGGGTGGTCGAGCACGCGGTTGTGCACGCCTGACGTGATGGGTGCCATGCGCACATTCGGAATCGGCGCAGCCGCGATGGCCATCTGGACGGTCAGCGCCGCACAAGTGCCGGATCACCACCGGCTTCCTCTGGCCGCCATCGTGCCTCGGGCCGCGATGACCCAGGCGTTCGGCTGCACCCGCTTGACGCTCGAGCCGGCGGCTCCAGGGTGTGCGGGCGGGCACTTCCACTCTGGCGTCGACCTCGCGGCACCCGCGGGCACAGCCGTCTACGCGGCTGCGGGTGGAGTCGCCCGTTGGGGATTCGACGCCGGCGGCGCGGGCCTCTACGTGCTCGTGGATGCCGGCCAGGGTACGCGCGTCCTGTACTGCCACCTGTCCACTCTTGGCGTCGCCGAAGGCGATCCGGTCATGGTCGGCCAGTTCATCGGAGCCGTTGGATCGTCAGGGCTCTCGACCGGCCCCCACCTCCACCTGGAGGTTCAGATCGGTGGGCGCTCCGTGGATCCGGCGGTGTGGCTGGCGTCTTAACACCCTGGGTAGGCGCCATGACTCTTCACGCCTACGCTCACTCCAATTTCACGGAGGTGTGCATATGGTCAACAAAGTGATACTGGTCGGTCACCTGACGGCAGATCCCGAGGTCCGCGCGACGCCGAAGGGCGTGTACGTCGCCAACATGCGGCTGGCCACCAACACGTACTCGGGCAAAGACGAAGACCAGACGAACTCATGGGAGGACGCCAGCACGGGGCAGAAGAAATACCGCACCGAGGTGGTCGTCGACAACTTCAAGATGCTTGGTGGCAAGCCGCAGGAGAAGGTTGCCTAGAGCCGCTAGCGCGCCAAAGAGAGCACCAACAGCGCCTGTCCGGCCTGGTACATGACGATGTTCACCGGCTGACCCCACGGCACCCGGTCGACGAACCGGTACCAGGCGAAGATCACGTCGGAGAAGAAGAACAGCAGGCCGCCTGCGGCGGCGACCAGGCTGCCGCTGGCGGTGGCGCTCACGGTCATGATGGAGATGACGACGACATACGCCAGCACGGGCCTGATCAAGCCGGAGCGGCCCGTCGCCCGGAGCGCCCGCAGGATTCGCGGGAGCATCATGGCCGCGGCGGTGATCACGATGATCACGCCGACCACGACGCCGGCCGCGCTGAACGGACCAAATCGAAAGCCGGCTGCATACGCAAGATGGCCGGCCAGGAACGTGGCCAGCCCGGCGAGCAGGAAGTCGCCAGGGAGCATCAGGAACACGTCCCCCGCGAGCCCGAGCACCAGCGCGGTCACGAAGAGGGCGCGCTCGCCCTGGCTTGCCGGTTCCAGGAGCAGCGCCGCCGCGGTCAGCAGGATCATCACCAGTGGCTTGGTCGCGTACTCCAGCCGCTCGTCTTGCCGCCAGACGGCCGCCAGGTTGCCGGCAGAGGCGACCGCAGCAAGGGCGAAGGCGCCTC
>WNGA01021337.1_pt1 | contig 19380 bp, 12 predicted proteins | sample 5400061 | NCBI WGS metagenome assembly WNGA01 (sample SAMN13153366, study PRJNA577476) | soil metagenome | isolation source: 100 cm soil or saprolite under grassland replicate 2 | place: USA:California | collected 2016-06-15 | reverse complement strand
GCATTGGAACAGTCAGCGGCGACGTGGCGTGGGGTGGGAACTGGTTTTATTTGGTCGAACGGCACGGGCAGTCGCTTGAACTGGCGAACCTCGAGACACTCACGGACTTCACCTGGCGCATCCGGCAGGCCGCGAACGCACAGGGCTTCCCTGAGATTGATCACATCGAACTCTTCGGCCCGCCGCGCACGCCGGGGGCGCACTCGCGCAACTTCGTGCTCTGTCCTGGCAAGGCCTACGACCGCTCGCCCTGCGGCACCGGCACGTGCGCCAAGCTGGCGTGTCTTGCCGCCGATGGGAAGCTGCGCGAAGGCGAGCCGTGGGTGCAGGAGAGCATCCTCGGTAGCACGTTCACCGGCCGATATCGGCGTGAAGGAGACAAAATCATCCCGACGATCACCGGCGCCGCGCACGTCACGGCGGAAGCAGTTCTTCTCCTCGATGAGCGCGACCCGTTCTGCTGGGGAGTTCGTATGTGAAGTTCAAAGTTCAAAGTTCAATGTTCAATGCTCACAGTTCACACTTCAAAGCTCCAGAGACGTTGGTGCTCACTCGATTGGGATTTGGAACCCGGTCCGTCGATTGAACTTCGAACTTTGAACTTTGAACTCTGAACTTTGAACTTGAAGCTCGGAGCGTTCCACGCACATGTCGAAGCACGTCCTCATCATCGGCGCCGGTGTCATCGGTCTTTCCACGGCTTATTACGCCGCGCGCCGGGGGCATCGCGTGACGGTCCTCGACCGGGAGGCCGCGGGGCACGAAGGCTGCTCGTTTGGGAACGCCGGCATGGTCGTGCCGAGCCATTTCGTGCCGCTGGCGGCGCCGGGCATGGTGGCGCTCGGCCTCAAATGGATGTGGAACCCGGAGTCGCCGTTCTACGTGAAACCGCGGCTGAGCTGGGACTTGCTGGATTGGGGTTGGAAGTTCTGGCGGGCGGCAAATGCCGCGCACGTCGCCCGCTCGGCGCCACTGCTGCGGGATCTGCACTCCGCCAGCCGCGCGTGTTTCGAGGAACTGGCTGAACTGCCGGGCAACGATTTCGGCCTCGTGACGAAAGGGCTCTTGATGCTGTGCAAAACGCGGCACAAGCTCGACGAGGAGGCCGGGATGGCGGAGCGAGCACGTGCGCTCGGCGTGGAAGCGCAGGTCTTCGATGCCCGGCAAACTGCCGCGCTCGACCCCGGCGTGCGGATGGACATTGCCGGTTCGGTCTATTTTCCCAAGGACTGCCATCTGTCGCCCAACAGGTTCATGGCCGGGCTGCGCCAACAGTTGGAAAAACTGGGCGCGAATTTCTTGTGGAAGACTGAGGTCGCTGGCTTCACGCAACACGCATCACGCATCACGGCGGCGCGAACGACACGTGGCGAACTTGCAGCAGACGAATTCGTACTATGCGGCGGATCCTGGTCACCCGAGCTCTCGCGCCAACTGGGCCTCAAGTTGCCGATGCAGGCCGGCAAAGGTTACAGCCTGACGCTGCCGAAGCCGCGTCAGCTCCCGCAAATCTGTGCCATCTTCACTGAGGCGCGCATCGCAGTGACCCCGATGAGCGGGGCGTTGCGTTTCGGCGGGACGATGGAGATCGCGGGTTTGAATGAGGCAATCAATCCGGCGCGCGTGCGAGGCATCCTCAAGTCGATCCCGAAATACTATCCGGAGTTCACGACACAGGACTTCGATGGCATCGAGCCGTGGCGGGGGCTGCGGCCGTGTTCGCCGGACGGCATGCCCTATCTGGGCCGGACGGCGAAGTGCGCGAACCTGATTCTGGCCACCGGCCACGCGATGATGGGCCTGAGCCTGGGGCCGATCACGGGCCGGCTCGTGGCGGAGATGGTCAGCGGCGAAAAGCCGGGGTTCGATCTGACGCTGCTGGACCCGGATCGTTACTGATTGTGAACCTCCGTCTTCGGCCACTCGGCCGCCCAGGCGTACCAGCGGCATTGAACGCTGTTGACCCAGGTCAGTTCCTTGCCGCGCAGCGGGCCGTCCACACCGCGACCGGCCAGCGTCCAGCGGGTGCCGGTCTCCTTGTCTTTGAACGGGGCGGTTTCGGGTGAGATTTTGTCGGCGTAGAAAATCAGAAGCCGGTTGTCGACTTTGGCGCTGAAGGTGACGGCGCTTTTGGTCGGGCCGTACCAGAAGACGGCCACCGGGTCCCCTCCGACGGTGTCCATGTAACAGCGGCGTTCCTTTGCGGTTTCGATTGGGAACGCCTTGGTTGCTCCGTTGGCTTCCACGCCCATGACGAGCGCGAGCGGTTCTAGGCGCGAGTCGACCTTGCCCATGTTTTGCTTCGCTTCGGCCGAGAGCGTTTCCGACAGCTCACCCGGTGGGTATTTCTTCCCATCGAACAGGTCGTAGGCGGTGGATTCGGGATGGAGCATGAGCCAATGCGCCCACTCCGTGACCATGAAGGGCGTCCGCTCCAGACGGTGGCCCTTCTGCGGTCCGTCAAAAGCGATGCCGGTCAGCGCGCTCCAGAGCGTGCCGTCGCGGCCTTTGACGACCATCACGCCTCCACGCCAGCCGTGGAACTCGTAACCGTAGTCCTTCTTGAACACGCTGACGTAGCCGCCGTCGGGGTCGTAGAAGAAGAGGCCGTAAGTGTCGTTGATCACCCGCGGCGCGGCCAGAAAATGGCGCAGGGGAATCGCCCCGCCGTTGTGTGGCCCGCGAATCCACGCCACGACACGGTCGTCCGGGCGGATAAAGTTCTTGCGATGCTCCGTCGAACAGTAGGAGCAGGGCGGCTCGGTGAGTGACTTGAAGTGGCCTGGCTTGGCGAGGAGTTCCCGGGGCGTCTCGGAACCGCAAACGGAAACGCGCACCAGAAACAGCCCGAGGAGGGCGGGGAGGGCAGGGTGGTTCATACTGAATGGCTGGCGGAGCGTCGGCGATCCCGGGCGGGGACGCAAATCCGATTTGCGATCAAAAACCCGCTCCGATGGCCTGATTCAACGCCAGTTGGGCCAGGCTCATGCCCTGCGTTTCCTGACTACTCGGGCCATTGTTGTTGCGAGGCGAGCTGATCCACGCCGTTGTTGAAAGTATGCACCGGCAGCAGCACGCCGGAAATGTCGCGGTTATTAAACCAGGCCCGCCGGTAGCCCGGCTGCAGTGTGTCCAGGCACGGCAAGGGCGTTGAGGGGCCCGGCGGTCCGGGATTAGGATGGTCGCAGTCCTCCAAAGGGGTGGCGCCCGGCATCACGCCGATGGGGCAGTGTCGCACTCGGAGTGCGCCGGCGTTGCCCAGCGCGACCAGGTTGTTCCCATACACGGCGTGATGGATGTCCGTGTAAGCCAATCCCAAATCCAGGCTGAACGGGCGCGGCGTCCAACCGGTATAGCGGATGATGTTGTTCAGCGCGGTGATGTTGGTGACGGTGCCGCTGGGCGGCCCAGCGCACAGGTCGCAAACGAGCAGGCCCGCGCCGCCCCCGGTCAGCACCATCTCGTTGTTCAAACAGGTAATGGAGTCGAGGCTGGCCGCCGGAAGGGTCGCGGTATACACGCCGCTGACGACGTTCAGGAAGAGATTGCTGCGGAGGAGCACTGGGCCAATGTTCTCGCCCTCGACCGGTTCGAAGTACACTGCCTCGCCGCAATCGACCACCAGACAGTTCTCGACACGCACGGCAGATACCGCGTGCGAGTAGCCGAACCAGGGGCGCAATCCTGACATGGTGCAACGGCGGACGAGCGCGTTGGTCAGGGTGACTTGCGGATTGCCGCCCATGTTCAATACGGTCAGCCCGTCGGTGTTGTGAGTCGCCGGCTCGGAAAAGGTGCAGTCCTCGACCACCACATTGCCCACTCGAGGGGTGCTGGGGTCTGGAGGCGGGGACAGGAAGACGGGGAAACATTCCCGTCCTGCTTTGGTACCGAAGCCGACAATCCTCAAGTGTGTGAATCGCAGATTGTTTCCGTAAAGGCCGACAGCGCCCACCATGCCCTGCGTGCCGCTGGCCCAGCGGGTGACGGGATCCCGGTCCACGGCCTGCAGCACCTGGTCGCCGGCGCCCAATGGAAGCGAGCTGCTCGCGGCAGGCAGCCGCAGCCCTACGGGCGTGGCGCCGTTTTGAGGCGTCACTTCGCAGAGACTGTAAAAGTCCACTCCGGCCTCCCGACTCGTAAGCAAGAGCACCAGTCGGTCCGTGACAAGTCCGGCAGGGTTTTCCTCGGTGCCAAATACCGCCGTCTCGCGGCCGGCCGCAGTTCGCGGCTGTCGCACGAAGGGAATGTCGTAATACTGTCCGGTGCCTGCATCGCGGGCTCGGATCGTGTAGAGCGCCGCTGGCCCGAGCCGGCCGAAGTTCGTGAGCGTCTTGCAATTCCAATGCAGGTTGAGCCGGTTGATCACGCTGCCGGGCGGCAGGGGCAAGAGGATCTGCGCCTGGCTTTCCGGGCCGCTGGCCCAGGAGGTCTTGGGGCTCCCGTCGGCCAGGAAAAGGGCGGTATGTTGTGTGTCGAGCCGGCTTTCGCCGCCGCCCGGCACAGTCGCCACTGGCAGGCTCACTGACGCACCAGCTACTTCAATTTCCGTCAGCCCGTAATAGTCCACGCCAGTCATACGGCGATCGAGTTGGAGATAAAGTTCGTCCGCCACTGCGCCCACGGCCACGACGTCCACCTGTCCCGTGCTGGTCAGCGTGGCGCCGTTGGTGCCGAGCGAGTTGGTGCCAAACCTCCGCGCGCTCAGACTGAATTCAGACGGGCGCCCAAACTGCACGCCCGTCGACCCCGGCACCGGCCCGGCGGCCCAATGCAACGTCACCGAGTTCACCAGGCCGGCCTCCGCCAGCGGAATCCGGATCCAGACCGGCTCGCCGCGCGTGTATTTTGGGAGATTCGCCGCGTTGCAATTCAGTTCCATCTGTTGCACTTCGAACCCATCGCACGGGGCGCCGGCCTGGGGACTGAAAATGACTTCTTCGCCCCGGGCCTGCAGGATATCCACCAGCCGAATTGTCGTTCGGGCGGGGCCCTCGGCGCCCGCTCCGACGTGCTTGCAGCCCAAGTTGGCGGTGAAGCGCTCCGTGTATTGCCAACCATGAGTCTGGTATTCCCCCGGCCCATAGAAAAAGCAGTCGTAATAGTTGTTCGTTTTCCAGATCGCATCCAACGATTGAGCCGGTCCGGCAGGCCAGGCCTGAGCTGAAGTGCTGCCGTCCCGCGGCTCGACGGACCCACCGCCCGGCGAGAGCCAGTGCGGCTCCACCACACTCACCGTGACGATGGTGGGTGGGCTGGTGAACTCTCCGTCGCTCACAGTGTAGGTGAACGCATCTGGACCCTTCCGACCGCCGGCTGTGTAAGTGACGACAGGCGAGTTGGCCGCCAGGCTCACGGTCCCGTTGGTGGGAGTCATCACGGGAGAGATCGCGAAAATCAGAGGTCGCCCCGCGGGGCCCGAGCCTGCCAGGTTGAAATTGGTGGCAGTATTTCTGAGCACCGTTTCCCACATCACGTCAGCCACCGGGCCGATTTCCGTTTCACCCCGTTCGTTGCCGTAAATCTTCAGTTCATCAATCACCCCATTGAAGGTCGATGCCCCCGGCGCGGAACCCACCGCCAGCGGCGCCTGGCTGCCCCGGATGGCCCCGCTGGCGGCCTGGACTTTTCGCCCATCGGCATACACCGTGGCGATGCCACCGTTGTAAGACAGTTCCAATTTCGTCCAGACGCCTTCAAGGATCGGGACCGGCGCCTGTAAGAGGAGCGTTCCTCCCCAATTCGTGGATTCGAGTTCCAAGCGGGCCAGACCGGGTTCCTCCACGGTAATCGCCATTTGCCAGCCGTTGCTGGCTCGGGTTCCGCAACTCATCAAGCCGCCCCGGCCAGCGGGCAGCCCCTCCGGCCGAAGCCAGAACGAGAGCCCGAATGACCCGCCGCTGAGTGGGAGCACCGCGTACTGATCATTGCCGATAACCACCGGGCCGTAGCTCAAATCGATCCCCGAGCCCTCGCGCCCCGGCGCCCACGCCCTGGGATCTGTCACACTTCCATGCCGGCCATTCACGCTGCTGTCCGCAGCCAGGTCCCCGCAACCCTCGTCGAAACGCCAGTGCCCGGTCAGCGCCACCTGTTCGGGCGACAAGCAGTTGGTGTACGTCCGAATGTCGTCCAGCCGGCCCAGGAAACTGTTCAGTCCGCCCACCCCACCCCCGAAGTAGATCGGCCCGGCCTGCGCCGGCAAGGCGCCCGCGCCACGCGCAAGCCGTGCGCCATCCAGGTAGAGACTTCCTTCCGCGCCATCGTGCGTCACCGCAACCCGGCGCCACTGCCCGGGCAACAGCAGCGACCGCCCCGTCACACTCAACCCGCCACCTGCAAACACCAGGTCATTTGTGCCCACTCCCGACGTGTTCAGCGCGACGCGCCAGCCGTTGGCCCCGGTCGAGTCCGTGCCCGCCAGGCCGCGCCAGCCAGTCGTCAGTGCCTCTGGATTGAACCAGAACGAAACGCTGAACGGCTGGCCCGCCCCCGGCAACACACGATAATTCTCATTGCTCACCCAAGCCCGGCTCCCACCCGCCTGCGCTGCCGCTCCATTGAAGCGAAGCGCTCCCGGCCCGAAGCGACCGCTTCCCCAGTCCGTGCCGGCGGTGAACAGCACCGCGCCCGAGCCACCCTCGTTTCCGGACATCTGGCCTGTTCCCTCATCCAACTGCCAATGGCCCGTCAGCCCCGGCACCGACGGCGTGAGCCGCCGCAGCCGATAAAACCGCTGCCCCATCGTCGCCGCCACTTCCACAACGCGCGATTCGCCGTTGGTTTGAAAGTTATCGGGCATCACGCACGCCCACGGCACGGCAGGCGGCAGCACCGCCGAGACCTCCAATACCCAGTTCGTGGCTGACGCGGGCCAGGACAGACGGATTTGCCCCGCCTCCTGGCGGATTGACAAGCGGGGATCACTCGATGGAAAACTCGTGCAGGGTACAAGGATGCAGCACACGCATCCTGCGAAAAGCAGCCGGGATATCATGCCAACAATTTGTGCACATTCTGCGCGATTGGCAAGTTTCTGTCAGACCAGCCCCTTGATCGGCTCGCCCCGAGTCACTGCCTCAAGCACGTTCTGTGGCAGCCCGTCGGTCACGCGCACCTCGCCAATGTCCAGCAGCGTGTGCATCACGGTCGCCATGAGGTCGCGAATGGACACGGGTTCCGAGGCGGGCTCGCCGCCGTCGCGGGAAGAGCGGCCAATCACGCGCCCCATCTTCAGGCCGCCGCCGTAGAGCATCAGCGGGGCGAGGTTGCCCCAGTGGTCGCGGCCGCCGTTCTTGTTGAGGGCGGGCGTGCGGCCCATTTCGCCGCAGCAGACGAGCAGAATCTTGTCCGTCAACCCGCGCGCCTCGACGTCTTCGATGAATGCGGAGACGGCGTGGTCGAATGGCGTGCCGACGTACTCCATGCCAACGGTCATCGGAGCGTTGTTTTCGTCCGCGTGCATATCCCAGACGAAACTCGTCGTGACGGTGACGAACCCGGCGCCCCGTTCGCACAGGCGCCGGGCCAGGAGAAGCTGCTTGCCGAGTGTCGAGGCGTTGGTCGCGTAGTGATCGATGTTTTTCCAGGCAACAGGGGCGCGGTGTCGTAGCGTTCCACCAGGCGCGGGTCTTCCTTCGAGACGTCGAACGCTTCGTGGACGCCGCGCGCCAGGGCGTCAAATGCCTGTTGCTGGAAGGCGCTCGAGCCCTCGAGCACTCCGCTGGCATCGGCCCAGCGTTTCCAGCCGTCGAGCGAGGAGAGAAGCGCGCGCCGGTCGTTCAAGCGGTCCTGCGGCAGGTTGAGCTTCAGGTCCTGTTGCAGACCAGCGCCCCCGCCCGGCACGAACGGCCCGTAGGTGCGGCCCAATTCTCCCGTGCCTTCGAAATTTCCGAATTCGGTCACCGCCGCCATCGCGTCGGCCTTCACGGAGCGCGGAAACAGGACGACGTTGGTGGGCATGGCGGACCGGGCGCGCGCCGGCCCGGCGACGCGCGAGTAGAGCGAACCCATGTTGGCCCGCAGCGTGTCGGCGCCGAGCACCGGCTTGATGTCGTGGTTGCCATCGCCAGTGACGAATGAGCGGACGATGGAAAACTTGTGCGCGAGGCGGGCCAGGCGCTGGAAGGTGGCCCCGAAGGTGACGCCGGGAATGGTTGTCTTCACTTCGCCCGTGGCGCTGCGGACCGTGGACGGGGCGTCCATCTTCGGATCGAACGTTTCGTGCTGCGATGGCCCGCCGTGCATGAACAGGAAAATCACGGAGCGATCCTTCAACGGCAGCTTCTTCGCGGCCGCATGGGCCCGAACGGTGAACAAGTCCCCCAGCGTCAATCCCCCGAGCGCCAGGCCGCCGACGCGCAGAAACTCGCGCCGCCGCCAACGGGCTTCTGAGAAAATCCTGTCCTGGAAGATTAGCATGGGCGGCGCGGCTGGAATCTCCGGCTAGAACCGGCGCACGAACGACTTCGCCTTCAGCCGCGCAATCCACTTGCCGCGCAGGCGGGCGCGTTCGCGGATGAGAAGATCCTTTTCGATCTCGTCGCGCAGTTCGTCCAGAGGACGGGTGTGGGCGACTTTTTTCTCGTCGACCCGCAGCAGGTAGAATTTCTCCGGTTGCGCCGGAAGCCCGTCGTGGCCGATCTGGTTGGCGAATTGTTTTTCTTCGAGGAACACTTCCTTGTTCGAGTATTTGCGGCCGCGCGTGATCTTCCCGGAAGGGTCGTAGAAATAGATCCAATAGGCGTCCTGCCCCTCGGGCGCGCGGCTGAAAACGCCGCTGTGCTTGCCGCCGTCGAGGCTTTGGGAGATTTCTGAAAAGCCTTTGCTCAATTTCCCCTCCTCGAACCAGCCCCAGTCGCCGCCCTCCTTGCGCGAGGTGAAGGAGTAAATAGACGCCATCTGGGCGAAGTCAGCGCCTTCATTGAGCTTGGCGAGGATTTCCTGGGCCAGCTTGCACGTCGCGTCCGGGGAATCGAGGGCGTCGCGGCCCAGGTCGATGACGCGCAACTTGACCTGGTCGTTCAGCTTGTATTTCGCGAGGTTGGTCTGGTAGTAGGCCTCGATTTTCGCCGGCGAAATGAGCAGTTGATCCTTCACGTTGCGGCGTTCCATCTCGTGCAGGATGAGGTCTTCCTTGCGCCGCTGGCGGTAGGACTCGGAGGTCATCCCCATGACCTGCAGCTCCCGGATGAGCGCGGCGCGGTTGCCGTAGTGATTGCGAATGATGTCATTGATTTGTTCGGCGATAATGCTCTCGGGAAAAACCAGGCCCGAATTCTTGAAGTCATCGAGGATGAGCCGCCGCTCGATGAGTTGTTCGAGCGCGTCGTTCTGGGCTCTAAACAACTCGATTTGGAGCTGCTCGGGATTCTGACTCAAGGCGCGGACCAACGCTTCGCGGGGCGAGGCCGACAACATTTCCACTTCTTGAATCGTGACGATCGACTCGTTGGCAATGGCGGCGATGCCGGTGCGGCGGATGAGTTCGGCATGCGCGGCGAAGGCGGCGGCGAAAATCCACAAGAGGATGGAGACGCGTGTTTTCATTGCGACAGCGCCGGCATCGTAGGGAGCGCCCGCCCCAGGGTCAAGGGTCGGGGCGCGCCAGCCCACGCCAGACCCGAATGAACTTGCGCGGCGGCCCGTCGGCCCGTAGCGTCCGCGCCGCGATGGATGAACAGTTGCGGCAGTACATCCCCGTGCTGATGCTCGGCCTGGTGGCGCTGGCGTTCGCGTTCGGCACGCTGGCCCTTTCCGTCTGGGTGGGCTGGCGCCGCAAACGCAATCCGTCAAAGGACATCGCCTACGAGTGCGGCATGTTGCCCGTGGGCGAAGGCAGCACCCGCATGTCCGTGAAGTTTTATCTCGTGGCCATGCTCTTCATCCTGTTCGACATCGAGGTTGTCTTCCTCTACCCGTGGGCGGTGGTCTTCAAGGAGATGCTGGGGGATCCAGCCACGCGCAATCTCATCTTCGCATCAATGGTTTCTTTTCTGGGCGTGCTGTTCGTGGGCTACCTTTACGCGCTGAAGAAACGCGCCTTCGACTGGAAAAGCTGACTGTGGTCGTGGAGCTATTCTGTCCGGTCAATGCATTGCCTTGACTGCCCGGCCCACAGAAGCCCGCCCGTCCCGCAAGTGATCCAGGAACTTCCTCGTAGACCTTGGCGACCCTACCGGGACTCGAACCCGGGCTGCCGCCGTGAAAGGGCGGTGTCCTAACCGCTAGACGATAGGGTCGTCAGTGGGCCGCGAATATAGGCGCAGACCCCGACTTGTCACGAAAAAATCTTCCCGCACAATGGCTTCGACTAAATTCCTGTCGCGTTTTCGTCGTCTGCATTGAAAGTCATGCGTCTGTCCATCCTGCCCGTCAGAAGACTCCCGCCTGCTGCCGTAGCCGCCGACGTGGGGAGGCGGAGGAGTTCGATGGGTGGGGAGTCCGCCTCCTTACGTCGGCGGCTACGGTGCACGGTCCGTGTGGCCCTGCTTGCCTTCCTTGCCGTGCTGCTCGCGTGCCCCAACCCGCTCCCGGCCGGCAGCGCGCCAGCCACAGCTCGCACGCAACACTGGGCGTTCGTCCCTCCACAGCGCTGCGCGCCGCCCGCTGTGAAAAACACGCGCTGGGTTCGCAATCCCATCGACGCCTTCGTCCTGGCCCGGCTCGAGAAGGAAAAAATCCTACCTTCTCCCGAGGCGAACCGCGCGACGCTCATTCGTCGACTCTCCCTCGATCTCATCGGGCTGCCACCGACCGCCGAGGAAGTGCGCGCGTTCGTGCAGGACCGCGATCCCGAAGCGTACAGCCGGCTCGTCGATCGCCTTCTCGACTCCCCGCACTTCGGAGAACATTGGGCACGCCATTGGCTCGACCTGGCCCGTTATGCCGACAGCGACGGCTACGAAAAGGATGGCATCCGCCCTTACGCCTATCTCTACCGCGACTGGGTTATCGCCGCCTTCAATCGCGACCTCTCATTCAATCAGTTTACCCTGGAGCAGCTCGCCGGCGATCTCCTGCCCGGCTCGACCTATGAACAAAAGACCGCGACCGGATTCCACCGTCAGACACTCACCAACAAGGAAGGTGGAGTGGACCAGGAGGAATTCCGCACCAAAGCCGTCGTCGACCGCGTGAACACGACCGCGGCGGTCTGGCTGGGCCTGACTGCCGGATGCGCCGAGTGCCACGATCACAAGTACGATCCCATCTCCCAGCGCGAATATTACCAGCTCTACGCTCTTTTCAATAACTCCTCGGAGAAGGATTTGCCGCTGGAGCAGGCTGGTTCCAACGCGCCAACTGGCGAATCAGTGAAGGACAAAAAGGACTCAAAGGACTCAAAGGCCAAAGCGCCCGCCGCCGCCATTCTGGTAGAGGAAGAAAATCCGCGCGACACGCGCATCCACGTGCGTGGGGATTTCCTCCGGCGCGGCGACGCCGTGCAGCCCGGCACGCCCGGTGTGCTCCATCCCTTTGCCGCCCGCGGCGCGCGCCCTGACCGGCTGGACCTCGCTCGATGGCTTGTGGACCCCGCGAATCCCCTCACTGCCCGCGTCACCGTCAATCGTTTCTGGCACCATCTTTTCGGCCGCGGCCTTGTGCCCACGCTCGACGACTTCGGAACGCGCGGCGACCCGCCGTCCCATCCAGAACTTCTCGACTGGCTCGCCAATGAGTTCGTCGATCCGGGATGTAAGGAGGCAACACGTGTAAGGAATCCGCGTCCCTGGTCGCAAAAAGCGCTCATCAGGCTCATCGTCCACTCCGCCACGTATCGTCAGGCGTCGATCCACTGCCCCGAATTGGCCAATCGCGACCCGCTCAACGTTCTTCTGGCCCGGCAGGGGCGTTTCCGGCTGAACGCGGAAAACGTCCGCGACACCTGGCTGGCCGCCAGTGGATTGCTCGCGCGCGAACTCGGCGGGCCGAGCGTCCGCCCGCCCCTGCCGGCGGACATCGCCGCCATCGGTTACGCCGGAAGCATCAAATGGCAGAACAGCGACGGCCCGGACCGCTATCGACGCGGTCTCTATGTGTTCTTCCAGCGCACCGTGCCTTATCCGATGCTCACGACGTTCGACGCGCCCGACTCGACCGCGGCCTGCACGCGCCGCGAGCGTTCCAACACCCCGTTGCAAGCCCTCACGCTGCTCAACGACCCGGTCTTCTTCGAGTGTGCCCAGGCGCTTGGCCGCCGGATGACAACGCTCCACGGCGACACCGCATCCAGGCTCCGCGTTGCCTTCGGGCACTGTCTCGGGAGGGAACCAAGCCGGGAGGAACTGGCCCGCCTCCAACAACTTCACGCCGCCCACTCGCGCCTGGCCTCACCCGACGATGCGTTCATCGCCGCCGCGCGCGTCGTGATGAATCTCGATGAGTTTGTGACGAGGGAGTGAGGTGCTTGCGCGCGGTCCGCGGCCTGCAGCGTTGAATCGTTGAATCGTTGAATCGTTAAATCGCGCCTTTCGGGTAACCTGCTCGCGATTAACCTGCTTCAAACTTTTTTAACGATTCAACGCATTTAACGATTCAACGTTTCAACGATTTAACGTCCTTAAGCCATCCACTGCATTGACTTTCCCGTACTGCCGCGTGACACTCAAAGAACCGGAATCCAGAGATTATGAGCACGACGCATTCGATCTGCCCCCGAGCGAAAATCTTCGCCCCCTTCGCGGCAGGACTCATGCTAGGCGCCGTGGCTTGCGGACACATTCGCGCCCAAGGCGTCCTCCAGTTCGAGAACATGTCGGGCGCGATCCATCGCGCCCCGATCTACAATACGGACAACTGCCTGTGCGCGAAAACCGGCAACACGGTGAACGGCATTCCGACGGGCAGCCAGACGTACTCCGGCGCGCAGCTGTCCGGCACCGGGTTCACGATTGAACTGTGGGCGGCCCCTTCTGACGCCCCAGACTCGGCCTTGGCGCCTGTGGCGCAGACAACATTCAAAACCGGCGCCTCGGCTGGCTTTATTTTCCCAGTGAACGTGACCGCTCCGCTTGTTTCGCCCGGTGGCATGCTCAAGTGCCAGGCTCGTGCCTGGAACAATGTCTCCGGGACTATCACGTCCTGGAACCAGGCTCAGTGCGCGGGCGCGCAGGGCGGCAGTTCCGCCATCTTCAGCGCCGGCCCGATTCCCGTTTCCGGCACCGCTCTGACCACGAACTTGCGCAGCTTCTGCCTGGTGCAGCTCGAGGCTCCCTTGCAAGCACTCTTTCTGACCATCACCCGAAATGGCGCCACGACTGTCCTGGATCGGTTCGGGGTCAATCACCTCCTGTCGGGCGATGACGTGCAGATCAACGCCACAGGGCCCGCGTTGCAATCCGCCAGCGTTCGCCTCCAATGGCGGCAAAACGGCCTCGACCTCCTCGGCGCCACCAATGCGACACTTGACCTCACGTTCGTGGAGGTCAGCCAGACGGGCACCTACAGCCTCCGCACCACCGACGGCGCCTGCTCGCGTGAAATCCCGTTCCAGCTCGAAGTCCATCCGCCGCCGTCGCTGCGCCAGCCTCGCCTGGATGCCCAGGGCATGGTCTCCGTCACCGTCATTGCCGCTCCCTTCCGAAGCGTGACCGTCGTGACTTCGACGAATCTGTCTTCATGGACGGACGTCTCCACGGGAACCGCCGACGCTGCCGGCAGCTTCGAGTTCAGCCACACTTTCCCGGCGTCGCCCACCAGCCGGTTCCTTCGCGCGCGGGTCGGTCCGTGAACGACGCGCGGTCGCGGGCAGAGATCGTGGAAGCAGTTGAAGCGTTAAAAGCGGTGAAGCGGTGCCGCCAAGCGTCCGACTCCCGATTTAGCCGGTGGCACCGATTTGACGATTCAACGGTTCAACGGATCCACGCTTCAACGCCCTCACTCCTGCACGAACTTCATCACGCGCGTTTTCTCCGCGCGCTTGCGCTGGGTTTCGTCGAGAATCTTTTTGCGCAGGCGCAGGTTCTTTGGGGTGGCTTCGACGTATTCGTCCACGTCGATGTATTCCAAGGCGCGCTCCAGGCTGAGCTTAAGTGGGGCATTGAGCTGGATGCCTTTGCCATCGCCCTGGCTGCGCATGTTGGTGAGTTTCTTTTCCTTCACCGGGTTCACCGGGATGTCGTTCTCGCGGGCATTCTCGCCGACGATCATGCCGGCGTAAACCGCGTCGCCCGGCACGACCATCAGGCGCCCTCGTTCCTGGATCATGTTCAGGGCGTAGGAGGTGGCTTCGCCGGAGTCCATCGACACCAGTGAGCCGTTTTTGCGCGCGGCAATTTCGCCGCGGTCCTCGCCGTACTCGTGGAAAAGATGGCTCATGACGCCGAGCCCGCGGGTCATGTTCACGAGATCGGTCTCGAATCCGATGAGACCGCGCATGGGAACGAGGGCTTCGACGGAAACGAGGTTGCCGGCGTGGTTCATGCTGGTGATTTGCGCCTTGCGGAAGGAGAGATTCTCCATGACCACACCGAGGTTTTCATTGGGGATTTCGACGAACAGCTTCTCGATGGGTTCGAGAAGGTTGCCAGTGGCGTCCTTTTTCCAAAGGACCTCGGGGCGGCTGACGAGGACTTCGTGGCCTTCGCGGCGCATTTGTTCGACGAGGATGGCGATCTGCATTTCGCCGCGGCCGGAGACCGCGAAAATCTTGGGGTCGGAGGTCTGGGCAATGCGCAGCGCGACATTCGTGCGGATTTCCCGCGTGAGCCGTTCCCAGATGTGGCGGGCCGTGACGAGCTTGCCGTCCAGGCCGCCCAGGGGACCGTCGTTCACGGCGAATTCCATCTGGATCGTCGGCGGATCGATGGGGATATAGGGCAGCGCGCCGCGTTCCGGCTTGTCGGCGAGGGTTTCACCGATGAACACGTCCTCGAAGCCGGTGATGCCGATGATGTCGCCGGCGTGGGCTTCCTGGATCTCGATGCGCTTGAGGCCCTCGAAATGGTAAATCATCGTGATCTTGCCCGGGGTCACCTTGCCGTGGCCGTGAAGGCAGACGGCGGGCTCGCCCACTTTGACTTTGCCTTCCACGACTTTGCCAAATGCAATGCGGCCCAGGTAGTCGGAGTAGTCGAGGTTGGCCACGAGCACCTGGAAACCGTCGCCGGCTCTGGCGCGCGGCGGGGGAATATGCTTGGTGATGGTGTCGAAGAGCGGCTCCATCGTGCCGCTGGCGTGGTTGAGATCGGTCTTGGCATAGCCGGCTTTGGCGCTGCAGTAAACGAACGGAAAGTCGAGCTGCTCGTCGGTGGCGTTGAGCGATAGAAAAAGTTCGAAGACCTCGTCGAGCACCTTCTTTGGCGCGGCGTTTTCGCGGTCGATCTTATTGATGACGACGATGGGCTTGGCGCCGGCTTCGAGGGCTTTGCGGAGGACGAACCGCGTTTGGGCCTGGGGACCCTCGGCGGCGTCGACGACCAGGAGGACGCCGTCGATCATGTTCATGATGCGCTCGACTTCGCCGCCGAAGTCGGCGTGGCCGGGGGTGTCCACGATGTTGACGTGGTAGTTCTTGTACTTGAAGGCGGCGTTCTTGGCCCGGATGGTGATGCCCTTTTCGCGCTCGAGATCCATCGAGTCCATGATGCGCTCCTGGCTGGCCTTGGCTTCGTTGGCGCGGAAGGTGCCGGACTGCTTGAGGAGGCAATCCACCAGGGTGGTCTTGCCGTGGTCGACGTGGGCGATGATGGCGATGTTGCGAATGTGCTGCATGGATGCGTAAAGCGTATTGAGTAAAACGTAATCAGGCGCCGGGCGATTCCGCCCCAGCGAGCGGCGTAGGGTGGGCTTTTCGGACGAAACGTCAAGCCGCTTTGAAGGGTTGCAAGGAGCGAAGTAGGACACAACGTGGAAAGCCGCGGAAAGCCGCTCTGCGCCTCGGGCGCGGCTGCGATGTCGAAGGAGCGTCTCGTGGAAGCAGGGGCAGTTAGTTCATAGCTCACAGGACCGCTCACAGCGCCGTAGCCGCCGACGTGAGGAGGCGGACTCGTAGTCCCGATAGCTCCATCCGCCTCCTCACGTCGGCGGCTACGGTGCGTATGAAATCCCCAGGCTAGAAGGAGTAACCGAGGCCGAAGGAGAGGTAGACGGACTTGCTGAGGTCGAGTTCGGCATTGTGTCCGGATACGCTGTGGCTGCGGGCGCCCAGGCTCTCGAATTGCGCCCCGATGGACGCCTTCCACCGGTCCTCGAACTTATAGTTGAGGTTCGCTCCGGCAAATCCGCCGTAGAGGGCATCCCCGTCCGTGCGCGACCCGCTGCGCACGACGGAAGCAGTGCCGAAGTCGATGCGCTCACGGAAGGCGAACTCGCTGTAGAGCACCCCGACGGCGAGGCCGCCGCTCAAAGTGAGCTGAACTTTGCTGGAGAGCGGGAACTCGAAGTAGGGCCCGATGCGGCCCGCGAAGAGGTCGGCCCGGAGGTCGCGGACGCCGGTAATCGCCGCGCCACCCGGGATCGTCGCGATGCTCCGGTTCGGGGTGTCGCTGATCGTGAAGCTCGGCCCGGAAAACGGGCCGTCGAATGGGGCGGCTGGCGGCGTGGTTCCGGGCGTGAAGGCGTATGCGTCCGTTACGCGGGTGACGTCGCCGCGCAACGGCCGGCTGTCGCGCAGTTCGATGCCGTTCCAGCCAAAGGCCATTTCGAGGCCCCAGCGACACTTGCTGCCGATGGCGCCGATATCGCGGTTGTAGACCATCTCGACGCCGTACTGCGGATCATCGCTGACTTCGTGTGAGGCGCCGACGCTTGCGCTGCTGCTGTGGAAGAGGAGGTTGTTCCCGCTGATCTGGCTGGCGCTGTCGTAACCCCAGTACCAGGTCTGGCCGCCGTAATTGCCGCTTTCATCCACGCGCACGTAACCGTCGTCGTAGAAGTGATCGAGCGCGCTGCCGGTGCCGCCGATGTCCGTGGCAGCCGGGAAGGTCCCGATCCGGCTGAATTTGGCTTGTATGTTGAGGCCGAGGCGCCCCCGCACCGTGAGCCGGTTTTTGTTGGTGCTCGAACCCATGTCATCGTCGGCGGCGAGGCCCGAGGCGATGGGCGCGAGGAGGATTGAGGCGAGGATGAGTTTCCAGTTGGACGGGCGATTCCACATAATCATGCGCGGTCAGTTTGCTTCGACACAGCGGTAGAATCGGTTGGTTTTCACCCCGGGTTTACTATCTGTTTTCGGAGCGCCGTCGTCGTACCATTGCGTGCGGTTGGCCGTGGCGGTGACGGATGGCGTGGCGGCTTTCCAGGTCTTCAGGTCGTCGCTGTAAATGATGGTGTAAACGCGGCCTGGCGTGGACGTAAACTCGATGACGCAGCGAGGCTCGCCAGGAAGGCGCGTGTCCATGAAAACGCGGTCGATCACCGCGCCGCTGCCCTGGACAGGCGGTTGAACGGTGGGCATTGTGGCCTTCAAGGAAATCACTGGAGCAAACGGTCGGCGGTCGGGCACGTAGTACTCGATGCGAAGAGTCACCGGTCGGCCGGGGTCGAGGGGCCGGTTGTATTGAACGTAGTTGGTCCCGTTGTCGATGCCGGAGGCGTTCCAGACGACGATGTTTGTCCGGAGATTGCTGATATAGAGTCGGAAGGCGGCGAGCGTGTACTGGGTTCCGTTCGAGACGGTGATGCGCTGCTCGAACAGCCCGGTCTGCGCGTTGTAGACCGGCGCATCCTCGATTAAGTCCATCGCGGTGGGGAGGACCGTGACGATCACCGTGCCGGTGGCTGTAAGACTGCCATCACTCACGACGTAATTGAATCTGTCTTCGCCAACAAAATTGACGGGCGGAAAGTAGATCGCGTTGGTTTCAATCAGCACAACCACGCCTCCCGCGGTGGTGGTGGGGCTGACGCCGGTGAGTGAAATCGGATCGTCATCTGGATCGGAAGCGAGCGCCAGCAGGCTCGCCGTCGGTATGGTGAGCGGGGTGTTCATCGGCGTCTCCAAGGAAAGATTGCCGGCAACGGGCGAGTTGTTCGCGGGCCGGACGGTAATACTGGCTGTCGCCGTCGCCGATGCGCTGCCGTCGCTGGCGCGATAGGTGAACGAATCGGGGCCGCGGTAGTTGGCGGCCGGCGTGTAGGTGAAGCTGCCGTCGCTGTTCAGCGTGAGCGAGCCGTGGCTCGGGCCGCTGACGACCGCGGCTGTGAGCGCATCACCGTCGAGGTCGCTGTCGTTGGCCAGAACGCCGGGGGCGGCGATGGTCAGCGCGACGTCTTCGTCGGTCGCGTAAGCGTCGTCTGCCGAAACCGGCGGGTCGTTCACGGGCCGAACGGTGATGCTGGCCGTCGCCGTGGCATCGGCGCTGCCGTCGCTAGCACGGTAGGTGAACGAATCGGGGCCGTTGTAGTTGGCGGCCGGAGTGTAGGTGAAGCTACCGTCGCCGCTGAGCGTGAGCGCGCCGTGGCTCGGACCGCTGACGACCGTGGCTGTAAGCGCATCGCCGTCGAGGTCACTGTCGTTGGCCAACACGCCGGGGGCGGCAATGGTCAGGCTAACGTCTTCGTCGGTCGCGTAAGTGTCGTCTGCGGAAACCGGCGGATCGTTCACGGGTCGAACAGTGATGCTGGCCGTCGCGGTAGCGTCGGCGCTGCCGTCGCTGGCGCGGTAAGTGAATGAATCGGGGCCGTTGTAGTTGGTGGAGGGTGTATAGCTGAAGCTGCCATCACTGTTACAGCGAGCCGTGGCTCGGGCCGGTGACCACTGCGGCTGTGAGCGTGTCGCCGTCGAGGTCGCTGTCATTGGCCAACACGCCGGGAGCAGCGATGGTCAGCGCAACGTCTTCATCGGTCGCGTAAGCGTCGTCTGCTGAAACCGGCGGGTCGTTTACGGGGCGAACGGTGATACTGGCCGTCGCCGTGGCCGAAGCGCTGCCGTCGCTGGCGCGGTAAGTGAACGAATCGGGACCGTTGTAATTGGCAGCCGGAGTGTAGGTAAAGGAGCCGTCGCTGTTGAGCGTCAGCGAGCCGTGGCTCGGGCTGGTGACCACTGCGGCTGTGAGCGTGTCGTCGTCGAGGTCGCTGTCGTTGGCCAACACGCCGGGGGCGGCAATGGTCAGGCTAACGTCTTCGTCGGTCGCGTAGGTATCGTCTGCCGAAACCGGCGGGTCATTCACGGGCCTGACGGTGATGCTGGCTGTCGCGGTGGCCGAAGCGCTGCCGTCGCTGGCGCGGTAAGAGAACGAATCGGGGCCGTTGTAATTGGCAGCCGGAGTGTAGGTGAAGGAGCCGTCGCTGTTGAGCGACAGCGAGCCGTGGCTCGGGCCGGTGACCACTGCGGCTGTGAGCGTGTCGCCGTCGAGGTCGCTGTCATTGGCCAACACGCCGGGAGCAGCGATGGTCAGCGCAACGTCTTCATCGGTCGCGTAAGCGTCGTCTGCTGAA
>WNGA01012074.1_pt1 | contig 19383 bp, 21 predicted proteins | sample 5400061 | NCBI WGS metagenome assembly WNGA01 (sample SAMN13153366, study PRJNA577476) | soil metagenome | isolation source: 100 cm soil or saprolite under grassland replicate 2 | place: USA:California | collected 2016-06-15 | reverse complement strand
TGGCCATGCCCTCCCACGGGGTGGTGTCGGTGTTCCAGAGCACGGCAGATATGTACACAGAATTTATGCACAAAGTCAAAAGCCGAGTCCCGTGGAGAAGGGGCAGACCAACTCAGCAGATTTCATGACCTATAAATGTAGATATTGGAGAGCGTTGAGGTAGGTGGCAAGGCACTGAGCCATGAGTGCAAGAATTCAATGTACTTCTGTAAAATGCATGTAAATATTCGATTATCCCATCCCAAGGAGTTGGCAGGATAACCCACGTCATCATCGCGTCGGGAGTGATGAGGGCACATGCTCCTACAACACTTGATGCGATGCTGGGTCGTCTGACAAGCGCGGCTCTTCGTGCACCCTGGTACGTTCACTGGGGTACAGCCCTCGGGCCATCGGGCTGAAGTGAGATAAAACGCCCAGCCGGATCAGGGCTTAGGAGGTGTCCACCGCTGCCGATGCTCCCTGCTCTGGGAAGCCACTGGCGGAGGGTGGCAACATCATGGGCACAGGCCGAGCGAGATCGGCTCGGCGCTCAGGTGTCATCGCCCAAGGCAGGAACGGGCTGAGGTCTGTCGGGCTTTTGCCACCATGGTCCGCACAGGCTTGTAAGAAGGTGCTCAACCAATGGTGCGGATTGAGGCCCCACAACAAGACCGTTTGCAGCACGCTCCACATCATGGCGGCCAGATGGGCACTCCACACGCGGCCAGAACCATAAGAGTTCTTGCGGCCCACGACAGGGTTGCGCAGCGCGCGTTCCGCAGCATTGTTGTCCATGGCCACTTCTGGGCGCTCTACAAAGACTGTCAGCCCCTCCCAATGGTTGCGGAGACTGGTGAGGACCTTGGCCTTGGCAAGGTGGAGGTCCTTTGCCCCAAGATGTCCCTCCCAGCGGGTCTGCATCTGGCTCAGGTGGCTCTTCAGCTCGCCGTGGCGCTCGACAAAGGCCGCAGGTTGTTGATCGAGTGGCCATGTATCGTCCCACACCTCAAGACGGGCCGCATTGCGTCGGTAGAGGTCGCCGATATCTTCGACCCAAGCCCCCATCCAGCTCTCCAGTTCCGGCCAACTGCGCGCCGCCTTGAGAAAATCGCGCCGCACATGCGCCCAGCAATAGGCCAAAATGAGCTTGTCACAGTCCTTGGCGAGGCATTTGTAAGCGCTATAGCGGTCACATACCAACACCACGTCCACCAGGTCCCTGTGGAGCTTGGCAAAATGGGCCTTGGGCACGTCGGCTCCACGGCTAGGCGCCATACAGTAGAACACGACCGAAGCGGAGCGCATCACCCACAGATACCAGCGATGGCCCGTTTTGCCCTCCACCTCCTCAAAGACTTCCCACCGCGTTTCGTCGCCATGAAACAGCTTTTCGCGCATCTGCCGCGCATACAGGGCCTGTACTACCGGCTCAAACAGCCCCGCTATTCTTTGCAATCCATCTGTGAGCGTGCCTTGGGCCAGGGGCAGGCCGTCATGCCGCAACTCTTCACAGAAGCGGTGGGTGGGACGGCCATAGAGGTATTTGTCCAGCAAGACCATCGTCCAGACCGACACGCCCACGGGACTTTTCGGGATCAGCCGCGGCGCGGGCGGTGCCGTCACCATGCCTGGGACCTGCGAGCATTGACACGTCTTGTGGTAGCGCTGGCGTTGGATGCGCCGCATATGGGCTTGGATTTGGACTTCGATAATGGTCGACTCTTCGGCACCGGGCACCGGCCGCAACGCCTCACCACAGATTGGGCAATGTTTTGCCGCTTCGCTCACGTCATGCACTTCGGCGACCACCGGCAAGGCGGAACGATCACTGCGACCATGCCCCGGACTGCCAGGCTGTTGGCCCCGCTTGCGGGGACTGGTCGCCTGGAACGCGCCAGCACTGTCGGGACCCGCAGCTTGCTCGCTCTTGGCGCCATACAGGCGCTGGGTCAGGCCGCGGATCGTGGCCTGCAGCGCTTCCACGTCCGCCTTCAGGGTGGCTTCCCGCTCCACCAGCCGCTCGTATTGCGCCTGCCAGTAGTTTGCCTTCCATTTGAGCTCGATGTAGGTCTGCTTCGTTAGCACCACTGTTTGCTGAGAAAAGGGCGTCGCGCCAGTCCCCTTCACTGGCCCAAGTTCGGCAGTAGAGATCGCTTGTGGCAGGGTATTTTCCATGGGCTAGGTTATAGCAGTTTTTTCTGGAAAGTGCCGCTTTTTCTAAAGGGGATACGGGTTAACCGAATATTTACAAATGCATGTCCCCTTGGACTGAGGCGCCATGTCGCCGAAAGGTGTCATGGTGACCATCAGGGGAGGGGGTGAATTATTGCTGCAGATGGTGATCCCCCCAGACGGACGCGCACATAATGCGAGTGGCGCGTCAGGCACTCCCCTCCGCCACAGGTCGCCTTGTGCTTGAGCTGAAAGCCAAGAGCCAGCACGAAGGCGAGGACACACTCGAGAAAGGCCTTGCCATCACCAAGCAGCTGAAAGTAGGTCGCTTCGTTCTGGAAATCAATGGTGAGAGTTCGGTTTTCACGGGTCTGGCGAGCGGTGTTGCGCATGGGTCACCCTCTGGTTAGATGGTCGTTGCAGATGATGACCCAAGATGGGGGTAAGACTGCACAATTGCAAGGGGATCACGAAAGGTGTCGGGGCTCTACCACTAAATTCGGTGGAATGTGGGATTTTTCATAAAATCCCACGTTCCGTTTGCTCATGTCAACTGTCACCTACCCCTTTGACCACCACATTCCGCGTGCATTTATCATGCACATCGCCAAAGGCCGGCTCCATGGGATTGGCACGAGGACAATACGTCGGTAACCACAGCAACGCAAAGCGCGGGTGGGTTGCTAACCACTGCTCGACTGCTGTGGCTTTATGCATCTTGTCGTTATCTACCACGACAGAGATACGCCTTACCCCTCTTTAGCAGAGCGGCGCCCCTGAGGCACCTCCACGGTGGGAGTGGGGTGGGGGCCACGATGCCCCCAGAGGGGCAGGACAACCTCCAAAGTCAGGCGTATTTGGGTTGGAAACGGAACAGCGTGCTCCTGGAGGGCCACGTTCGTCAATTATCCCCAGCATCTCCATGCTCTCGTGAGGCACCGCAAGAGACAGCGCTGGTATGCCTGCGAGGGGAGGCAGGGCTGCCTGGCGGGCTTCCACAGCGCTGCTCTGAGCAGCAGCGTCCCGACTAGCGCTCCTTACCGGTCGCTACATAGCGGTCTTGCACTTTGCGGACCTGCCCACGCTTTACCAGGCCATGGAGCGCACTGGCTACCGTCCCCTGGGGTACCCCTGTGGCCTGGCGCACCTCGGCAGGACGGAGCCCCTGCGTACCCGCTGCCGTGATTGCCGCCAGGATCTGCACCTGACGCCTGGGCGGCGCGGCAGGAGGCGCGGGTGTTGGGACCACTGGCACAGTCTCTGTGACAGCAGGCTCTGCCTCTACCTCTGGTGCTGCTTCCGGCTCACGCCGTGGTTGCAAGGGTGTCACACTGGCACGTCTGGCCTGGCGCTCTTTCAGCCACTCCATCGCCGCAATCCGGAGCGCTTCAGCTCGGGAAAACGCGGCGCCGTAGCTCTGCTGGCTCAACTCGGTAGCGAACGCATCAACCGCGGCAATCTCTTCGGGTAACATCCGTACTTGTACGGGCAGCTTGATTTCGCCGCCTAATCGTCCTGGCGGTGGGGCCATATCTAACTCCTATTGCATATACAGAATATTTACATAGACTGTTAGAAACATAGCGCAGCATGCACATGCATGCAACGACATGCGCTACTGCACCATGGTATGCACTCATACGGAAACTGCGCTTTGTGGTGCAGTCCAGGCGGGGGGCGGGTCTGACAAGCGATGCGCCTTGACTTGGCTGCTGACTGATAGCATTATCTACGTATGTGGTTGTTAGCGTATGAAAATGGGGATGTCCTCGACCGGGAGGCCACTATGCAAGGTAAGCAAGCGAAGATCGTCAGTCCAACGCAGGAGCGGGCCATTCTGGGGTACCTGGAGACGACCCGCTATCCGCACCGGGATCGCGTTATGTTCCTGTTGTCCATCAAGGCCGGCCTCCGCGCCAAAGAAATCGCGTCGCTGACGTGGGCGATGGTCACCGATGCCGAAGGACAGATTGCGGAGACGATCGCCTTGGCAAACCGTGCCAGCAAGGGAAAAACCGGTGGCCGCACGATTCCGATGCATCCTGACGTGCAGGCGGGGCTTGTCACCCTGCAGACCGCACGTGGAGACGCACAGCGCCCGGAGCAGTCAGTGCTTTTCTCGGAGCGCGGCGGGGGGTTGTCGCCGGCGACGGTGCGCTTATGGTTCCATCGCCTCTATACGTCGTTGAAGATGGATGGCTGTTCATCGCACTCCGGTCGCCGGACCTTCATTACCCGCGCGGCGCGCAAAGTGTCCCAAGTCGGGGGGAGCCTCCGCGACGTACAGGAACTCGCAGGCCATACCAGTCTGGCCATGACGCAACGCTACATCGAGGGAGATACGGAGGCCAAGCGGAAGCTGGTCGCGCTGCTGTGAGGGCAGGGCGATGCCCAGGGACAGTCCATGATGCATAGAGACGCGCAGTCATCGCGGTGCCGCGCTTCCCTCACGCGCGTAGGCAGGCGGATGTCCCGGCATCGGCCACGGAAAGGTCCATCTGCACAAAGTACTAAATGCACCGCCGAAGTAGCGTTACACCGGGCCGACAACCCTAGGCTGTCGTTCAATAAGGCGGGATTATCTCCCTCGACCTACTCCGATGTTGAGTGTAGGTTTCCTTTATTGCAATGGGAGGCTTGAGATGCGCCATAATAACGAGGGTGTTGATGTTAAAGGGTTCACAATTGCTCCTATAAAACTACCAGAGAATGATATTGAATCAATTCGAACCGAACTTCTAAATGAATTTAGAAAGCACCCCGAGGGTGAAACAATTCTCACAGCAATTCCCGACGAGCCTCCAAGTCTAGTGATCACCGTGTCCGCTGAACTGGCCTTTCGTAAACATAGATGCGAAAATACCCCCTGACTTGAACGCTTTGATCTTCTCGTGATGGGGTTTTCCATGTCTATCGTTGCGCCGCAAGGACGGAAGCATCTCTCCGCCGATGCGCTCTTTCGCTTGGTGCAAAGCGGCTTTGCCAGCCTGCCAGATAACCGTGTTGGCGAGACCGAGATTGCCTTAGCGGATGCGCTCATGTCGGCCTTTGCCATGTTTTCCCTCAAAGCGCCCTCGCTCCTGGCTTTTGACAAGGAGCGGGCCGAGGGCAATGTGCACACCATCTACGGCATTGAGCAGGTCCCGTGCGACACGCACATGCGCGAAATCCTTGACCCGGTCTCCCCCAAGTGGCTCCGCCCGGTGTTCACGAGCGTCTTTCGGCAACTCCAGCGTGGCAAGGCGCTTGAACCGATGGCGTTTCTTGCTGGGCACTATTTACTGGCGCTCGATGGGACGGGATATTTTTCCTCCCAGACCATTCACTGTGCCTCGTGTCTGCAGAAAGTCCACCGCAATGGTTCGATCACCTATTTTCATCAGATGTTGGGCGCAGCGATTATTCATCCGGACATGCGGGAAGTGATTCCCTTGATGCCGGAACCGATTGTGAAGCACGATGGGACGGACAAAAATGATGGTGAACGGAATGCCGCCAAACGGTTTGTGGCCAAGCTGCGCAAGGACCACCCGCACCTCAAGTTCATCGTCACCGAAGACAGTCTGAGTGCCAATGCCCCGCCTATCGAGACCCTGCAAAACCATGCTCTGCACTATATCCTCGGGGTCAAAGAAGGCGATCATGCCTTTCTGTTCCAGCAAGTGCAGGCGGCGGAGCACGCCGGACGTGTCACCTTTTATGAGCGACACGACCGCGCCGCAGGGGTGGTCCATCGCTTCCGCTTTGTCAATGACGTGCCGCTCAATGCAGCCCATACGGGCGTGCGGGTCAATTTCATCGAGTACTGGGAGCAAGGCGCTGACAAGGTCCAACACTTCAGTTGGGTGACAGACTTACGCGTGAGCACGCGCAACGTGTATCATCTCATGCGGGGGGGACGCGCCCGGTGGAAGATCGAAAACGAGACCTTCAATACGCTGAAAAACCAGGGTTACAACTTTGAGCATAACTACGGGCATGGCGAGCAGCATCTTTCTGTGGTGTTTGCCCTCCTGATGATGCTCGCGTTCTTGGTGGACCAGGCCCAGCAGCTGTGTTGCGCCTTGTTCCAGGCGGTATGGGCGAAGCTGGGCAGCAAGCGCATGCTCTGGGAGCGGATGAGAGCCCTGTTTTACGACTATGCCTTTGCGTCCATGCGCCAGCTGTTCGAAGCGCTCTGGTATGGCTTCAAGAAGTCCAGCCCCCTCGTGACGCTTGATTCCTCGTAATCTTCTCCATTTCTTCTGCGACTGCGTGCCATCGAACCAGGTGTTCTCCCATCACTGGGGGCAACTACGCCTCAAGGACGAGATGGGTTTGCTTTCAACAAGACAGCCTGTCATGTCGCATCGCGAAAGTCTCTGCACGAGACGGGAAAAGGGATGGTCGAACGACTGCTTGAGCTGTCCACTACCCTGGTCGCCTAGGATTCACAAGTCATCAGCGGGAATTGCTGCAATTCTCACATGCCATCGGATTTAGTGGTGGACAGCTGCCTTCCTATGTTGAGGGCAGCTCAGCCCTTGATTTCCCGTTGATACACGACGCGCGGTCGCAAGATCAGAGGTAAAATAACGTCAACAGTATCAATAGATTAAAATTTTACCACTAAATCCGGGGGAGTCTGGAAAATTCCACATGCCATCGGATTTAGTGGTGGACAGCTGCCTTCCTATGTTGAGGGCAGCTCAGCCCTTGATTTCCCGTTGATACACGACGCGCGGTCGCAAGACCAGAGGTAAAATAACGTCAACAGTATCAATAGATTAAAATTTTACCACTAAATCCGGGGGAGTCTGCATTAGACTGATCCAGGACTATCTTGGACATCGGGATCCGAAACACACGGTGCACTATACGCGTGTCGCTGGCGTGCGATTCGAAGGGCTGTGGGAGACATAAGTTCGCGGCGAGTTATGTGCTCTGACCGAGTGGGGCCAATTTGGCACTCTATGATAGCTATGTTGTTACTGAGCCAACATGAGGTTGAAAATCAATTCAGCGTGTAAACGTGAGCACAGGTCTTCCTGCGTTTAAAGATAAGTCCACTTTTGACCAGGAAAAGAGGGTTATGTATAGGAGGATGGAGACAACGTAGTAATATGTGCATTGGGATCGACAAACGTGCGGCAGGCGATGGAGCAGGGGGCGTTGTAGGAAGATGCAGTTTTGAGACAGACACTCCTGTGTACTAGTGTGTTTTTAAACCTATACCGGTACTGTCTCCTAAACTCACCAACTTTTCAAGAATGAAACTATGATTTTTGAGATGAGTTTTTGAGATAGGCTTATTTATTCCTACAGATAGACAAACAAGCAGGTGAGTTTATCTGTCTTAAAAACTGGAGGTTTTGTGAGACAGAAGTAGGGTAAGCGATCACGGGGGTACCACGACGGCGCGGCTCAGCGAATCACCTCGTCCGCCTGAAAGAGGATCGTCGGGGGGATGGTGAGGCCCAGGGCCTTGGCGGTCTTGAGGTTGATCACCAGCTCGAACTTCATCGGCTGCTCCACGGGCAGGTCAGCGGGCTTGGCCCCTTTGAGGATCTTATCAACATAGGTCGCAGCGCGTCGGGCCAAGTCAAGCACGCTTGGCCCATACGACATGAGACCACCGGCATGCACCCACTCCCTCGTGTTGTATATCGCTGGCAGTCGATACTTGGCCGCGAGGTCCACAACCCGTTGCACGTTAAACAGGTTCAAATAGCAATTAAAGATGATCATCCCCTCGGCACGCTCGCTGATCGCGGCGGCAAAGACCCCCTCATAGTCGTCGGGCTTTCGCACTTCCAGGAGGTGCAGTTGGATGCCCAACGCTCGGGCGGTGCCCTGCATTTCATCCCAACCCTGCCCGCCTATGCCCTTACACGCGAGGGCAGTCGTGCGAGAACTTCCCGGCACCGTCTCCTTCAGGATCTCCAATCGCTTCTGGTTGAGATCCGAGGTCATGGCGGTGAGCCCCGTGACGTTCATGCCTGGATGCGCGAGGCTGGCAACGAATCCTGACTCGACCGCATCGAGCGACCAGAACATCACAATGGGGATGGTACTGGTGGCCTGCTTGGCCGCAACGGTCGCAAACCCATCCCCCACCAGGATGAGGTCCATCTTCAGCTGGACCAGCTCCGTGGCGAGGGCCGGCAAGCGCTCGAACTGCCTTTCAGCCCACCGGCGTTCAACCACAATGTTCTGTCCTTCAATCCAGCCCAGCTCCTGCAACCGTTGCCAGATCGCATCTCGAATGGGCGTGGGCGCGGAGGGAGGCAGAGGCGAGCCTGCTGCTAAGAAGCCGATGCGGTAAACCTTTCCCGGCTGCGGCGCGGCGACAACGAGCGGCGTCACGAGGAGGCCGATGCCGAAGGTGACGATGAGCCCGACAGCGCTGAGCCGCATGGTGGAGTCCTCCAAAATACCCGTGTGCTCACCGTGGTTGAGCAGAGGTGTGCACCCCCGCGTTGACCCAGGATACTACCCAGCGGATCTTGGGGCAATCGGCATGACAACACCACCCGCTCCCGTATGGTCAAAAAACTCATGCAGCTTCATGCGCGTAGTATTTCAGAAGCCCCCCGAGCCGTTCTCGACAGTAAATTGAGCCTTTATCCACGCTGTTCTGGCTGACCGTAGGAAAGAGCAGCACGTTGACCTTGCCCTGATGATGCCGCTCGTGATGAAAATGCGCCACATACTGCGTCAGCGCATGGCGGAGTGACACTTCCCCAAACAGCACCAACCGCGAGAGACATTCTTCCTTGACCGACCGCACCCACCGCTCCGCGTAGGCATTCAGATTTGGCGACCGCGGCGGCAGGGGCACCCGCGTGATCCCGGCGGTATCGATGACCTGTTGAAAGGCGGGGCAATATTTCCCATCCCGGTCATGGATGAGATACTGGCCGGGAGACAGGAAGCCCCACGCCTCCATGGTCACGTTGCGCGCCACCTGGACCATCCACGCTTCATTGGGATGCGGCGTGACGCCTGCAATATGGACCTTCCGGCTCCCGAGGTGGATGAAGAATAGGATGTAGTACGTGACCAGCCCACCCAGGGTCCAGACCTCGGCGGTGAAGAAGTCCGTCGCGACCAGCATGTCCATATGTGTACGGATGAACTCTTTCCACGGGGTGGTGGTCTTGCGTTCTGGCGCCGGGGGAATGCCATGGCGTTTCAGGATGTTGCCCACGGTCTGGTCACTGACGGTGTCCCCGAGATTGGCCAGGGCGCCGACGATCCGGTCGTAGCCCCAGGAACGGTTCTCGTGCGCCATACGCACCACCAACGCCTCCAGCTCCTGGTCGATCTTCGGCCGCCCCAGCACTTGGCGCTGCTGAGAGCCATCAAATTTCTGGGCGACGAGCCTGCGGTGCCAGGCGAGGATGGTGTCAGGTTTGACGATCTTGGCGACTTCCTCCAGGGCTTTCTTTCCCAGCTTCTGGCCGATCTCCGCCAAGGTCTTGCGCTCGCCGTCGCTCAACCGGAGGCGCCCCTTAATTTGGTGACGGAGGATGCGGTTCTCCGTCACCAAGTACTCGTTGCGCAACAGCAGTTCTTGATCGACAGTCCCCGTGATGTATGCGAGCAAGGTCTTCCAATTCATAGGCTTCTCCACCTCCACCGGTTCCGCCCTCCCTTGGCAGTGAGTATGCGGGATGGGGTGGGCAGCAAGCAAGCCAAAGCTTGGGCGATGGCGAGTCGTAAACTCTATGGTAAAGCCGAGTTCGAGTTTTTTGACCATACGGGACTGGACCGCTCAGGCGCGCCACCGCAATCGGACATAAAGTTGGCCATGGACATGATAGCTGTTGGCGAGGGCTTGGGGGCCCATCTCGCTCGCCGGGCCGGCCTCGAGGTCGACCTGATGCGCGGCGCGCAGCGCCTCCAGGACGGTATCGAAACGCTCCCGAGGCCACGGGAGCAGTTGGCGCAGCCGATGGATGGGGACGCCGTCGTGGTGGGGGTGGAGGCTCTGGTAGGCGGCCTGGAACTGCTGCCGGAGGGTGTGGGGCTCGACGAGCCCTGCGCGCTGCTCGTGGTCGTCGAGCCAGGCACGCAAGGCCTCCCGGATGGCGGCGTTGCGCGTCGCTGGGCGCTGCCGAGCGGTGGCACACCAGTCGAGCACGCAATCGAGGCGCTGGAGGAGGTCGTCAGGCAGGCGGACACTGACGATCCGCGCATGGTCCTGGGCGTGCTTGGGCATGGATTCCCCTCATTTCTCCTAAAACACTACATGATGTAGTACATCAGCGGATTGTAGGGGAGAAAAGGGGGGAGGCCAAGCGGAGATTTGCCCCAGCAATATCCAGTCGGCTTAAGTTCCCACTGGTAGAAAGGATGTCGTGGCGGGGTTTGTTTTGACTACTTCGGCTTCTTACAAACTGCTCTAAATTGAGCGTCATCTTATCGTGCACTCTCGACTCGCTTCACATACACGGTATCCCCTTCCACATGCACCTCATGTCTCGGCACATCTGCGGCGGCCGGTCCACTCAACAGCTCGCCGGTCCGCACGTCGAACCGAGCGAAGTGCAAGGGGCACTCGACGACGTATCCCTCCAGCCTGCCCTTTGACAGGGGGACCCTTTGGTGGCCACACGCATCACTGAGGGCATAGAACATGCCATCTACATTGGCCAACAGGACGCGTTCTCGATTCACCGCGACCCACTTCATCTGGCCTGGGGATAGGTCGCCGACCTTGGTCACAGGGACAAACTCAGCCATCACACGATTAACCCCCTCGCGCGAGTCAGTCATCCCCTCTCCCAGAGGGAGAGGGCTCGGGTGAGGGCGCTCCCAAGCGACTGTCTAGCCCTGTAGCTTCCTTCACCTCGACCCTCTCCTGACTGGGAGAGGTAAAGTGACTCATCAGTCCCATCCCCCCAGCGCAATAGTGTCCGGCTCAATTCTTGCCTATCGGTGGAGCTTTCAGATGCAAGCGGTCAATATGGGCGATCAATGCAGCTTCCGTGGCCCATCCACTGAGGGAGAAGCAGAGCATCTCGTCCGTCCGCTTGGTCGGTGCCCGTCCCACCCACAGGCTGCTCACCAGACGCGCCATGAGGGCCGCATAGACCTGGAGGCGCACCCCGTTGATCCCCTGGCTCAGCACATGCCGGCAACCCAACACACATTTGACCCAGCGGAAAAACAGCTCGACGGCCCACCGGTAGCGATACGCCAGGGCAATCAACTCGGCGTCGAGGTCCAGCCGATTGGTGACCAGGACCACGACGGCTGGTGTGCCATCCTGCCGCGTCTTGCCGGTCGCCACCAGCACGACACGGAACGGCTGCGGCCGCAAGCGCGTCTGGTGTGTCGTGCCCAAGCGGCGGAGCACAAAGTCGTGGCCTCCCCCCGCTTGCGCGGCGGCTGGCGAGCGCGGGCGCTCCTCCTGCACCTCGTAGGCGGCGTTGTCCTGTACCCGGCAGAGGAAGCTGCACGGCAGGTCGTGCAGTTCCTGCAACACGCTCTAGTCGGCATAGCCCCGATCGACGACGGAGAAACCGCCGGGCTGCACCAGGCGCCGCCACTCGGCCCGCTCCGACCCGTTCCCCGCGGTGACCGTCACATCGACGGGCCCCTGGCGCAGCACCGCAAAGGCCACATGCCTCTTGGCCGCCCGATGCTGGTCGTCCTGCCACAGGGCCCAGGCCATGCGCGGCAAGGCGGGCAAGAGGCTGCCATCCACGGCGGTCAACTGGGCCAACGCGGCTTGCTCGGCCAGCGGCAGAGGCGGGCGCCGTTGGGCCCCCAGCGCGGTCAGGATCTCGTGCAACCGTGCCGCGTCGAAGACGTACGCCGCTTCACTGAGCGACCCGAGGGAGGTCCGGCGGACGTGCAGGCGTTGTTGGACGCTCTCCAACGTCGTGGTCTGTTGCAGACCGCGTAAGCTGGTCACCGTTGGAGTGAAAAAGTACAGCAACCTCAAGGGCCCTGGAGGGTCTCCTCCGTTCTCGAGGGGGAGGGTGTCGTGGCCATGTGGGTCTCCTTCACGCCCTGTTCTGGCAAGAGGTTCCTGTCTGTCCTCCCCGTCCTCTATCCCTAGCAAAATTTGTACCGGACACTATTGGGGGAAGGGTGGGATGGGGGAGACAGTGCGCTGCCCTCACCCCCACCCTCTCCCATCACGGGGAAGGGAATCTCATCCTGACACCTAGGCCCTTGACGGGACTCGGCTCGATGGATGGTCTCACAATCCCCCTAATTCATCTTGAACCTAAATATCTGCGCAGCGTTGTGCGAGGTGATCTTCCGTCGGTCCTCTTCGGGGGTGGCGGCGAAGATGCGGTCGAGAAATTCTCCCGACTTCGGCCATGTGGATTCGGCATGCGGGAAATCGTTCCCCCACAGTATATTGTCCACGCCAATGACGTCGCGGAGTTGGATGCCGATATCGTCCTCCATGAATTCCACGAACATGTTCCGGTGCCAGTAATCGCTGGGGAGCAGCCCTTCCCTAGATTTCCACCCCTTGGTGAACACCGGCCGCTCGCGGTACGTGAAGTCCATCTGCTTCAACCAGTGCGGGATCCAGGCCATCTCGTGCTCGACCGAGCCCACCTTCAAGCGCGGGTAGCGGTCGAATACCCCGGCGAACAGCATGGCACCCAGAGAGTAGCGCACCCAGTAATCGGTCGTGGAGCGGCCTGCCCCAGTGAGATCATTGAGGTTCATGGTGAACTCACATCCAGGGATGTCCCCCCGGTTCGTCCCGATATGCAGGAGCAAGGGGATGTCCAGGTCCTGAGCCGTCCACCAGAGTCGCTCATAGATGGGGTGGCGATACGGCCTGTCCGCCATGGGATACACAGGGATGAGAGCCCCCACGAGTCCCAAGTGTGCACAGCGTTCCAGCTCCTGGCAGGCATCGTCCACATCGTCCACATTCAGCATCGCGATGCCCTTCAGCCGCTCGGGATAGGGTGTGCAGAAGTCGGTGATCCAATCGTTGTAGACCCGGCAGATGGCCGAGAGCAGCTCGCTATCCGGTATCCGGTACCAGAAGAGCCCTTGGCTAGGTTGCAGGCACGCACCCCACACCCCATCGATTTCGTTCTCTTTGATCATGGCGTGGGGGTCGTAGGCTGCCTTGCGGACGTCGTCCCAGACGCCGAGGAAATCGATGTGCGAGGGATCTTCAAATCGCTGCCCGGCCTGGATCACCGCGCCGAGGGTCCCCACCTGCAACCCATCGATAAACCAGGCATCGTACTGTCTTCCCGTCGGTGTGGCTCGGTGCTCCATGCGGGGCGCCCGGTCCCTGAACTTCGGCTCGATGTGGCTCGTATACATATCCGGTGGCTCGACGATATGGGAATCCGCCGAGATGAGTTTGTAGGCTGCCATGACACGTTTCCTCTTCTCTGTGTGGTTGCACCCAGGTGCTGCCGTGCAGGTTACGGTGGTGTAGCAGTGTAGGTGGTCGCCTTCACTCTCCTGCGCGCATGGCAACGGATGCACGAGACTCCTCACCTCCACTGGTCCACGACCCCCGCCTGGTGACGCGATCTGCCGGACCGCCACACGGCCCAGGCACCGCGTCCGCTGATGTGCACCAATAGCGAGGCCTTCTCCTGACGCACATGCCCTGCTTACAGCAGGCCTTCCTCTTCCGCCACTGCCTCCAAGACCTCCCACCCCTCGGTGACCCCTGGGACAAAGGCCTGACATCCTTCCGCCTCCAGGGCGGTTTTGCCCAGGGGATCGTCGTACGCCATCGACACAAAGGCCTGGGTGATCTGCCGGGCCAACGCACGGTCGGTGTCACTGTGGGCGGTAAAGCAACAATGACTGTAGCCGGGGCTGGTCCAAAAGACGCGCACGCTCTCCGGCGCTATCATGCCTGCCTCGTGTATACGTGCCAGGGCGGTGCTAGAGACCGCGCCCGCGTCATACTCGCCCGACACGATGCGGTCCACCACATCGCGCTGACTGTCCGCGTTGGGGGTCGGCCGTTCCTCGCAAAAGGTCGCGAGGGCCAGGTCTTGACTGGGCTCGATCCCCAGCTGTTTCAGGAAATGGTGCGCCAACAGCCCCGCCTCGACCGACCCGCGCGCGCCGAACGCGAAGCGTGTGCCCTTGAGGTCGTCCACCGTGCGAATGGCGGACTGCGGTTGCGTGATGAACGCGGTGACGAGGTTCACATCGATATCCCGCATCGCCACCACTTGACAGGGATCGCCAAGGCGCCGCTTGATTTTGACGTAGGCCAGCGGACCGTTCCAGGCCACATCCACTTCCCTGCGGACAAACGCCTCGACCAGGGCATCCCAACTGGAGTACAGGACCCAGTCCAGCTCGAGTCCCTGCTTCTGAAAATGTTGTTTGATGGCCGGAAACGCCACCAGGTAAGTTCTCGATGCCACACCACCCAGCCTCAGCATGGCGACCTCCTCCGCACGATGTTGCCGATCGCAATCCCTGGTCGTGTTCTCAAAGTGGAGACGACGGCGTAACTTAGAGGTCTTACTACCGTTAAAACAGAGGATTGTGGACTTTCGCGAGCGGCATATTTCCCCATGTGGAACACCACCTGCCCTAACATTACCTGTGTTGCACTCCCTTCTCCTGGTCCGCTTAGGATGGCATCCACGCCAGCGCCCGCACCTCGCTGAACTCTTGCCGGACCTTCTGCCACGAGTCCCCACTGTTATGGCTCCAAAACAGCTGGCCATACAGGCTACTGGCCAGCACCAGGTCGGGGTCTGCGGGGTGGGTCGCGAGACAACTGATGTAGCTGTTGGGCTCGGCAGGCAGGGGCAGGGTTTCCCACGTTGTGCCTCCGTCCGTCGAGCGTTGGACCGACCCTATCGTTGGCGAGGCAGTCTGGCCGTGGCCCACAAAGATGACGTGCGGGTTATCGGCCTTGACCGCAATGGCACGGGTATAGGCATGGGGGAACTGCTTCATCACCTCCAATCGCTGCCAGCTCTCGCCTGCGTCGGTGCTGGCGAAGACCTCACGAGGGGTCGTGGCGAGAACCGCCTTGGGCTGGCCCCCACTGATTGCGATGCCATGGATGTCCGGGTCGCCCAGCCCACCAGCGATGGTCGTCCAGGTCTCCCCGCCATCCAGGCTCCGGCGCACCCCATCCACCTCGATGCCCGCCCAGATGGTCCGGTGGTCCTCCGGGTCCACCACGAGCGCTGTCACCCGGGGGATGACCACCGCAGGGCACTCTTCGGCCAGTTCCATGGCCAGCTTTTCCCACCGCTGGCCGCCGTCCTGGGAGCGGAACACTGCCGACGGTTGGGTCCCGGCAAAGAGGGTCTCCGGCTCGGCCGGATCAATGGCCAAGGCCCAGGTGTGCATGGCGTTCAGCGGCGAATCCAGTCGTTCCCAGCGCGCCCCGCGGTCCTCACTCCGATACACTCCAGAGTCGGTGCCGGCGTACACGATGTGCGGTTCCCGGGGGTGCACCGCCAGCGCTCTGACATCGTTCTCCGGGTAGCGACTGGGCCTGACCCGGGTCCAGGTCTCCCCGCCATCAGGGCTCCGCCAGATCCCCGCCCCGATCGTGCCGACACAGAGGGTAAAATCGTTGCTCATAACCGTCCCTCCGTAAAACATGGCCGCGCCCTCCGCAGCGCCTGAGGCCATCGCCGCGTTCCTCCTCGTCAACGCCTGGGCTGCGGTTCACCCGTAAATATCGCACGGATAGCGGGTGCGAGCCCTGCGCCTCTCCTCCTGAGGGGCCGAGACGGTGCTGGAGGCCACAGGAGTGTACTTGCGCAGCTGTCGCCAGAGGCGGTGCAGCCAGGAAGGACGTGCAGGAGGCACGTGATCGCAGAGCCGCTCGTCCTCGTGCAAATAGCCTTGGGGAATGATGGTGCCCAGCGACATAGTTGGCTCCTTCTCCGAAGAAACCATGCGATGCGGCGCGCGTGACAGGCGTGGACTGCGTGGTGAGGAACACCGGCGTGGGCAAGGACATCGCGCGAATCGCTGCGGGTATACCCAGATTCTATCATCAGGGACCTCGATCGCCAAGGAGCACGTGGGGTTCTGTCGCGAATTTTCATTTGAGGGGATTTGGGGTATGATCTCCCTCTCTAACGAGAATGACACATGAGGGAGCGAGACGATGGCGATCAACTTCAAAGGGGCGCATTTCCCCCAAGACGTCATTCTCATGGGCGTCCGCTGGTATATCGCCTACCCGCTGAGCACGCGTCATATCGAAGAACTCATGGAAGAACGCGGGGTAGAGGTCGATCACTCCACGATCAACCGGTGGGTCGTCAAGTACAGTCCGCAGCTGGAGGAAGCCTTTCATCGTCGCAAGCGGCCGGTGTGGGTCAGCTGGCGCATGGACGAGACCTATATCAAGATCAAAGGCCAGTGGTATTACCTCTATCGCGCGGTGGATAAAACCGGCCAGACGATCGATTTCCTGTTGACAGCACAGCGGGACGAGCAGGCCGCGAAACGCCTCCTGACCAAGGCGATCCGCCGCCACGGTGTGCCGGAGAAGATCACCATTGACGGGAGCGCGGCCAATGAAGCGGCCATCAAGAGCTACAATGCCGAGCCCGGCACCGCGATCGACATTCGCAAGATCAAATATTTAAATAATATCGTGGAACAAGACCATAGAGCCGTGAAACGGATCACGCGTCCCATGCTCGGATGTAAGTCGTTTGTGGCGGCCCAAGACACGCTGGTCGGGATCGAGCTCATGCACATGATCAAGAAACGGCAGCTGGTGGTGGAGGAGGGAGACGAGGGCCTCAGTGCGGCCGAATTATTCTACTCCCTGGCCGCCTGATCCCCGCACAGACAGGGGCAACTGCCCCTGCACGACCTCCTTAAGCAAAAATTGCGACAGAGCCCCACCGTTTCTTGGGACAGGAAAAGAGACGGACCTGATTTTCTCATTGAGCTCCAGTAAAGGTCACAAAGGATAAATTTTGCAAGGCAACGGATTCGTTCATCGGTGTTCCACAATCGTTGCAATAGAAGACTCTTACTGTTGGTCCCACAGATATTTCTTACTGACAGATAGTTTCTCTTTACACCTATTATATTTTCCCCTACCAGAACGCCTGTGGTAACTCCATGAGGAGGGCTGCCTAGCACTGCTTTCCAGCCTCTGACGTCGTCTGCATCCCAAAGACGCCGGAGTGCTATGGGCCATCGCTGGTGTTGTGTGGTTTGGAATGAGTAGGGATGCCTTTGGTGCCTACGCTGAGCAGGTGCCGATGTGTCAATGCAACCAGAGCCGCTTACGGCGGGGTATCCAATGTCTCCCGTGGCTCCCTGGAGACTTCACACCGATCACACGTGGCTTCAATCACTGCGAACACAGGCAGGGGAAAGCGTTGGTAGAGCGTTGTGATCTGAGTGATGAGCGCAGCGGGGCAATCCATCCAGGCCTGCTGTGTCCGGACGAAGAGGCGGTGATGCTGGCTGCAATACGGCAAAGCCATAGGCATCTCACGGGTGCATCCATGCCTGCCCTGCGATCCTTCTCATGCTTCCTCCCAATCCACATCGCCATGGCTCAGACCCGAACGACTCCATGATAGAGTCTCAGGGAGAGGGGACGAGGTTTTCCGCTGGTTCGTCGCACAGTAATAACACCGGTCCCCCATGGGGGTGTTTTGGTGGCCGGTGCATGTCGGGTTGGTACAGGGCACATCGAGAAGAATGCCACAGCTGGTACATTTCTGTCCCATGATTGCCTCGGTCGGCGTTGTCTGGAAGCGTTCCAGTCCACGATCCTGTTAGCGCAGGTGTGCCACCCGCCTGCGTGCGTTGGGGGCAGTCACGACACGTCCGAGCGGCCGAGCCATCCGAGGCGATGCGTCACCAGGACCATGACGGGCAGTGCTCCCAAGGCTCCTGTAGTGCAAGTCCAGCGCGAATTCGTAGATGGCATCGCGGGCGTGTTCGGCTTCGTGGCGGGTTTTGAAGCAGTTGCCCACTGCCCAAAAAAAGTGATCAAATGGCGTCGCGCGCCAGGTGAACGGCATCGTCCTGCCATCGACCGTGATGATAAAATACGGCTCATGCCATGTCGGCTTCCACCGCGTGGGGTCGGACGGGTCAGGCAAGCGGGCGAAGACGTGTTCCACCTTGGCTGTGAGTCCACCGAATTTGTCTCGCGATCCAGACATACCAGGTCTCCCCCTCTCCCTACTCCACGGGAAGGATGGGCCGTGAGGGATGTGTATAGAAGCTTTGGAGAGCAAACGCTGTGCCACTCTCGAGGTTTTGGTGTCCTCGTACGGGCAAGGGGGAGTGGTATGCCCCTCTTTGCTGTGCCTCCTCCTCTGCCTACCTCAACTGCGACGTTGTTTTTTCTTTGCCGTTCTGTAAGTCCTTAGGAGAGGCGATACAGCGTTTGTTCGGGGATGGCTGCTGATACTGTGGGTGTGCACCGTCGTTGACCGCATACAGCCTGTATGCAATAGCATACAGGTCCTCGGTGAAAGGCCAAGCCCAGCTTCCTCCTCCCTCCTGCTCTCCTCCCCCGGATCGCAGGGAAGCAACATCTCCGGTCCCGCCACACCTGGGAGGAACACGAGGGCAATTGCCGATAGGGCTCACTATCAGTCAGAGTCTCCCCCCTAACGGGTCAGCGGGGTTAGGGAGGATATTGTGTGGCCACTGGCAGTGTCGGGACCGTGGAGATGATCGTTAACTGTCACCTGTGGTAAAGGTACGAGCCTCACCGGATGACGTATTGACGGCATCAGATATGCTATGTACCCTCTTGATGATGCACAGCATGTCTGCTGGCTCTTCCATCCTGTGGAGGAGAAAGTCGTCACAAAACAATCCATCGTTAGCTCAACAGGCAGTCAAAGCTTGCGTGGTGAGGAAGTCTGCGGTGAAGGTGCGTGTCTGGGTGCATAAGTCCTCTATTGCAGGCCTCGGCCTCTTTGCAGCACAGGATATTCGGAAAGGGACCCGCATTCTCCCATACATTGGCGAAAAGATTCCCAAAGACGAAAGTACGAAACGACTAGCCCAAGGCAATGTCTACCTTTTTACCTTCAATGACCGTTACGATATCGATGGCAAAACCCTGAAGAATACGGCCCGCTTCGTCAACCACTCCTGTGATCCCAACTGTGAAGGGGTGTGATCGCGCCATTCCCAATGAGCTACGCCGCCTGTGGCCTCGGTTGAGCGACTTTCGCCATCTCCTCTTGAATCATAGGCAGGGGTTGAGAAGCCAAGTACCGTTGATGGACGTGCTCCCAGACGCCACTGAGC
>WNGA01005495.1_pt1 | contig 19392 bp, 30 predicted proteins | sample 5400061 | NCBI WGS metagenome assembly WNGA01 (sample SAMN13153366, study PRJNA577476) | soil metagenome | isolation source: 100 cm soil or saprolite under grassland replicate 2 | place: USA:California | collected 2016-06-15 | reverse complement strand
GAGGGGCTCGATGGAGAACCGGGAGCGCGTCGGGCTGACGCTCTCCTCCTGGATCTGTGGCCTTGCGACGATGAACACCTGACTACCTCCTCCGGCAGGGGATCATCCATTCCTCCCCGCCGATCACGGCCCGCTCGACAGGCCGGCCGGTCTTATGCACCCCGGCGCTACACGCGCCGGCGCTTCTTGGGCCGGCACCCGTTGTGGGGAACCGGCGTGACGTCCTGGATACCGGCGACCTCCAGACCGGTCGCCGCGAGCGAGCGGATGGCCGTCTCGCGGCCGGAGCCGGGGCCCTTCACGAACACGTCCACCTTCTGCAGCCCGTGTTCCTGGGCCTTCCTCGCCGCTGCCTCGGCCGCGAGCTGGGCGGCGAACGGGGTGGACTTGCGGGATCCCTTGAACCCGACGTTGCCCGCGCTGGCCCACGAGAGGGTGTTGCCCTGAAGGTCGGTGATGGTGACGATGGTGTTGTTGAACGTCGACTTGATGTGTGCCTGGCCGTGGACGACGTTCTTCTTCTCCTTCTTCCTGGTCTTCTTGGCCTTGGGCTTCGCCATGGCCTAGCCCTTCTTCCCCGCGGCCGGCTTCTTCCTGCCGGGGACGGTCTTCTTCGGCCCCTTGCGGGTCCGGGCGTTCGTGTGCGTCCGCTGCCCGTGGACCGGGAGGCTCCGGCGGTGCCGGATGCCCTGGTAGGCGCCGATCTCGATCTTGCGCTTGATGTCCTGCGCCACCTCTCGGCGGAGGTCCCCCTCGACCTTGAACGTGCGGTCGATGAACTCGCGGATGCGAGCCACCTCCTCCTCGGAGAGGTCCCGAACCTTCCGTCCCCCCTCGACGCCCGTCCCTTTCACGATCTGGAAGGCACGGGTTGGACCGATCCCGTAGATGTAGCGAAGGGCGATGTCCACCCGCTTGTCGCGGGGAAGGTCGACGCCTGCGATCCGTGCCACTCGGGCTCCCTTCTACCCCTGCCGCTGCTTGTGCCGGGGGTTCGTGCAGATGACCCGGACCCGGCCATGGCGGCGGATGATCTTGCACCGCTCACACATCTTCTTCACCGACGGCCGCACCTTCATCGTCCGAACCTCTCCCGTTGTGCCCGTTTTCGAGTTGCACCCGGAACATGGCGTTGGGGAGCGGCTCGGTGACCGTTCCCTCGACCTCGATAGCGTCCTTCTTCGGCAAGCTCTCCCAAGTGTTCCTCGTCGCCGGACAGGCCCCATCCCCCCAAGGACGAGCCAAAACCGCCCCCGGCCGGGGACAGGCAGTCAGTATACGGGCGCCCCCTGGTTCGCGTCCACGCCGGCGCTCCCTGCCGGGGGACCCGGGGCAAACGTGCAGCTGGAGGCATCTGTTTCGGGGTGTGGGCGCGGCCCGCAGGCCGCACGTCTCGGGGGCGTGGGCGAGAGGAGCCTTGCTCCCGGCGGCTCGTGAGTCCATCCACGAGAAGTCGATCAACCCCTATCCACAGGCACGTTCCCCCAAAGCTTCCCCCATCTTGGGGATGGCGCCGCCGGCTCCACAAAAGAAGAATTAGGTCGATCGATCTAGGTTGAGTCGCGTTTGAGATCCAAGGTTGGTCGTGCGGGTGATATCTGTCGGGGATCCTGAGGGGCGAGCGGTCGAGATGAGATCCAACCGCAGCTCCCGAGTTTTCCCCAGATCCAGATAGGGGGAGTCTCCAAATGAGCACGTCACGCCGCTTCGAGCTGTCCAAGGCCTGGACTGTCGCATTTCGGAACCGCACGCGCCGCCGTCGGAATCTCAGGCGTCGTCTCGCGGCGACCGACGCGCGGATCTTTGGAGCGCGCGAGGCCAGCCCGACACGCCCTTGGGAGAGGCCGGCCGGCCGTGCCAATGCGAAGGCCCGGTCCTTCAAGCTGCGGAGCAGCGCGCGGTCGGGCCGTTCCGGTCGTCGGATCTTTCGCGCAGCAGTTGGAGCGGGGCTGTTTGTGCTCTTTATGATCGGTGGTCAGGCCTTTGCCGTCCACGACCTCGGACTGTTCGAGCTGGACCGCAACGCCGTCGACGACTCAGGGGTGTCCCTCCCGGACGACTGGGCCACGCTTTACGGGGGCGGCGGGAGCGCCGACGACTTCACCGGCATCCTGCCCGACATCGGCGCGGACGGCGGTACCCAGTTCCAGGGCGGCGGCTCCAAGGACGACCTGAACATCACCCAGTGGCTGTGGAAAAAGGGTGAGCCGCTCGACAAGGACGACATCACGAACGCCTATGCCGCGGCCTACGTGAACACCAGGGACACCGGCGAAAATAACGTCGGCGACCTGATCATCTACTACGGGCTCGACCGCTTCTCCAGCAACGGGTCGGCGCAGGTGGGGTTCTGGTTCCTCCAGGATCCGGACTTCGGCCTCACTAACATCCAGTCCGGGGGCGGCTTCAAGTTCAGCGGCGTCCACCAGGACAACGACGTCCTGGTTCAGAGCAATTTCAGCCAGGGCGGCGTCATCGACCGCATCACCGTCTACAAGTGGCAGGCGGGGGCTCTCGTCCAGGTCTTGTCCGCGGCTGATTGTCTGGCCCCGTCCCCGGCCGACGACGCCGCCTGCGGGACGGTGAACCGGTCCCCTCAGACCGCTCCCTGGCCGTACACGCCCAAGGCGAACGAGGGCTCCCCGGGCACGTTCCTGACGGGCGCCTTCTTCGAGGGCGGGATCAACATCTCCCGCCTGATCCCGAACGCCGGATGCTTCACCGGCTTCCTGGCCGAGACACGCACGTCGACGCCGTTCGACGCGAGGCTGAAGGACTTCGTGACGGGTAATTTCGACCTGTGCCGGGTCTCTGTCCAGAAGACCGGCGACACCCTGGGGAAGGTCGGAGACGACGCCGCCTACACCATCACCATCACGAACGAGGGCTCCATCACCATCTACAAAGACGACATCACGGATACGCTGCTCGGTGACATCACGCTGAACGGCGTCGACCAGGTGAACCCGTTCGTCATATCCAACACCTGCGGCGCGAGCCTGGCGCCGCACGCTTCCTGCACCATCACGCTCAGCCGGGAGGTGCTGGCGAGCGATCCCGATCCGCTGCCGAATGTGGTGTCCATCACCTACCGAGGCAAGGCCGACCTCAGTGGAATAGCCGTCGGCGCCACCGACGACCACTCGGTGAACCTGTTCCAGCCGTCGATCACGGTCACCAAGACCGGGGACGATCTTTCCAAGGTGGGCGATGAGGTCAACTACACGATCAAGGTGTGCAACACCAGCTCGGCGGACACGCCGGACTTGGTCAAGGACACCGTGACGGACAGCCTGATCGGGGGCGTGGACGCCGCGTTCGGCGCCTCGCTTGCCTCCGGCCAGTGTGAGTCGCACGACTTCACCCGTACCGTGCAGGCGAACGACCCAGATCCGTTGGTCAACACGGCCACGGCGCACTACCACCCGACCGGGTTCCCCAACGACATCACCGCCTCGGACGACCACACGGTGAACCTGTTCCAGCCGAGCGTGACCATCGACAAGACCGGAGACGAGCTCTCCAAGGTCGGGGACACCGTCCAGTACACGATCACCGTCACCAACACCTCCTCCCCGGACAGCCCCAACCTGACCTGCGCCATCACCGACGCACTCCTGGGCATCAACAAGCAGGTCAATCTGGCTTCCGGGGCGCAGGACGTGACCAACGCCCCCCGGGAGGTTCAGCCGGGTGACCCAGATCCCCTGGTGAACACGGCCTCGGTGACGTGCACCGTGGATGGGTTCGGCAACGTCATCGGGCCGGAGACAGCCTCCCACTCGGTGAACCTGTTCACCCCGTCCGTCGAGGTGATCAAGGACGGCCCGTCGTCGGCGCACGTGGGTGACACGATCACCTACACGTTCGTGATCAACAACACCTCGTCCGGCGACAGCCCCAACCTGCTGCTGGACAGCGTGACGGACACCGTCATCGGTAACCTGACGCCCGCGGCGACCACCGCCGGATGTGGCACGCTCGCGCCCAACGGCTCGTGCAACTTCAGCGCGACCTACACGGTCCAGGCAGGCGACCCAGACCCGTTGGTGAACGTGGTGACCGTTCACTACCACCCGGCGGATTTCCCCAACGACGTCACCGACGACGACGACCACTCTGTGAAGATCGAGCGTGAGCTGGCCCAGCTGGCCCACACCGCAACGACGTGCGAGGAGTTCATCACTCAGACTGGGGACGCGGTCCCGCCGCTGACCGAGCTCACCTACGGGCTCCAGGGCGGCGTGATCAACAACGTGAGCCCCGGCGTGTTCTTCTTCTACGCCTCGCACAGCGTCACCGGGTCCCAGGACCTACTGGTCGTCGATGTGATCGAGCGGTTCAACGCCGCCAACGGGCCTGTCACCGACGACTTCGTGGTCCAGCAGGATCAGGCGTTCCTGTACCGAGTCCAGGACAGCACGTGCACCAAGATCACCACCAACGTCACGACGAGCATCAACGGTGGTCAGGTGGTCATTACGTACGACCCAGCAGGTGATGTCCCGACGGGAACCTACGTTGTCGGCGTGAAGTACACGCCATCCGACGCGCTGATCGGCCAGGAGCCCTGCCACGGTGGGGCGACCCCCTGCAGGTACTACTTCATCCCGAGCCGTGATGGGACGGAGCAGACCGCCAGGGCCCAGTCCTTCCTGTTCCGGCAGCGGTAGTCGAGGAGGCACAACGGAAAGGGGCCGGTCGAGTGACCGGCCCCTTTCCTTCGAGAGCCATGGCCAGGGTCCCCAAATGGGTCACGATCACCGCAGCGCTCGCCATCATCGCGGTCATCGCGGCGTTGGCGGTGGCGATCGGTAGCGGCCTCGATTAGCGGGCGGCAACATTCCGCGGCCCCCGCGAGGGTCTCGCCGGGATCGGGAGCCTACGCGCCCGGCGCGGGATTCGCCTCGCTGCTGGAGGCGACGTCGGCGGGTTCGTCTTCGCGTGCCTCGCCCACTACTACGACCTGGTCCCTCACCCCGGCCTCGATCGTGGCTTCGATGCCCCTGGTGGTGTCGACCATACGATCCCGTATGACCCGCAACTCCTCCATCAGGGCCTCATGGCGCGACGCCAGGCTCGAAAGGACCCTGTCGGACTCCCTCTTGGCCTCTCGCAGCGCTTCTGCCGCCTGAAGGTGAACGTCCTCGGCTTTGCTCTGGGCGTCCAGGCGGATCTTGTCGGCCTCCGTCCTGGCCTTGGCCTCGACTTGCTCGGCCCTGGCCGCGACCTCTCCTCGGGATCTTTCGGCCTCTTTTTGGATGCGATCGGCTTCGGACTTCGCCTCGGCGACGATACGGACGGCCTCCGCCTCCGCATCCTGGCGGAGCTTCTCGACATCCCGATCGAAGGTCCGCATCAGATCGGCCACCCGAGCGCCAACGCCGTCGTACTCGTCTTGAGCGGTGGGAGCCTGCTCCTCAGGGGTAACGTCCCGCTGACTCAATTCCGCTTGGAGCCGCCGTACTTCAGTCTTCAGGGCGTCCAGGTGGTCTGTCAGCCGCGTCACGTACTCCAAGACCTGATCCGGGTCGTATCCCCGCCGCACCGTGGCGAACGTCGGAAGGTTCAAACCGGCGGTTGCCAACGGTGGCGTGCCTGATTCCTGGGTGGCCATACGTGTCCTCCTATCGGATCCACCGATGCATCGACGTTAGCCTTCCTCCACCTGGAAGGTAACTGCCATCCGGGGGCACCCTGTAGGTCGATCTCCCTAAGGCATTCGTCCCAAGGACCCAAGGAATCGCCCATCCAGCTGTTTGCTGAGGCACGGCGAGGGGCCTAAGGGCTGAGGTCGGGTCGCCCGTTCGAAGAGCTGATCGACGTCGCGTCCGCCCCCTCGCCCCCACGTGCCTCCCGCACGATCACGACCTGATCTCCGATCGAGCCCTCGATGGTCGTCTCCAGGTCCTTCGCCGTGACCAGCATGCGGTCGCGCATGGCTCGAAGTTCATCCACCAGGGCATCCCGGCGCGCGAGCAGGGTCGATAACGCCTGGTCGGACTCGATCCGGGCTTCCCGAAGCGTCTGCTCCGCATCGGCGCGCGTCTGGGCAGCCTCGTCCTGCGCGTTCAGGCGGGTACGCTCGGCGTCCGTCCGGGCCTCGGCCAGGAGGCGCTCGCTGTCGGTCCGCGCGTACGCGAGCAGGCGCTGGACCTCCGCCTCTGCCTCGCCACGAAGCCTCTCCACGTCTTGATCGAACATCCTCACCAGGTCGGCCACCCGTGATGAGATGCCGTCGTAGGGATCCTGCCCGCCGACCGCGTCTTGCACCGCGATGCCCTGACGGCGCGCGTCCCGGAGCTCCGACTCGAGCCGCTGGACATTGGACTCCAAAGCTTCGACGTGGTCGGCGACCCCGCTCAGGTATTCGATGACCTGGTTGGGGTCATACCCGCGAAAGACCGTGGCGAACGTCGGCTGGCGGATACGGCCGGCGCTCGGCGATGGCGAAAGGTCTGTCTCCCATGTGCCCACAGTTCCCCCCTGTCGATCCGAGGAGTGGGGAAGTTCCCCCTCAGGCCGGAGAGTAGCCCCATCCAGGCACTTCGCGCTAGCCGCGAGCTGTGAGGACTTCTCGGCCATCCTCGGTGACCGCGATCGTGTGCTCGGAGTGCGCGGCCAGGGACCGATCGGCGGTCACCACGGTCCAATCGTCGGCCAGGACCCGGGTCTTCCAGTCGCCCATGGTGACCATGGGCTCGACCGCGACCACCAGGCCGGGCCGAAGCTCGGGCCCCCGGCCAGGGAGCCCGTAATTCGGGATCTGGGGGTCCTCGTGTAGGCTTCGGCCGATCCCGTGGCCGACGTACTCGCGAACCACCGAGAACCCCGCTCCCTCCACCACTTGCTGCACAGCGTGGGAGATGTCCGACAGACGACCCCCCGGCCGGATCTGGGAGATCCCGGCCTCCAGGGCCTCCTCGGTCACCCGGACGAGCTTCTCGGCCTCCGCCGAGAGTGGCTCGGCCACGAACACCGTGATCGCCGAGTCCGCGTGGTAGCCGTCCCAGATGGCCCCGAAATCGAGCGACAGTACGTCGCCCTCCTTCAGGATCCTCTTGGGGGAGGGGATCCCGTGGACGACCTCCTCGTTCAGCGAGGCGCAGATCGAAGCGGGGAATCCCCGGTACCCCTTGAACGAGGGCGTCGCCTTCCGTTCCCGGATGAACGCCTCCGCCACCTCGTCCAGGTCGGCGGTGGAGACCCCCGGTCCGACGGCCGCCAGTACCGTGTCGATCGTCTCGGCGACGATGCTGCCGGCCACCCGCATCTTGGCCACCTCGTCCGGTGACTTGAGGATGATCATGCTTCCAGGTCCAGCAGGTCGGACAGGGCCTCGATGGTGCGGTCGGCCACGACCTCCTCGGGGGCTTCGGCATCGATGTCCCGCAGCAGCCCCCGTTCCCAGAAGTACAGGACGAGCGGTTGGGTCTCTCGTCGATACACCTGCAGCCGGCGCCGGATCGTCGCCTCGTCGTCGTCGGACCGCGCCTGGAGCCGGTGTCCGCAGACGTCACAGATGCCCTCGACCCGGGGACGCTTGAAGTTCAGGTTGTAGACACGCTTGCAGTTCGGGCAGACCAGCCGGCCGGTCAGCCGCTTCACCGCCACCTCGTCCCCGATCTTGAAGTTCAGGACGGCGGAGAGCGGACGGCCCGCGGCGGCCAGGGCCCCTTCCAACGCCTGGGCCTGGGCCACCGTGCGGGGGAACCCATCGAGGATGAACCCCTCCCTGGTATCCGGTTGGTCTAGCCGCTCCAAGACCATGTTCACCGCGATGTCGTCGGGAACGTAGTCGCCGCGATCCATGTACTCCTTGGCCGCCAGCCCGAGGGCCGTCCCCTTCGCGACGTGGTTACGGAAGATATCGCCGGTCCCGATCACGGCGAGCCCGTAGCGGTCCGACAGCCTCCTGGCCTGGGTGCCCTTTCCCGCCCCCGGGGGACCGAGGAGGACAATCCTCATGGCTACTTCAGGAATCCTTCGTAGTGCCGCATGAGCAGCTGGGACTCGAGCTGCTTCATGGTCTCGAGGGCCACGCCGACCGTGATGAGCAGCGAGGTTCCACCGAACGGGAACTGCTGGATGACCCAGAAGGCGAAGACGATCGACGGCAGGAGGGCGATGCCCGCCAGGAACAGCGAGCCGGGCAATGTGATGCGGACGAGGACGTCGTTCAGGTAGTTCGCCGTGGGCTGGCCGGGTCGGATCCCGGGGATGAATCCTCCGTACTTCCGTAAATTGTCGGCGGTATCCACCGGGTTGAACGCGATGGCCGTATAGAAGTACGCGAAGAACACGATCAGCATGCCGTAGATGGCCATGTACACCAGGCTCCGCTGATTCGTGACGTAGTTGTTCACGAAGTTCGTGAACCAGCTGGCGTGGTACACGCTGGCCAGCAGGGTCGGGAAATACAGCACCGACGAGGCGAAGATGATCGGGATGACGCCGGCCTGGTTGACCTTGAGCGGGATGTAGGTACTGCCGCCGGTGGTCATCCGCCGACCCACCACGCGCTTGGCGTACTGGACCGGTATCCGCCGCTGACCCTGCTCCACGAAGACCACCCCCACCACCAGGGCCAGGCCGATCAACAGAACGACGACGAACTTCGTGTTGCTCTGCAACAGGATCGAGCGACCCTCGGTGGGGAGCCGGGAGATCACGCTGGCGAAGATGAGCACGGACATGCCGTTGCCGATCCCCCGCTGGGTGATGAGCTCACCCATCCACATGATCAAGGCCGTGCCGGCGGTGAAGATCAGCACGATCAGCGCGATGTTCGGCGCAGTGAACGTGCCCGGACGGAACACGTCGACCCCGTTCAACTGCTGGGAACCGGTATGGAACAGGAACACGAGACCGGTGGACTGGAGGAGCGCCAGGACGACCGTCACGTACCGGGTCCACTGATTGATCTTCTTGATGCCCGTCTCTCCCTGCTTCTGCCATTGCTCGAGCTTTGGGATCACTACGGTGAGGAGCTGCATGATGATGGAGCTCGTGATGTACGGCATGATCCCCAGGCCGAACACTGCCATCCGGGTGAGCGCCCCCCCGGAGAACAGGTCGATGAACGACAGGAACCCGCCCTGGCCCTGCGACTTGAACGCCTGCGTCAACCGGTCGATGTCGACGATGGGAACGGGCACGTGCGAACCGAAGCGGTAGATGGCGATGATGAACAGCGTGAACAGGATCTTCTTGCGGAGGTCCGGGACCTTGAAGGCGTTGACGAAGGCGCGCAGCACGAGAGCTCGATTCTACCCCGTCAGGTGACGACCTCGGTCGTGCCTCCGGCGGCCTCGATCTTGGCCTTGGCCGCCTCGGAGAACGCGTGGGCCTTGACGGTCAGCGCCCGTCCGATGTCGCCTCGGGCCAGCACCTTCACCGGCCGTCCCCCGTGGATCAGGCCGCGCGCCAGCATGGCGGCGGGATCGACCTCGCCGCCCTCGAACGCTTGGGCCAGCGTCGCCACGTTCACCACCGAGTACTCGACCCGGTTGCGGTTGGTGAAGCCCTTCAGCTTGGGCACGCGACGCTGGAGCGGCATCTGGCCGCCCTCGAACCCCAGCTTGGGATTGTGGCGGGCGCCATAGCCCTTGGTCCCCCGGCCCGCCGTCTTGCCCTGGCCGGCGGCCCTGCCCCGGCCGACGCGGCGCTTCCGGCGGGTGGCGCCGGGAGCGGGACGGAGATGATGGAGCTTCATCCCTTCTCCTGCCTCCCACTTTTCGCCGAGCGACCACTCGACGTCTCTTCGACCTTCACCAGGTGGCTGACTTTGGCGATCATGCCTCGGATCTCGGGGCGGTCGTCCTTGACCACCGAGTCGCCCAGGCGGTGCAGCCCCAACCGCCGGACCGTGGCCTTCTGATCCTTCGGCCGGTGAATCACGCTCCGGATCTGGGTGACCTTAAGCCTGGTCACCGTAGGCCTCCTCCAGCTTGGCCGCCCGGGCCGCCTGCATCCGCTCGTCCGCGGCGGCCACGGCCGAGAGCATCGGCTTGGGCGCCACCTCGCTCAGCTGCCGACCGCGGAGCCTGGCCACCTGCTCGGGCCGCTTGAGGCTCCGCAGCCCGGCCGTTGCCGCCTTCACGATGTTGATCGCGTTGCTCGACCCCAGGGACTTGGACAGGATGTCCTTGATCCCCGCGCACTCGACCAGGGCCCGGACCGGGCCGCCGGCGATGACCCCGGTGCCCGGTGCGGCCGGCTTGAGGAGCACGATGCCGGCACCGTCCTCCCCGATCACCTGGTGCGGGATGGTGGTCCCCATCATCGGAACCTCGAACATCTTGCGCTTGGCTTCCTCGACCCCCTTGGCGATGGCCGCGGGGACCTCCTTGGCCTTGCCGTACCCAACGCCGACGCGTCCCGCGCCGTCGCCGACCACGACGAGCGCGGCGAAGGAGAAGCGGCGGCCGCCCTTGACCACCTTGGCCACACGGTTGATCGCGATGACCCGCTCCTCGTACATGCCCTTCTCTCCGGCCGACGCGTCGTACCGTCGCATCAGATCGCCAATCCTCCTTCCCTGGCCCCCTCGGCCAGCGCGGCGATCCGGCCGTGATATAGCCGGCCGCCACGGTCGAACACCGCCGCCTGAACGCCGGCCTGCTTCGCCCGGTCGGCGATCAGGGCCCCGACGGCCTTGGCCGCGACCTTCTTGTCGCCCTTGGTTCCGCCGCTACCGACTTCGCGGTCTGACGCCGAGACAACCGTGCGAGAGGAGACGTCGTCGATCAGCTGCACGTAGATGTGCCGGTTCGATCGGTACACGGCCAGGCGCGGGCGCGCCGCGGTGCCCGAGATCTTGCGCCGGATCCGGAGGCGTCGGCGCGCCCGCGCCGAACGCTTGTCGTTCCCGCGCTGGACCGTCCTCATGACGTCGCGCCCTTCGCCGCCTTGCCGGCCTTCTTGCGGACGAACTCGCCCTCGTACCGGATGCCCTTGCCCTTGTACGGCTCGGGCTTGCGGATCTGCCGGATGTCCGCGGCCACCTGCCCGACCTGCTGCTTGTCGTTCCCCCGGATGATCACGCTGGTGGGCGCGGGGACCTCGAACTCGATGCCGTCTGGACACGGCACGGGGACCGGATGCGAGTACCCCACCGAGACCTCCAGGTCCTTGCCCCGGAGGGAGGCCCGGTACCCGACGCCGACGATCTGGAGGCGCTTCTCGTAGCCCTTGGTCACGCCCTCGACCATGTTCGCGATGAGGGTGCGCGTCAGGCCATGCAGGCTCTTGTGGAAGCCCTCGTCGCTCGGGCGCTCGACCCGGATCACCCCGTCGTCGCGCACGACGCGCATCTCCGGGTGCAAGCGCCGGGACAGGGTTCCCCGCGGCCCGTTCACCGTCACCATCGTGTCCTGGTCGATCGCCACCTCGACGCCGGCCGGGATTTCGATGGGTTGCTTACCGATCCGACTCATCGCTTCGTCCTCACCACACGTAGGCCAGGACCTCGCCGCCGATGCCACGGCGAGAGGCCTCCCGGTCAGTGATCACGCCCTGGGAGGTGGACAGGATGGCGATGCCGAGCCCGCCCATGACCCGAGGAAGCTTGTCGCGCACGGCGTACACGCGGCGACCTGGGGTGGAGATGCGGCGCAGGCCGGTGATGGTCCGTTCCCGCTTCGCCCCGTACTTCAGGCGGACCCGCAGAGCCCGGTGGACGCCCTCGCCCTCAGTCTCGAAGCTGTCCACGAACCCTTCCGTCGCGAGGATCTTGAGGATGGCCTGGTTGAGCTTGGACGCCGGCATGAGCAGGTCGTCCTTGTACGCCACGTTGGCGTTGCGGATCCTCGTCAGCATGTCGGCGACGGGATCGGTGACGTTGGTCCGAACGAGGGCTTTCACCATGATGCCTTCGTCACCCCCGGCAGCTCACCGATGTGCGCAAGCTCGCGGAAGCAGATCCGGCACAGCAGGAACCTGCGGTACACGGCCCGAGCCCGGCCGCACCGACGGCACCGGGTGTGCTCGCGCACGGCGAACTTCGCCGGCTTGAGCTGCTTCTCGATCTTCGCCTTCCCTGCCATCTCGACCCTCTCGCTACGAGGCCGCCGCGGTCACGGCCGGGGCCCCCTCGAACGGGAACCCCAGCGCGATCAACAGCGCCCTGCCTTCGTCGTCCGTCTTCGCCGTCGTCGCGACGGTGATGTCCATCCCCCGGACCTTCACCACCTTGTCGTAGTCGACCTCCGGGAAGATCAGCTGCTCCGTCAGCCCGAGCGTGTAGTTCCCGTGACCGTCGAACGACCGTCGTGATAGCCCCCGGAAGTCGCGGATCCTGGGGACGGCCACCGTGATGAGGCGGTCGACGAACTCCCACATGCGGTCGCCCCGAAGGGTGACCTTGGCCCCGATGGACATGCCCTCCCGGAGCTTGAAGCCAGCGATCGATTTCCGGGCCTTGGTCACCACCGGTCGCTGCCCTGTGATGACCGCCAGGTCCTGGGTGGCCGCCTCCAGCATACGAGCATCCTTCAGGGCGTCACCCACGCCCATGTTGATGACGACCTTCTGGAGCCGCGGGACCTCCATGGCGTTGGCGTATCCGAGCTCCTGGCGGAGGCGCGGGAGCACCTCCTCGCGATAGCGGACCTTCAGCCGAGGCACGTAGCGCTCGCTCACAGCTCCGCCTCGCACTTGCGGCAGATCCGGACCTTCTTGCCGTCGGACCCCACCTCGTGGCCCACCCGGGTGGGCCGGCCGCAGGACTTGCACACGATCTGGACGTTGGAGATGTCGACGTACAGCTCCATGTCGATGATGCCGCCCTGCTGGAGCTGCTGTCCGCTGGTGGATCGGCGGCCCGTGGCCCGCTGATGCTTCTTGGCCATGGCCCCGCCCTCCACCAGGATGCGCCCGTCTTTGGGCACCACCCGGACCACCCGGCCTCGGTGGCCGCGGCTCTTCCCCGTCATCACCTGCACGGTGTCGTCCTTCTTGACGTCGACTCCTGGCATCGTCACAGCACCTCCGGTGCGAGCGAGATGATCTTCATGAACCGCTTCTCCCGCAGCTCGCGGGCCACCGGGCCGAAGATCCTGGTCCCCCGGGGGTTCCGCTGGTCGTTGATGAGGACCAGGGCGTTGTCGTCGAAGCGGATGTAGGAGCCGTCGGCGCGGCGGCGCTCCTTGGCCGTGCGCACCACGACACCCTTCACCACCTCGCCCTTCTTCACAGCGCCGCCGGGGAGCGCGTCCTTCACCGAGCCCACGACGACGTCGCCGATCCCGGCGTAGCGGCGGTGGGAGCCACCGAGGACGCGGATCACCAGGACCTCCCTGGCCCCCGTGTTGTCCGCGACCCTGCAACGGGTCTCCTGCTGGATCACCGTTCCCTCACTTCGCCCGTTCCACGATCTCCACGACCCGCCACCGCTTGGTCTTCGACAGAGGACGAGTCTCGACTACGCGGACGGTGTCACCCACGTGCGCCTCGTTCGCTTCGTCGTGCGCCGCAAGCCGGGACGAGCGCCGAACGGTCTTCTGATACAGCGGATGGCGGATCTGCCGGTCAATCTTGACCAGCACGGTCTTGTCCATCGCGTCGGACACCACCACGCCGGTGCGGACCTTCCGCCGGCCGCGTTCGTTCGCCTGGGTCACGTCTCGCTCGCTTCCTTCTTGCGCCCTCGCCGTCGCCTCGTTCGCCTCCCGGTCTCCTGCTCGGATCCTTCGGCCTCCGCGAGCTCCTCGCCCGGCTCGAGAAGGTCATCGAGGGGCTCGCCCTTCTTCGTCCCGGCGGCCTGGGCCTGGCGGGACTCGGCCATCGCCTCGCCATCGGCCCGCGCCAGTTCCTCCTCCACCACCTGCTCCGGCTGGCGTTCGCGCAGCACGGTCAGGATCCTCGACACGTCGTGCCGCACGTCCTTGATGCGCATGGGGTTGTCGAGCTGCCCCGTGGCCAGCTGGAACCGCAGGTTGAAAAGCTCCTCCTTGTGCGACTCCAGCCGCTCGATGAGCTGATCGTCCGGGAGCTCGCGGAGCTCGGCCACCCTGGTCACTCCGACCCTCCCGCCCGGCTGATGAACTTGGTCTTGATGGGGAGCTTGTGGGCCGCTCGGCTCATGGCCTCCTTGGCCACCTGCTCGGTGACCCCCGAGAGCTCGAACATCACCCGGCCGGGCTTGACCACCGCGACCCACCCCTCCGGGTTGCCCTTGCCCGAGCCCATCCGGGTCTCGGCCGGTTTCTTGGTGAACGGCTTGTCGGGGAAGATGTTGATCCACACCTTGCCACCACGGCGGATGTGTCTGGTGATGGCCACCCGAGCCGCCTCGATCTGGCGGTTGGTGATCCACGCCGGCTGGAGGGCCACCAGGCCGTAGTCACCGAAGTGCACCTCGGTCCCGCCCTTGGCCCGGCCCCGCATGCGGCCCCGATGGACCTTCCGGTGCTTGACCTTCTTGGGGGCGAGCATCAGGCCTCGCTCCCTTCAGCGGCCGGCGTCTCCTCGGGGTTTGCGCCGGGCTCGGGGGTCGCCCCGTCCTCGCCGGCCTCATCGCCGCGCTCGGTGCTCGGCTCGGGGACAGCTGGCTCCTCGGTCTCGATGGCCTCGGCCTCGGCCTGGTCGGTGATCAGGGCGCCGGTGGAGGCCCCCCCGGCCGATACCTGCGCCAGGGCCCGGGCCCGAGCAAGCTCTGTCTCCTTCTCCGCGGCCGGGATCTCGTCCCCGTGGTACACCCACACCTTCACCCCGATCTGCCCGAAGGTCGTCTTCGCCTCGGCCGTGCCGAAGTCGATCCGAGCCCGGAGGGTATGCAACGGGACCCGCCCCTCGCGGTACCACTCGCGTCGCGACATCTCGGTCCCGCCGAGGCGGCCGCCGCATTGCACCCGGACGCCGAGCGCTCCGGCCCGCATAGCCGTCTGGACAGCCCGGCGCATGGCCCGGCGGAAGGAGACCCGCCCGGCCAGCTGTTCGGCCACGCCCTGGGCGAGCAGTGTGGCATCGGTCTCCGGCCGGAGCTGACTGGCTGCGGAGTTCATGTCCTCGACCTTCACGTCGACCCGCTTCTTGGTCACCCGCTCGATGTCCCGGCGGATCCGGTCGACTTCGGCGCCCTTGCGGCCGATAACGATGCCGGGACGGGCCGTCCGGATGAACACCCAGATCTGGTCGCCCTTGCGCTCGATGTCGATGCTGGAGATGCCGGCCCGGGACAGGCGGCTGCGGATGTGCTTGCGGATCCACACGTCCTCGTGCAGGGAGTCCGCGTAGTCGCGGCCCCCGAACCAGTTGGACTTCCACGTGTAGATGACCCCCAGCCGAAGTCCGTACGGATTGACCTTGTGACCCATCAGGGTTCCTCTCCCAACGATTTCACGATCAGCGTGATGTGCGAGGTGCGCTTCCTGATCCTGGCCGCCCTGCCGTAGGCTCGGGGCCGCCACCGCTTAAGCGTGGGGCCTTCATCGACCCATGCCCGGTCGACGACAAGGTTCTGGGCCGCCACCCCGGGCCCCTGCTCGGCGTTGGCCACCGCCGAGTTCAGTGCCTTCTCGATCGTGCGCGACGCGGACTGGGGCGCGAACCGCAGGATCCGGCGGGCCTCCTCGACCTGCCGGCCCCTGATGAGGTCGACCATCCGCCGCGCCTTCATCGGCGAGAGCCGTACGTATTTGATCGTCGCTTTGGCTTCCATCCCCTACCTGACCGTCGTGCTCCGCTCGGCCCGAGCGTGGGACCGGAAGGTCCGGGTGGGCGCGAACTCTCCGAGCTTGTGGCCGACCATCGACTCGGACACGTAGATGGGCACGTGCTTTCGTCCGTCGTGGACGGCGATGGTGTGCCCGACCATCTCCGGGACGATCGTCGAACGACGGGACCAGGTCCGCACTACCTTCTTCTCGCCACGGCGGTTCATCTCCACGACCCGAACCATCAGGTGGTCGTCCACGAACGGGCCCTTCTTGATCGACCTCGGCACGTCTATCCACGCCCCTTCCCACGGCGACGGACGATGAGCTTGCTCGACGCCTTGTTCTTCTTGCGCGTCCGCCCTTCCTTCTTCCCCCATGGCGAGGTGGGGTGGCGGCCACCGGAGCTCTTGCCCTCCCCGCCGCCGAGCGGGTGATCCACGGGGTTCATGGCCACTCCACGGACCGAGGGCCGCTTCCGGCGCCACCGGCTGCGTCCGGCCTTGCCCAGCTGAACCAGCTCGTGCTCGGGGTTACCCACGACGCCGACCGTCGCCCGGCACGTCGCCTCGACCAGCCGGGTCTCGCCCGACGGCAAGCGAACCGTGGCGTACCGGCCCTCCTTGGCCATCAGTTGCACGCTGGTCCCCGCCGAGCGGGCCATGCGCGCGCCAGCTCCCGGCTTGAGCTCCAAGGCGTGCAGCGTCGTCCCGACCGGGATGTTCCGAAGGGCCAGGGCGTTTCCGGGACGAACGTCCGCCCCCTCGCCGGAGACCACGGTGTGGCCGACCTCGAGACCTTGCGGCGCAAGGATGTAGCGCTTCTCGCCGTCGAGATAGTGCAGCAAGGCGATCCGAGCCGTCCGGTTGGGGTCGTACTCGATGTGCGCCACCTTGGCCGGGACACCGTCCTTGTCTCGCCGGAAGTCGATGACCCGGTACCGGCGCTTGTTGCCGCCGCCCTGGTGCCTGGCCGTCACTCGCCCGTGGGTGTTTCGGCCGGCCTTGTTGCGCCCCTTGGCCACGAGCGACTTCTCCGGGCGGTCCCTGGTGACCTCTTCGAAGGTCGAACCCGTCATCCCCCGGCGGCCGGGCGTCGTCGGCTTGTACTTGCGGATGGCCACGGCTATTTCCCTGTCTCGAAGATCTCGATCGCGTCGCCCTCGGCGAGCTTGACGATGGCGCGCTTCTGGTCCGCCCGCTTGCCCTGCGTGAACCGGCGACGTTTGACCTTTCCCTGCCGGTTGAGCGTGTTCACGGAGACCACCCGGACGTTCCAGATCTGCTGGATGGCCTCCTTGATCTCCGTCTTGTTCGCCCGAGGGTCGACGAGGAACGTGTACACGTTGGACTCGAGACCGCCGTAGGACTTCTCAGAGACCACCGGACGGATGATGACGTCGCGCGGCGTCTTCACGCTTCCGCCTCCTCCGCGTCCTCGCCCGGGGCCTCGGCTGGCTGGGCCTCGGCTGGCTGGGTCCGGCCCTCCAGAGCATCCAGGGCCCCTTGGGTGAATAGGACGCGATCGGCGGCAAGCACCTCGTACGCCGCGAGCGCGGGCACGTACGCCACGCGCACCGACGCGAGGTTGCGGAAGGATCGCTCCACGATCCCGTCGCTCGACGGTCCCGGCAATACGAGGAGGACGGCGCCCGCGAGCTCGAGGGCCTCGATCACTTGGGCCGCCCGACGGGTCTTCGGCTCGTCGAACCGGAGCTCGTCCACCACGGAGACCTTGCCCGACGTGAGCGCATCGGTGAGCGCGGAGCGGAGGGCACCTCGCTTCATCTTCTTGTTGACCCGCATTGAGTGGTCCCGAGGATGGGGACCATGAGCCACTCCGCCGCCGCTCCACTGCGGAGCCCGGATGGATCCCTGTCGAGAACGGCCGGTGCCCTTCTGGCGCCAGGGCTTGCGGCCCCCGCCGGAGACGTCGCCCCGGGTCTTCGTGGCATGGGTGCCCCGGCGGATCGCGGCCATGCCGGCCACGACCACCTGGTGCATGAGCGGGACGCTGACCCTCGCCTCGAAGACCTCGGGGGCCAGCTCTCGCTGGGCCACTTTCTTGCCGGAGGCGTCGACCACCTGGACCTTGGGCATCAGGCCGACCCTCCCGTCGGGGCCTTCACGGCCGACCGGACCATGACCAGCCCGCCCGACGGCCCGGGCACGGCCCCTCGGAGGAGCAGAAGGTTTCGCTCGGCGTCGGCCTGGATCACCTCGAGGTTCAGGACGGTCACCCGCTGGTTGCCCATCTGGCCGGCCATCGGCATCCCCTTGAACACGCGGGATGGGGTGGCGCACGCACCGATCGCCCCCGGCGATCGGTGCTTGCGCTCCGTCCCGTGGCTGCTCGAGAGACCCTTGAAGCCGTGCCGCTTCATCGGCCCGGCGAAGCCCTTGCCCTTCGATACGCCGATCACGTCCGCCAGCTCCCCCGCCTGGAACAGGTCCGCCCGAAGCTCCTGGCCTGCCTGGTAGTTGGCCGCGCCCTCGGTGCGGAGCTCGACCACGTGGCGGCCGGGGGGGACTCCGTGCTTATCGAAGTGCCCCTGCATGGGCTTGGTGAGCTGGTGGGATCGGGGTTCCTGGAACGCCAGCTGGACGGCCTCGTAGCCGTCCGTGGCCTCCGTCTTGACCTGAGCCACGAAGCACGGCCCGGCCTTGATCACCGTGACGGGGATGGCCCGCGTGTCGTCGAAGATCTGCGTCATGCCCAGCTTCGTCCCCAGGATGCCCTTGGTCTCTGCCATGGCTACAACTTGATCTCGATGTCGACCCCGGCGGACAGGTTCAGGCGCTGGAGCTCCTGAACCGTCTTGGAGGTGGCGTCCACGATGTCGATCAGCCGCTTGTGCGTGAGCATCTGGAAGTGCTCCCGCGAGTCCTTGTACTTGTGCGGCGAGCGGATGACCGTGTAGATGGAGCGCTCGGTCGGCAGCGGGACCGGCCCGACGACCTTGGCACCTGTTCGCGTCACGTGCTCGACGATGTCGCGAGCGGCGACGTCCAGCATCCGGTGGTCGTAGGCTCGGAGCTTGATTCGGATCTTCGGTCCGACCACTGTCCCCTCGCCCTCCCCTACTTCACGATCTTGGTCACTCGCCCGGCGCCCACGGTCCGTCCGCCCTCCCGGATGGCGAACCGCAGCGCCTCCTCCATGGCGATGGGCTTCTCCAGGGTCACCGTGACCTCCACGTTGTCCCCGGGCATGACCATCTCCACCCCCTCGGGGGTGTGAAGGGTCCCGGTCACGTCGGTGGTCCGGAAGTAGAACTGGGGCTTGTACCCGTTGAAGAACGGGGTGTGCCGGCCCCCCTCCTCCTTACTCAGCACGTAGACCTGGGAGGAGAAGTCGGTGTGCGGGGTGATGGACCCCGGCTTGGCCAGCACCTGGCCCCGCTCCACGTCGTCCTTGTCGATCCCCCGGAGCAGGACCCCGACGTTGTCGCCGGCCTGGACCTCGTCCAGGAGCTTTCGGAACATCTCCAGGTCGGTGGCCGTGGTCTTGCGGGTGTCCCGCAGCCCCACGATCTCCACCTCCTCCATCTTCTTCAGCTTGCCCCGCTCCACCCTGCCGGTGACCACGGTGCCCCGCCCGGTGATGGTGAACACGTCCTCGATGGCCATGAGGAAGGGCTTGTCGATGTCTCGGACCGGCTCGGGGATGAAGGTGTCCACGGCGTTCAACAGCTCCAGCACCCCGGCCTTGGCCGCCTCGTCGCCCTCCAGGGCCT
>WNGA01005655.1_pt1 | contig 19407 bp, 15 predicted proteins | sample 5400061 | NCBI WGS metagenome assembly WNGA01 (sample SAMN13153366, study PRJNA577476) | soil metagenome | isolation source: 100 cm soil or saprolite under grassland replicate 2 | place: USA:California | collected 2016-06-15 | reverse complement strand
CGGTTGCTGCCGGATCCCGTCCGCGCCGTGCCGAGCTCCGATTCGGCAGCCGCACGACACGGATCTGCGCTCTTCTACGCGGCGTGCGTCGCGGGAACACTCGGACCGCTCCTGCTCGCGGTCGTGGCCCGCTAGGCACTAGGCCGGAAAAACAACTTCCGCGCGCGTTCCCCCGTCGTTGCGGAGGTCGAGCCGTCCCTGCAGCTCATCGCGGACGAGCGCCCGCACGATCGACAAGCCCGTTCCCTCCGCCTCGTCATCGATGCCCGTTCCGTCGTCGGCGATCGCAAGCACGACCTCGCCGTTGCGCTGGGCGAGCTCGATGCGGACGGCCTCACCTCCATGTTCGAGCGCGTTCTGGAGAAGCTCGCTGAACACGAGCGCCAGCGCGGTCGCACGGTTCCCCGCGATTGACACCGACTCCAACTCGGCGTGTACTTCCTTACCTGCGGCGAGACCCTGGACGAGCATCGCGCGCAGGCGATCGAGCAACTCGCGGAGCTCCACGACCTCTTCACGCTGCTCGGTGAGGACCTCGTGCACGGCGGCGATCGCGAGGATGCGGTTGACGGAATCCTCGAGCGCTTTGCGTGGGTCCGCATCCGCGGAGCGCGCCTGGAGGCGCAGGAGCGAGGCGACCGTCTGGAGGTTGTTCTTAACTCGGTGGTGGATCTCCTGGGCGAGGACGCCGCGCATGACTGCTCGGCCGTGCTCGAGCGCGACGGCCGCGTGGTGCGCGATCGACGCCAACAGTGCGCGCTCGTCCGCGTTGAACGGCGTGTCGCGGTCGCAGACGAGCTCGCCGATCTGGCGCCGCTTCCAGCGCAGCGGCAGCCGTACAGCGTGGTCGCCCGCGCGGCCCTCCGGCCAGGCAATGTTGCCGTCCTCGAGCACGAGCGCTGCGCCGGTCGCGCCGACCGCTTCCATCGTCGTCTTGACGATCGCCTCCAGCGACTCTTCCAGGTAGAGCGACTCGGAGACAGCCTCCGAGATCTTCGCCAGGGCTTCGAGCTCCGCGACGCGCCGCTGCGCCTGGGCGTAGAGCTGCGCATGCTCGATCGTCTGCGCCACCTGGTCCGCGATGGCGACGAGCAGCTCGATCTCCTCCTGCGTGAACTTTCGCGGCTCGAGCGTGCGGACGTTCAGTGCGCCGGCAAGCCGCTCGCGCGCGAGGATCGGCACGGCGAGGATCGACTCGTACTGATCCTCCGGCAGATTCGTGAACGCCTTGAAGCGGGGATCGAGGTGAGCTTGCGCGGGGATCATCACCGGCGACCGCTCGGCCGCAGCGACACCGGTGATCCCCTCGCCGGGGCGCATGCGCGGTCTCTTCGTCATCTCCTCGACGCTGGTGCCGTGCGTCGCGCGCAGCACGAGCTCGTCGCTCCGCTCGTCGTAGAGATAGACGAAGCACGCCTCCGTGCCGACCGCGTCTGCGACCTTGCGCGCCACCAGCGCGAGGACCTCCTCGAGGTCGAGCGTCGAGTTGACGGTCGCGATCGTCTCCGTCAGGAGACGCAGATGGCGTTCACGTACGTCCACTGGCCAACGTAGGCTAGCCCTCGTGAATCGCTACGAGTGGCTGCTGTTCCTGCACGTCAGCGGCGCATTCCTTCTCCTCAGCGGTGCCGTGGTGGCGGGTGTCTTCAACGTGGCGGCCCTGCGGCGCGAGCGGCCGAGCGAGATTGCACTGCTCCTCGGCCTGACTCGGTGGGCCGTGGTCGCGATCTCGGCTGGCCTGCTCGTGACGCTCGGCTTCGGTCTCTGGCTCGTTCACAACGTCGGTTACGGCTGGGGGGACGGGTGGATCATCGGGTCGCTCGTGCTCTGGGTCGTGTCCGGCTTCCTCGGCGGCCGCGGCGGGCGGCTGCAGCGTGAGACGCGCGAGCTGGCTCAGCGGCTCGCCGCCCAGGGGGACGCGCCTAGCCCCGAGCTGCGCGCACGTCTCCGTGACCCGGTCGCGCTGGCGCTGAGCTGGTCGAGCGGTCTCGCGGCTCTTGCCATTCTCGCCATGATGATCTGGAAGCCGGGCGCGTGATGCTCGCGCTCGTCCGCGCTGACAGCTTGGACTTCCCCCTCTTCCTGCACGTCCTCGGCGCCGTGCTGCTCGTCGGCGCGATGGCGGCGACTGCTCTCGCCGCCGGCCGTGCAGGGGGATCGCTGCTCCTTCGGCGGGTCGCGTTCTGGACGCTCGCCGTCCTTGCGCTTCCCGCCTGGGTGCTGATGCGGCTCGCAGGGGGATGGATCGACTCGAAGGAGGACGTCCCAGGCGATCCGACCTGGCTGGGGATTGGCTTTGTGGTCGCCGACATCGGCATCGTCATCCTGCTCGTGAGCGCGGCGGTCGGCTGGTGGAGCACGAGAAGGCCCGACCGGCGATGGCCCCAGCAGACGGTCACCGTGCTCGCGATCGTGTACCTCGCAGCGCTCCTGGTCTCGATGTGGGCGATGAGCGCCAAGCCCGGGGCCTAACAGAATCCTTACCGCACGAAAGGGGATTTCCTTGCAGACAGGGAATAGGTTCACGATATGTCCGCTCTCCCTCTGAATCTCGTGGACACAGCCGGGTTCCTCGTCGCCGACAACCGCGGTCGGGTCGTCGGCAAGGTCGAGTGCCCGATGTACGGGACGCTTCCCGATATCCCGGACGCACTGTCCGTCAGGAGCGGCTTCCTCTCGCGCCACCGCAGGCTCGTCCCGGCCGACACCATCGCCGAGGTCGATCCGCGCAGCGAGGTCGTCGCCCTCCGCGTCGCCCGCGAGACAATCCGCCGCTTCCTCTAGACGCTCCCGACGAGTAGTACGACCGAGGCCGGAGCCGAACGTACGCGACGAAATCGCCCTAGATCGTTCCAGGTCAGCTCGCCTGATGCGCGCGGAGGCGGGACCGCGTCCCGCCGGGAGCGCTACGCACCATCCGCCTTGCCGAACCGACTCCCTCGGGAAAGTGCACAGCACTTTCCCGGCCTTAACGACCACGAGCTGCGCAGGTCAGCAGCAGCTCGCAGTCGGCCGTCAGTTGGATCCCGCAAGCCGCAGAGCGCGCGGGACCGGCCTCAATTCTCCCCTTTTTTCAGGCTTGCTACAAGCGCCAATCGCGACCACCGAAGCGGTGCCTAACGCGCGCGAAGCGGCGTCAGGCGGAGGCGGACTGAAGCGGGCGGGGACGCTTTAGCGCCACCGACGCGCGACGCGACGAGCACGCCCGAATCGCGCTCGGGCGAGCGCACGCCCGGGCGCCGAGACGGGATCGCACTGGTCCCCCGCGTTAGAGGACGGGCAAGTACTTGTCGAGCTCCCACGAGGTGAGCTGGACGCGGTACTCGTCCCACTCCTTCCGCTTCAACTCGACGTAGCGGTCGAAGATGTGCGGCCCCAGCGCCTTACGGGCCAGGTCCGAACCGGCTAGCTCGTCGATCGCCTCGCCGAGGGTCTCCGGCAGCGAGACGATCCCCCGCTCGCGACGCTGCTCCGCCGTGAGGTGGTACAGGTTCGTCTCCATCGGCTCCGGCAGCTCGTAGCCTTGCTCAATTCCCTCGAGCCCCGCGTGGAGCAGCGAGGCGAAGGTGAGATAAGGGTTGCAGGCGGGATCCGGGCAACGGATCTCCGCACGCGTCGCCTGCTCCGCGCCGGGCTTGTAGAGCGGAATCCGGATCAAGGCCGAGCGGTTCCGTCGCGACCAGGCGACGTACACGGGCGCCTCATAGCCCGGCACGAGCCGCTTGTAGGAGTTGACCCACTGTGCGAACACTGCGCTGATCTCTCGCGCGTGGCGCAGCTGGCCGGCGATGAAGGCCTTGCCGGTGTCGGACAGATGCCACTCGTCGTCGGCATCGAAGAACGCGTTGCGGCCGTCCTTGAACAGCGACTGGTGCGTGTGCATCCCCGAGCCGTTCTCGCCGAAGATCGGCTTGGGCATGAACGAGGCGTGGTAGCCCGCCTTCTTCGCGATCTCCTTGACGATCAGACGGTAGGTGACCGTGTGATCGGCCATGTCGAGGGCGGACGCGTAGCGCATATCGATCTCGTGCTGAGACGGTCCGACCTCGTGGTGCACGTACTCGATGGGGATACCCATCGACTCGAGGGCGCGGACGGTTTCCTGCCGGAGCTCGCTTGCCGCGTCCATCGTCGTCATGGCGAAGTAGCCGCCCTCGTCGAGCGTCTCCGTGCCCTGGTTGTCACGGAACAGGAAGTACTCGAGCTCAGGCCCGACGTTGAACGTGTCGAACCCGAGCGAAGCCATGCGCTCCAGCGCGCGGCGCAGCACGTAACGGGGGTCGCCTTCGTATGGCTTCCCGTCGGGCGTGACGATGTCGCAGATCATGCGCGCCACCTTCGTCTCACCCGGCCTCCACGGCATCAGCTGGAAGGTCTCGGGGTCCGGAATGGCGACCATGTCCGACTCCTCGATCGCGTTGAAACCTGTAATCGACGAGCCGTCGAAGCCCATGCCGTCGTCGAGGGCGTCCTCGACCTCGCTCGGGGTGACGGCGAAGCTCTTGAGGTGGCCTTCGATGTCAGTGAACCAGAGGAGGACGAACTCGACGCCCTCCTTGTCGATCCGGCCGGCGACCTGCTTCCGTGATTCCTCGCTCGACGTCGCTCTGTTCTGAGTCTCGACCTGTGCCATGAAAGCCTCCCTTGAAACGCGAAAAGCCCCAGGCGCGGACAGCGCGCCCGAGGCTGCGTTGCCTCGACGACGGCAGGAGTCTATACCGTGACGCCGTGCGCCTTCTAGTTACCGGGGGCGCGGGCTTCATCGGCTCGCACTTCGTGAAGCGGATGCTCGCGGCCGGCGAGGACGTCGTCGTCCTCGACAAGTTCACGTATGCCGGCAATCCGGCCAACTTGCCGGACGACGCAGAGTGCCATCGGGGGGACATCGCAGTGCGCGAGGACGTCGACCAGATCGGCCGCGTCGACGCGATCGTGAACTTCGCCGCGGAGACGCACGTCGACCGGTCGATCCTCGGCCCGGAAGAATTCGTGCGCACCGACGTACTCGGGACGCTCGTCCTGCTGCAGGCCGCGGAGGAGATGAGCGCGCGTCTCGTCCAGGTCTCCACCGACGAGGTGTACGGTGACGTCGAGCCGGGCTGGTCGTCGCGTGAGGACGATCCGCTGCGCCCGTCGAGTCCGTACAGCGCGTCGAAGGCCGGAGGCGATCTGCAGGTGCTCAGCGCCGTGCGGACCTTCGGTGTGAACGCCTCGATCACGCGCGGCTCGAACACGTACGGGCCGAACCAGTATCCCGAGAAGATTCTTCCGCTGTTCGTCACGAACGCACTCGATGGCGAAGCGCTGCCGCTCTACGGAGACGGGCGCCAGGTGCGCGACTGGCTGCATGTCGAGGACCACTGCGCTGCGATCGAGGTCGTACTGCGTGAGGGCGAGGCGGGCGAGGTCTACAACGTGGCCGCGACCGAGGAGCACGAGAACCTCGAGGTCACACGGGTCATCATCGATCACCTCCGCGCGGATGCCTCACTCGTTCGGCACGTCGAGGACCGCGCGGGACACGACCGCCGCTACTCCCTCGACACCACGAAGCTCCATGCGCTCGGCTGGGAGCCTCGACGCGCATGGGAGGAGGGCGTCCGCTCGACGATCGACTGGTACCGCGACAACCGCGACTGGTGGGATCCGATCAAACGGTCCGGCGGCTTCCGCGAGTACTACGACAAGCAATACGCGGCGCGCCTCAACGGCTAGGTGTCGTGCCCACAGAGGTTGTGAACGCGGCTGATTGGCGGCAGGCCGGCGAGCGAGCTGTGCGGTCTGCGTTCGTTGTAGTAGGTGAGCCAGTGTGGCAGCGCGGCGGCTCGGTGTCGAGAGGAGCGGTAGCGCAACCCGTACGCCCACTCGCGGGCCATTGTCTGGTGGAAACGCTCGACCTTCCCGTTCGTGCGCGGTCGGCGGGGGCGCGTGGTCAGGTGGCGGATCTGGGTGCGCTGGAGCAGTGCGCGCAGCGAGCCGTTCTTCGTCTAGACCCACGCGTTGTCGGTCATCAGCCGCCTGGCGACGACGCCGTGGAGCTCGAAGAAGGCCAGCGCCCGCTCGACGAACGCGGTCACCGTCGCCGCCCGCTCATCATCGAGGAGCTCGGCATAGCCGAGGCGCGAGTGGTCGTCGACGATCGCGTGGGCGTAGTCATAGCCGACCCTGGCCCGTCTGTGGGCCGCGCTGCGGCTGCGGTCGCCGGTGAGGGCGTGGCCGGGGCTGGCGAAGCGGGCATAGAGCGTGACGTCCATGTGCAGCAGGTCGCCCGGGCAGGGCCACTCGTAGCGGCGCTCGGGCTCACGCGCAGGCCGCTGCCGGCGTGAGAGGCCGTTGCGGCTGAGCACCTTCGAGATCGTCGAGTGCGAGTGGCCGGTGCGGACGGTCAGCAGCCGCGGCCCCCAGCCGGTCGCCCGTCGCGCGGCGCAGATCCGCCCCTGCTCGCATCGCGGCAACAGCCGCGGCATTCGCCGCGGCCGACTCGAGCGATCGAGCAGACAGGCAAGCGTCCGCCGCTGTTCCTCGCCCGCTTCTCGCCAACGACAGCACCAGCGGCTGACCGTCGCCGGCGAGACGCTGAAGCGTCTCGCCACCTCGCGCACCGACAACCCGCTCTCGCGCGCCTGCACGAGTGCGAAACGTCCCGACAGTCCGAGCTTGGCGTTACGGTGGAGCTCCATCCGGGTCCCTCCTCGAGGAGTGAGTCGTCGCAGACCCACAGCCTCGAAGGAGGCCCGGATGCCCTTCAGCCGTTCACAACGTGTGTGGGCGCGTCAGCTAGGCGCTACTCGCAACTCTTCTCCGCCTGCTTGCGGAGCTGATCGATCTCCTTGCGATGACCCTGGATCGATTCCGAGCGGTCGAGGAGCTCGAGCACGCCGTCGCAATTGCCGAGCTGGAAGCGCGTATACGCCAGGTTGTAGCTCGCGTACGCCTCGGGGAGCGTGCTGGTCCCTTGCAGCTTCTGAACGGCCTGCTCCAGCAGGGGTAGCGCACCTTCGTAATCGCCCGCCTGCATCTTCGCGAAGCCAGCGTCGTTCAGCGCGGCGCCGCTTTGGCTCGGGGCGGGAGGAGCCGGTGACGTCGTGATCGTGACCGACTTCTGGACGGTCCTGATCTCGCCCTGGGTCGTCACGGTCCGAAACTGCGTTACGACAGTGGTCGGCGTCGCGCCTCCGCCGTCGCCGCGCGTCAGGAAGTAGGCGAGCAGCGCGCCTGCGATCGCTCCCGCCACGAGGAGAATGGCCAGGAGCGGCCACGCCGCTCGGCGGCCGCCGCGCGGGGGAATCCAGGCGACCTCCTCCTGGGTCGCGGCATGGAGCGGCGCCGTGCCCGCGGTCGCGGGCGCAACCGGAGGCAGCGCCCGTGTCGAGCCTGCGGCCTCGGCAAGAGCGCCGCGGAGCGCGGCGACGAAGTCGGCGCACATCTCGAAGCGACGACTCGGGTCCTTCGCGAGGGCGCGCTCGAACACGGCGTCGACCTCGTGCGGCAGCCCGCTCAGGCGGGAAATAGAGGGAACGGACGCGTTGACGTGGGCGAAGGCCTCCGCGGTTGGACTCTCCGCTTCGAAGGGCCGAGCACCGGTGAGGAGCTCGAAGGCTACGACCGCGAGCGCGTACCGGTCGCTCGCCGGCGTCGCGCGCTCCCCCTGCGCCTGCTCCGGCGACAGGTAGCCCGCCGTGCCGAGCACCGTCCCGGTCATCGTCAGCGAATCCAGCCCGGCGGCACTGGCGATGCCGAAGTCCGCGACGTGCACGTTCCGCTCTCCGTCGAGCATGAGGTTCCCCGGCTTGACGTCCCGGTGGACCACACCCTCTCGGTGGGCGGCATCGAGTGCGCGGGCCGCCTGCTCGACCCATGTGAAGACGCGCTGCGGCGGCTGAGCGCCACCGCTGCGGAGCACATCGTCGAGCGAGCCTCCGCTGAGGTACTCCATGACGATGTACGGGCGACCGCGATGCTCGCCGACATCGAAGATCGTCACGGTGTTCGGCTCTCCGGAGACACGCGCGGCCGCCAGCGCCTCACGCTTGAAGCGCTCGCGCACGGACACGTCCTGCGCGTAGCGGTCGGCGAGAATCTTGATCGCCACCGAACGGCCGAGCGCCGAATCGGTGGCGCGGAAGATGTCGCCCATGCCCCCGCGGCCGATCCGCTCAGGGCCGCCGTACCGGGACGGGAGGATGTCGGTCTCTACTGCCACGGGCCGCTGGTGAATCGGGTTCCCCGCACAGGCGGTCGCGCAAACGATGAAATCAGGTTTCCGTAAAGAAAGACGCTGCTCCTAGGGCCCTTTGCTAGCCTCGTCCGCGTCCTCGCTGGGGGTCCGCTCGATGGTCCGAACGCTCGCACTCGCCTGCGGTCTTCTCCTTGTCGGCCTGCCGGCGGCGTCTGCACGCGACGTCGAGCCCGCGCCTCCCGGCGCGGCGACGTTCGTCGTCACCGGTCACGGCTGGGGCCACGGCGTCGGTCTCAGCCAGTACGGCGCGTACGGCTACGCCCAGAAGGGCGTCGGGTACGCCAAGATCGTCCTGCACTACTTCGTGGGGACGACCATCGGTGACGCGCCGATCTCACGCGTACGCGTCCTGCTGGCAAGCGGCGCCAAGTCGCTGAAGATCGGATCCTCGGAGGATTTCCGCGTGCGTGACGCGACCGGCGCGGTGCGCGACGTCGCCGCCGGCATGTACACCCTCACGCCAGCGCTCAAGCTGAAGGTCGACGGACAGAACCAGGCTCGCGCGCTTCCCGGTCCGCTGCTCTTCCAGCCGGGAACAGCGTCGCTCGCGTTGAAGCACCGCTACCGCGGCTCGATCCAGGTCGACGTCACGAGCGGAAGCTTGCGCGCGATCAACATGGTCGGCCTCGAGCAATACCTCTACGGCGTCGTGCCCTCCGAGATGCCGTACACCTGGCATCCCGAGGCACTGAAGGCACAGGCCGTCGCCGCGCGCTCGTATGCTCTGGCGACGCGCAAGACCGGGGCGTTCGACCTCTACCCGGACACGCGCAGCCAGGTCTACCTCGGACTCGACCACGAGAAGCCGTCGACGAATGCCGCGATCGATGCGACCGCCGGCAAGGTCGTGCTGTTCGAGGGCCAGGTGGCGAAGACGTTCTTCTTCTCGACCTCCGGTGGGCGAACCGCATCCGCCGAGGACGTCTGGGGCGAGCCCGTGCCCTATCTCGTGTCGGTGCCGGACCCGTACGACTCCATCTCGCCCTACCACGACTGGGGGCCGTTTGCCTTCACGGGAGCGAAGCTGGCGCGCGTGCTCAAGATGCAGGGACGGGTCGTGGACCTGCAGCCCCAGGTCAACTTGTCCGGACGGATCAAATCGCTCACCGTCGTCGGGTCGAAGGGATCGGTCTCCGTCGCGGCCATGGATCTGCGTCGCCGGCTCGGACTTCGCTCGACGTGGTTCAGCGTCGGCGTGCTCTCGCTGAGCGCTCCTCTCCAGGCGGTCGTCTACGGCAATCGGGCCCGCCTGACAGGAATTGCGCGCGGACTGCCCCAGGCCGTCCTCCAGCAATGGGACGGCAGCGACTGGCAGGCGGTCGGCGCGGTGAAGGCCGACAAGGCCGGAGTGGTCAGCGTCGTGGTGAAGCCGTCCGTCACGACGCGATATCGACTCGCGAGCGGCAAAGTGGCCGCTCCCTCGGTACGTGTGCCCGTCGCGTCGCTCGTCCGCTTCTACCCAGCTCGTACGCCCGACAAGCTGCGCGGCTACGTACGACCTCGCACGCTCGCAGGCTCGACGGTGGTGATCCAAAGACAGCAAGGCGTCGGCTGGGCGGCCGTCGCCCGGGCGACGCTCGACGACGACGCCAACTTCCTCGCCAAGCTCCAGCTTACGACCGGCGTGTATCGCGCCCGGGTCGGTTCGGGCCACGGCTTCGTCGCCGGCACGAGCCCCGTGCTCCAGGTCTCGACGTCGTGAGAACGGCAGCCGCCGCGGCGCTCGCTCTCGTGCTGGCGCCGACGGCGCTCGCCATCCCCCTGCGCTCGAGCTTCACGCCGAACGACCCGCTTGCGCCACGGCAGTACTACCTCGCACAAGACCGCGCCTTCGACGCATTCACCGGCGACCTGCCCACGCTCAGTCCAGTCCGTGTTGCGATCATCGACTCGGGGATCGACGGCGGCCACCCGGAGTTTCCACGCTCGCGGATCTGGGCGGCGCGGAGCTGGGTCGGCGGCAGTCCCCTCACCGACGAGGAAGGCCACGGGACGTTCGTCGCAGGGGTGATCGCGGCGACGCTCAACAACAACGAGGGCATCGCGGGTATGGCGTTCCCGGCACAGCTCGTGATCGCGAAGATCGCGCACTCCGATCAGAGCATCGAGGTCCGCGACGAGGCGGAGGCCATCCGCTGGGCGGTCGACATGGGCGCGCGCGTGATCAATCTTTCGATCGGCGGGCTGCGCGACCCGTTCAATCCGCGGCGAGACACGTTCTCCCGCCTCGAGGCGAATGCAATCAACTACGCGGTCAAGCAGGGCGCCGTTCTCGTTGCGGCTGTCGGCAACTCCGACGAGGCCCCGCAGACGCCTTGGCCGTACGCCAGCTACCCCGCCGCCCTCCCACATGTGGTCGGTGTGAGCGCGCTGACGCCGAACGGAAACGTTCCGGCCTTCTCCGACCGGGACCGCATCTACAACGACCTCTCCGCGCCTGGCCAGGAGATCTATTCGACGCTGCCGCGCGCGCTGACGTCGTTCCGGCCTCTGTGCCAGAACCAGGGCTATTCCGACTGCGGGGCGGACGAGTTTCGCCACGCGGCGGGGACGTCGTTCGCGGCGCCGCAGGTGACGGCGGCGGCTGCAGTGCTCCTGGCGCTCAAGCCGGCGCTCCAGGCCGACCAAGCGGTGAACATCCTCGAGCGCTCGGCCACGGACGTGAACGCGTCGAACGGGTGCAAGCAGTGCCCGCTGCTCCGCGACTCCTTCAGCGGCTGGGGCCGTCTGGACGTCTCGAAGGCGATCGCGGCACTCGAGGGCGTCGTCCCGTCCCGCGATCGACTCGAGCCGAACGACGACGCCGGCGCAAACGCCGCCAGGCTGTCGGCGAAGGTGACGAGCGTGAAGGCCACGATCGACTTCTGGGACGACCAGATCGACGTCTACCGCATCTACCTCAGGAAGGGTCAGCGCGTCCTGCTCACTCTGAATGGCCCTCAGGGCGCGACCTCGAATCTCCTCCTGTGGCGTCCCGGGACGAAGCGCGTCGGCGATCTGCGCACGCAGCATCTCCGCGCGGCCCAATCCATCGGCGCCGGGTCGTCTCACAGGCTCGGCTACCGGGTCCCGAAGAGCGGCTGGCACTACGTCGAGGTGAAGCTCCCCTCACGCGGCGTCGGGCCGTACGAGCTCACGATCAGCCGGCGCTAGCGCTACAGAAGCTCGTCCTGAGGTACGTCGCGCAGGACCTGCGCGGGGTTCCCCACGACGACGACCCGTGGCGGTACGTCCTTGACCACGACGGCTCCTGCACCCACGAATGCCTCCTCGCCGATCTCCACGGCCGGACAGAGGACGGCTCCGGCGCCCACCCGGGCGCCGCGGCGGATCGTCGGTCCCCTCCTGAGCTCGTGGCGCTTCTCGGTGCGGCCCATGAAGTTGTCGTTCGTCGTCTGGACGCAAGGTGCGACGAAGACCTCCTCCTCGATCGTCGAGTAGGCGGTGATGTATGCCATCGCCTGGATCTTCGTTAGAGCACCGATGGACGTGTCGTTCTCCACCAATGCACCGCGCCCGATCACGACGTCGTCGCCGACGTCGCAGCGCTCGCGGACGCAGGCCTGGTCGCCAACGATCACGCGTGCCCCGACGTGCGTGCCCGCGAACACGATCGCGCCGGTCGAAACGATCGTCTCCGGTCCGAGCTCTAGGGGCGGTAACTCCTCCCGCTTCGTCGTCGAGCGCGGCGACAGCGACGGCTGCTTGCCGACTACGGCACCGTCGAGGATCTTGCAGCCCTCGCCGATCACCGTCCCCGGATAGACGACGGCGCTCGGGGCGATCTCGGCTGTCACGCGATTACGGTCTCGAGCGAGGCCTGCAGCTGCTCGAGCGCCCGCACCACGACGAGGCCCTCACGCGCGGAGCGCAGCGGATCGCCGTCGCCGGCGATGAGCCGCAGGAAGTGGCGGCACTCTAGCTGCAGCGGCTCCGTCGTATCCACCTTCGGGCTGTAGATGTCGCCCGTGCGCGTCTGCCACTCGCCGTAGCGGGTCGTCGGCTCTTCCGGTGCCTTGTCATACACCGTGATCTTTCGTTCGAGCTCCATGTCGTCGAAGACCGCCATCTTGTCGCGTCCCACGACCGTGATGCGCCGGATCTTGTGCGGGTCGAGCCACGAGAGATGCAGGTGCGCGATCTTCCCTGACGGGAAGCGCAGGTAGCAGAAGACGACGTCCTCGACGCCGGGATTGAGGAATGCGTGCCCGTGGGCCCACAGCTCGCTGGGCTCCTCGTCCACCAGGAAGAGTAGGACCGAGAGGTCGTGGACCCCAAGCGACCAGAGCGCGTTCTCGTTCGTCCGAATCGTGCCGAGGTTCTGACGGTTGCCGTAGACACAGAGCACGTCGCCGAGCTCGCCGGACACGACGAGCTCCCTGAGCTTGCGCACTCCAGGGTGGTAGAGGAGCAGGTGACCGGGCATGAGCACGCGCCCCTGCTCCTCGGCAAGCTCGCACAGCTCTTCCATCTCCGCCCCGCGCATCGCCGGCGGTTTCTCGACGAAGACGTGCTTCCCCGCCTCGAGGGCGCGCCGTGCGAGCTCGTAATGCGTCGGGACGGGCGTCGCAACGACGACACCCTCGACTGCGTCGTCCAGGAGCAGCTCGTCGAAGTCCGCTGTCACACGCGCGTCGGGATATCGGCGCGCGAACTCGCCGCGTCGCCGCTCGTCGATGTCGCAGAGCAACGCGACCTCGGCGAGCTCGTTGAAGTTGCGCAGAAGGTTCTGGCCCCACTTCCCAAGGCCAGCTTGGGCCAGCCGCGTCATAGCTTCCACACTTTCCCGTTACCGGTGCCGTTCCTGCCGGTCGCGTTCCGCAGGTCGACGACGAGCTGCGCCTTCTCGATCAGATCGTCGTAATCGATCGCGCTGTGCGCGGTCACGATGACGACGCAGTCGTAGCTCTCGGGCGTGTACGCGACCGAGCGGAGGCCGTCGAACTCTTCGACATGAGGATCGTGATAGGCGATGTCCGCGCCCGCTTTGCGCAACAGCTGCATGATCTTCTCCGCCGGCGACTCGCGCACGTCGTTGATGTCCGGCTTGTACGAGACGCCGAGCACGAGGATGCGCGATCCCTTGAGCGACTTCTGTGAGCCGTGGTTCAATGCCTGCGAGATCAGCGAGCGGCAGAAGTACGGCATGTTCGCGTTCACCTTGCCTGCCAGCTCGATGAACTCCGTATAGAAGTCGTACTCGCGCGCCTTCCAGGTGAGGTAGAACGGGTCGATCGGGATGCAGTGGCCGCCGAGGCCCGGGCCGGGCTTGAAGCTCATGAAACCGAACGGCTTCGTCTCCGCCGCCTCGACGATCTCCCACACGTCGATGTCCATCCGCTCGCAGAGCTGCGCGAGCTCGTTGACGAGCGCAATGTTGACTGCACGGAAGATGTTCTCGAGCAGCTTCGTCATCTCTGCGGCCTCGGGCGAGGAGACCGGAACGACCGTCTCCACGGCGCTGCGGTAGAGCTCGGCGGCGCGCTCCGTGCAGGCCGGCGTAAGGCCACCGACCAGCTTCGGCGTATTGCGCGTCGTCCAGTCGGTCCGGCCGGGATCAACGCGCTCCGGTGAGAACGCGAGGTGGAAGTCCGCGCCGGCCTTCAGGCCACTGCCTTCGAGGATCGGCTGCACGCACTCGCGCGTCGTCCCGGGGTAGGTCGTCGACTCCAGCACCACCAGCTGACCCTCGCGCAGCCGAGGCGCGATCTCCTCGACGGCGCCTCGCAGGATGGTGAGGTCCGGCTCGCGCTGACTCGAGAGAGGCGTTGGCAGCGCGATCAAGATCGCGTCCGCGTCCTTCAGGGCGTTGTAGTCGGTCGTCGCCGCGAGACAGCCCCCGTCGACGAGCTTCTTCAGCGCGCCGGAGGGGACGTCGGAGATGTGGCTCTCGCCGCGGTTGATCCCGTCGACGACGTCGTCGCTGACATCGACGAGGACGACGCTCTTGCCGGTCTCCGCGAACACGCTCGCGAGGGGCAGCCCAACGTATCCGGCACCGACGATGGCGATCTCCGGCTTCATCCGCGCAAGGCTAGCCCGACGGGTCGAAGTCCGGCTCGTCGACGCGACTGGCAGAGCCCGCCGTGGCGGCGGGAAAAGCTTGACGGGCGCTACACTTCGCTGCCGCTCGGGCCGTTAGCTCAGCTGGTAGAGCAGGGGACTCTTAATCCCAAGGTCGAAGGTTCGAATCCTTCACGGCCCATGTTCTGCTGCGTGGAAATTCGCTGTTAGCGGACTAAAGTCAGACGGTTCGGTCGGACATTTTCGCCCAGCCCGTGGGGGTCACTTGGCAACTCATGACGTTCGAGTTCTAGACGACGGCGAGCGGCTCTACGCCGAGGAGATCCAGCGGCTCAAGCTGCTCCTCGAGGCGTCCTCGACGCTGCTCGGGTCGCTCAGAGTCGAGGCCGTTCTGCCGAATGTCGTCGACCTCGCCCGTCGGACCCTTACCGCTGACGGATACGCGCTCTGGCGGTACGACGCGCACGCCGGGAGCTGGGAGATCGCGATTCACTCCGGCCTCTCCGACGAGTACGTCGGGAGCGCAGCTGCCGCAACGCGCGAAGACACGGCCGTTGTCTCGTTCGAGGAGCCGATCGTGGCGGAGAACATTGCCACGACGGAGTGGCTGACGCCCGAACACCGACGAGCGCACGCGGCTGAAGGCACCAACGCCCTGCTCGCGGTCGCACTGCACTACGGCGGGCGCGTGCTGGGAACCCTCGTCTTCTACTACCGCGAGCCTCGCCGCTTCACCGAGGCCGAGAAGAATGTGGCCTCGCTGCTCGCCAACCTAGCGGCGGCCGCGATCGGGGCGGCCGACCTGTACGAGGCGGAGCAACGTCTCGTCGCGGACCGGAAGTTCGTCGCCGACGCCGGTGAGCTGCTCGCCTCGTCGCTCGAATACGAGGCGACTCTCGCCAACGTCGCGGCGCTGGCGGTCCCGACGTTCTCCGACTGGTGTGCGATCGACATGGTCGAGGACGACGGCTCGATCCGGCGGCTCACGGTGGCTCACGTTGATCCGACCAAGGTGCGATGGGCCAACGAGCTCGTCGAGAAGTATCCGCCGGATGCTAAGGCAGCGTACGGTGTCCCGAATGTAATCCGTACCGCACGTCCGGAGCTCCTGTCGGAGATTTCGGACGAGCTGCTCGTCGAGGCCACGACCGACTCGCCCGAGCTGCTCGAGATCCTGCGAGAGGTCGGGCTGAAGTCGTCGATGTGCGTTCCGCTCGTGGCGAGGGATCGAGTTCTCGGCGCCATCACGTTCGTCTCTGCCGAGAGCGGTCGCCGCTACGACCAGGCGGATCTGGGCACAGCGCAGGATCTCGCGCGCCACGCGGCGATCGCCGTGGACAACGCGCGTCTCTTCCGCGAGGCGGCGGCCGCTCAGCGGCAGGCGCAGGAGTCCCTAGGAGTCGTCGATGCGATCTTCGCCGCAGCACCGGTTGGGCTTGCCTTCATGGACACGAACTTCCGTTACGTGCGCGTGAACGAGGCGCTGGCGGCGATCAACGGCCTTTCGGCGGAGGAGCATTACGGCCGTAGCCTCCGCGACGTTCTCGGCGACGAGCGGGCGCGAGAGATCGAGCCGTTCCATCAGCAGGTGGTCGAGACCGGCGAACCGGCGCTCGACACCGCGGTGACGGGCTTCACCGCCGCCGCCCCCGGTGAGACGCGCAACTGGCTCGTGAGCTACTACCCGGTCCGGGACCTCTCCAACGCGACGATCGGCGTCGGAGTCGTCCTGACCGACGTCACGGAGCGAGAGCAGGCCCGGGCAGCGGCGGAGACCGCGAGTGCGCACCTGAGCGTCCTCGCCGAGGCGAGCCAGCTGCTCGCGTCGACACTGGACTACGAGACGACGCTCGCCAACATCGCCTTGCTGCTCGTGCCGCGGTTCGCGGACTGGTATGCCGTCGATGTCCTCGACGAGAACGACGCCTTCAGGCGCATCGCCCTGGTCCACAAGGATCCGGCCAAAGCGGAATGGGTCGAGAAGTCGAAACGCCTCTACGCCCCCGATCCGGAGGAGCCCGAGGGAACGGGTCTAGTGGTCCGCACGGGCGAGGCCGTCCTCTACAGGACAGTCTCAGATGAGTTGCTCGCCTCTTCGACGAAGGATGCGAGACACCACGAGGTCCTGCGGCAACTGGGGATGGAGTCGGCGATGGTCGTGCCCCTCACCGCGGGCGGCCGCACGTTCGGCGCGCTCATGCTCGTGTCCGCGGATCCCCACCACCTGTACGACGAAGAGGAGCTCGAGTTCGCGAAGCACCTCGGACGGCGCGCGGCCGTCGCGGTCGACAACGCGCGTCTCTACCGGGCCGCGGAGGAACGCGCGCGCGCCGCCCTGGTGGTCGAGCGGGTGGCCGACGGCGTCATGCTCATCGACAGGCTCGGAGTGATTCGGCTCTGGAACCCGGCTGCCGAGCACATCACGGGCCTCCCGGCCGCAGAGTCGGTCGGCCGTCAAGCCGCCGAAGTCTTCAGCTCGTGGGAGGCAATCGAACCGCTCTCGCACAGCAGCGAGACGCGGCCGACGACACTGGCCATCGATGTGAACGGGCGCGAGCTCTGGCTGTCGATCACCGGTGTCGCATTCGAGGATGGAAGCGTGTACGCGTTCCGCGATCTCACAGCCGAGCGTGGCGTCGAGAGGCTCAAGTCGGACTTCGTCTCCACGATCTCGCACGAGCTCCGCACGCCGCTTGCTGCGATCTACGGCGCTGCACTGACGCTGCGGCGAGAAGACGTCCTGCTCGGTGAGCCCCAGCGCAGCGGACTGCTCGAGGTGATCGCGAGCGAGTCCGACCGGCTGGCGCGAATCGTCAACGACATCCTCTGGGTGAGCCGGCTCGAGTCGGGAGGAATGCACACGATCGTCGAGCGCTGCGACGGCGTCGAGCTCGCCCGCGAGGTCGTGGACGTCGCGCGCCAGTACGTACCGCCGAGTATCGAGCTCACGTTCAGCGCGCCGGAGGACGCGCCTCCGATTGCAGCCGATCCGGACAAGGCTCGGCAGGTGCTTACGAACCTCATCGACAACGCGGTCAAGTATTCGCCGGACGGCGGCCGCGTGAGCGTCGAGGTCACCGTCGCCGGCCAGCGCCTCCGATTCGCAGTCAGCGACCGGGGCCTCGGCGTCCCGCCGGCGGAGCACCGGCGGATCTTCGAGAAGTTCTACCGGCTGGATCCGGACCTGACCCGCGGAGTCGGCGGCACCGGGCTCGGCCTCTACATCAGCCGGGAGCTGCTCGAGCGAATGGGCGGCCGGATCTGGGTTGAGTCCAGCGGGATACGCGGTTCGACCTTCGTCGCGGAGCTACCCATCGCGACCTAGACCACTGGTCAAGAACGGCGCGTGGTGAAAGAGTAGGCCCATGGGTGGCGGCTCGGTTCTCTGGGCGGAGACTCCTGACGACGATCGGGCGAGACCAAGGAGATCGAAGCCCACGGCGCCGTCGACGAGAGCTTCGCCGCGCGACGGTTGCGCCCCCGGGCTCAAGGGGATGTTCGGCGGCAAGCAGGCGCAGCCTAGAGGCTTGATGTGAAAGTCGGCGGATTCGCAGGGACCCGCCTGATGAAGACGAAGGGCTTCCAGATTGGTGTCCCCTCGAGATCGGAGCTCGAGATGACGGATCTGGAAGCCCTTGTCGTTGCAGCGTACGTGTTCGCTGACGAGTATCGGGTCCCTGCGCGGCAAGGTCGGCCGGCGCTTACGAGCGACGCGGAGCTGGTCGCGCTCGCAGTCGCGCAGGCGGCGATCGGGATCAGTTCCGACCGGCAGTTCCTCGGTCTCGTCGGCCGGGTGTTGCCGGGCTGGTTTCCGCATCTGCCGGACCAGTCGCAGTACAACCGCCGCTTGCGGGCGCTGGTCGAGCTGATCTCGATCGTGCAGCAGCAGCTCGCCCGCTGGCTCGACCGGGGCGGCGTCCGGCTCGCTGACGGCACCCAGCTCGCGGTCGCCAGCTATCCCGGCTGCCAGCAGCGATCCGAGTTCGCCGGCTTCGCCCGCTACGGCTACTCCAAGTCACAGCACCGCTTCGTCTGGGGCGTGCGGCTCGTCCTGCTGACCGACCAGCGTGGCCTGCCGCTCGGCTACACGATCGTGCCGGCGAACGAGAAGGAGTACGAGCCGCTCGCCGACCTGCTGACGGGCACCCCGGCCGAGGTCGTGGTCGCCGACAAAGGCCTCTGGGGTCGCGGCTACCGGGCACGGCTCGCGGCCGACCAGATCCGGCTGCTCACCCCCGACCGGACACGCACCGCCGCCAACATCGGCAGGGAGCGCGCACTCGCCTCGCTGCGGCTTGTGATCGAGAACACCGGCCGGGCTCGCCGTCCGAATCGCGCAACGCATCCTCGCCCTCACCATCGGTGTGCTGCTCAACACCCTCACCGGCCGCCCCGCACGCGCCCTCGCCGCCTACGACGGCCGCTAAATCACATCAAGCCTCTAGTCGTCGGCTCGCTGCTTGCGGCGCTCTCGGCTTGGCTCGCCCACGAACGGTTCGCCACCCTATTGGGAGCGCAGGTGCCGACGAGTTGAGCCGAAGCGAGCCCGGTCACGAACCCAAGCGCTTCAGCCGGGCGGCCCCGCTAGCGTAGCCACAGCTGACAACTCCGATGGAGCCGTTATGGAGCAGCACGATGCACGCCCGAACGTGCGCATTTATTTTCGACCAGTCTTATCGCCTCCACGAGATGGCCAGCGCTCCAGATTGGTGAGGAGAACGAAAAGCCTGTACCCCACGCTCCGGTCGGCCAGGTCGACGATCTGAGTGTCGTAGACTCTCGACGCTCGAGCCCTATCGAAACAGCAGCAAACCATGCAGGCGGACTCAGATTCCGGTGCTGCGACCGTCCGACGCGAGGAGGCGGCCGAGCTGGCGGCCCAGGTCGCGGGGCCGGTCTTCTTGCCGGGTGACGACGGGTACGCCGCCGAGCGCGTCGTGTACAACCTCAATCTTGTTCTAGAGCCGGCGCTGATCGTCGGTGTCACGAGCGAAGCGGATGTGCATGCCGCGGTCCGGTTCGCGGCGCAGCGCGGTCTGCCGGTCGCGGTGAATAACACCGGGCACCACGTCGCCCGTGCCGCGCACGGTGCGGTGTTGATCAGCACCCAGCGTATGAGCGGGGTGACGATCGACTCGGAAAAT
>WNGA01005160.1_pt1 | contig 19407 bp, 18 predicted proteins | sample 5400061 | NCBI WGS metagenome assembly WNGA01 (sample SAMN13153366, study PRJNA577476) | soil metagenome | isolation source: 100 cm soil or saprolite under grassland replicate 2 | place: USA:California | collected 2016-06-15 | reverse complement strand
AGATTATTTATTCTCATTCCAAATCCAATCCATTTTCGATGGGAGCCTGCTTGGTCTGCCACATTTTGTATATACAGATCATACACACCTTGCAAACCTGCTTTATCCATCCTTTGACAGAAGAAAACTACTGCCGGAATCATGGATTCAACGTGAAATAGCTATTTATGAAAATGCTAGAATCGTCTTCACCCGTAGTTCACATATCACAAACTCTGTTATTAGTCAGTACAACATTCCTGCGGAAAAAGTAAAGTGCGTTTATTATGGAGCCAATGTTCCAAATCATTCGGAACTCGATCCAGACCGGTATGCCCGGAAGAATATTCTCTTTGTGGGAATCAATTGGCAACGCAAAGGAGGTGATGATCTACTCAAAGCCTTCGAGCTGGTTCTGAATACACACTTCGATGCAACATTGACAATTGTTGGTTCAAGTCCCGTGGTCAATCTGCCGAATGTTAGCCGTTGCATATATCGAAGCTCAATCTTTCCGGTTACCTTTGGTGGTTACGAATATTGGCGCCGCGCCAGACTTAATAGTGAACGGAGAGAATGGTTATCTCGTGGATGTTCATAATCCCACACAACTTGCAATTGCTCTTATTCGCCTGCTGGACGACCCACATTTATGTGAGCAGATGGGGAATGCTGGATATGAAAGAACTCATGAAATATACAATTGGGATAGCGTGGCTAAGAGAATGAAGGCTCAGATCTTAGCAAGCCTTTAGCTATCAAGCTATATCTGCAACCGTGTGTCTCAGTCCGCGATTTACGAAACCCGTGATCAACTTGGCGAAATAACGTCTAAAGAGCCAACGGATTATTCCCCCAAATATTAAAAATACTAGCGACCCTTGGTTTAACTGATTTTCTTCATGCACCCGCCAGATGGTAAGTGCCATTAAAGCACGATAAAAGGACAAAAGGCGTTCATCTACCTCTGTAGACCCGAAATATCCTCGCAGAACCGATTTTTCAAACCGTTTTGCACTTGCACGGCGGAAATAAAGCCCTTGAGTAATGATTTGCAATTTACGTGTGACGGGATCGATCAGCAGACGTGCCAGGTCTTCGTAGATTGCTCCTCGTTCCTCCCAGTTAGGGTCGAGAACTCCCACTTTCCCCTCTTGAGAAAGAAAGATATTACCAAGATGATAGTCCTTGTGCACTGCTGCAACAGGCAAAACAACATCTTCAATTAGTTTGTAAAAAGTTAGAAATTTTTTTCGTAAACTCGTCAGTCTTGATGGTGGGATGAATCGCTCAAGGCGTGAAAACTCCCTTTCGACCAGTTCCAAGCCTCCGAGGCTAAAAAGAGGTGCAGTTTGTTTTTGTCCAAAAGCCGTATGAATGATTTTTAATAGTTCGCCAGCAAGGGTTAGATGAGCTTCAAGCGCCGTCCAATATTTTGAATTTCCCAGAAAAAAAGGCAATTCAAAATAAAAATCCTTGAAAGGACGCATTTCAAGCTCTTGCATCACAATGGCATTGAAACCAGGTAGGTAAGCTACTACTTGAATAGCGCAAAGTTGCGGATGGCTTACCTGGCCAATTGCCTCTGCGAATGAGCGCAGAACTTCAAATTCGCGTTGAGCATCAACTCTTAACGTATCTGCCTCAATAGCTTCTTGTAGAGTTTTCATCGAGGGCTTACGGTGGATCTTGACCAAAAGGTTTTGTGGAGCTGTGCCGGGCTTTGTCAATGAAAACCGAAACATAAAAGAATAGTTGCGAGTAATGCGCAATGGCATCTTGTTGGTAAGTGAATAGCCTTGACCAATAATGACAGGCATTAAAGCATGCATTTCAGCGCATAGAGCTGAGACGATCTGGTCATCTGTCATGCTTGCCTTATTCAAGGACAATTCCATTTATCGGGCTCCAGTTGGTGCGATGTCTTCCCGGCGTTTCGCACGCTTCCAAAGCGTATCCTGCCGGCGCGTAATGAAACGGATAAGGCCAAGAAAAGCAGCGAGGTTGCTATTAACAAGAAATGTGGGCAGATACAACACTTTCGGCAAAGAGACATAGTTGCCAAGCCAGGCAATAAAATAGAAAAGTAATTGCGACAAGAAGAGAATCCAGTTGTAGGGATTGGTTAACATCCAAATAGGAGAAGATGGGCTAGCAGGCCAGAATACTGAAAGAAGACTTGTCACAAACATAAGCATCATAGCGAATGGTATCAGCGGGCGCATAAATTTGTGTGAAATGACCTGCCATACGATCAAAGGTCTATTCCACGGCAACAACTTACCTGCCAATGCAATCGCTTGAAAACGTCCTGCTACCATTCGAGTTCTTCTCTCAATTTCATCTTGACTCGTCAAAGAAATACGCTCATAGGATTGTGCTTCTGGTACATAGACCGCGCGATAACCTTTCTTTACGATATTCATCAGCATATAAAAATCGTCGTTGATAATTTCATCTGGAGGTGGTGCATAGAGTTTGCTGCGGAAAGCATATATCTCACCTGACACCGCGGTGCAACACCCAAGTCGCGTTTCCTGTTCTTTGATCCAGGCCTCATAGTTCCAATATAGACCTTCCGATTCACCCAATCTTCCATCGCCCTCGATGATATGTTTCGCTCCACTGACCGCGCCGATTTCAGGAATATAGAAGGGTTTGACCAACTCTTTGATGGTTTGCGGACTATATAGATTATTCGCATCGGACATAACGATGATCTCGCCGCGTGCCTTTGCCATGGCGTTATTAATTGCGGCCATTTTTCCGTGTCTTTCCGGACTGTAACTTAATTCAACGCTGCGACCCTGATACCCACTGACAATATTCGCGGTCTCGTCCGTTGAGCCGTCTGCAGCAACAAGGATCTGGAGCTTTTCGCGGGGATAATCAAGCAATACAGTGTTCTGTAGCTTTTGAGTAATTACTTCTGCTTCATTGTAAGCTGCAATCAGCAGAGTCACCCTTGGTGTATGGTTTGGATAGGCCCTTGGCTTTGGACGCAGAGAAGCCAACACCCCAAGCAAAATGGGATAACCAAAATACACATATAAAATCATCGCTACGCTAAGCCAAAATAATAATGGAATCATCATATGGTTATTTTGTATTAGCCAGCCGGTAGTATAAGGAGCATAATCTTTCAGCTACATCCTCCAGTGAATAATGTTCCTGTACATATTCACGTCCAGCCGCACCCATTTGAGCCTGGAGGGATGGACTATCCATAACCTCCAGAATGCCAGAGAGTAAGGCCTGCGGATCATCAGGAGGAACGCTCAATCCATTGACACGTTCAGAGATTACATCCATTGCTGCACCAACTCGTGTTACGACAACTGGCAATCCTGTAGAAAGAGCCTCCAACATGGCATTCGACATGCCTTCAGTAATAGAAGGCAATACAAACAAATCGGCCGATTGAAGATAAGGCAGAATCTCATCCACATATCCATAAAAATGGATCGCCGTACCCGCCTGGGACCGTAAGCGGGCTTCTTCGCTACCCGAACCAACTATCACTAGGATTGCATTATTGTGTTTTTTCAAAATTTTCGGCCAAATTGTCAATAAATGTTCAACACGCTTTTCAGGTTCCAGGCGACCTGCATAAACCAGTATAAAAGCATCCCGCGAAAAACCAAGCTGAGCACGTAAAGCATTTTTTTCATATTTTGATACAGGCGCAAATTTTTCTGTATTCACGCCATTCGGAAGATCTTCACGGCGATTAGAGTCTATACCAGCATTTTGTAGTTCAGTGTCAATTTCACTGCTGATTACAACAAAAGCATCCACATACCGGCGAAGCAAGGACAAACGACTTCTGCCCCAGAATCTATGATGGAGTTTATAAACATCACCGAGAATGCCCCCACGCAAAACCTTGGCAATGATAGGGGTTCCCAACCATAGTTTCGCAAGCACGGCCGCGGTTGTTGGTGAAAGCAGGTCAAAAGCATGGATTACTTGTGGACGTAATGACTGTAACAGCCGAACTGTTCCCACAATATAAAAGACGGCGGCAATTGCCTTCGGGCCAGGTATTGGAATACGATGGACAGGAACATCCTGAATGACTTCAAAGGATTTGAGACCTTTGTACTTTCGAGTTACAACGTGAATATCTACACCTCTGGTATGCAACCGCGGTGCCAGGGCCTGAATCTGCCTTTCCGCGCCGCCCATATATGGAAAGTAAGAATGAGTCAATATCGCGACCGTAAGCGTAGTCATTCGCGCGCTAATTCCTCCCGGTAGATGCCCATTAGATGATCAAACCATCTGTCTGCTGCATACTTCAGAAGGGCATGCTCGCGCGCAGCTTTCCCAAGCGTATGTCGTCGCGCCGGGTCTTTCAGAAGCTCCAAAACAGCATCTGCTAGCAATTGAGGTTTCTGGGGTGGAACTAGTACTCCCCTGCCATTTGCCAATACCCGCGGCGCTTCACCAACGGATGTAACTACAATTGGCAGAGCCGCCATCGACGCTTCAAGCATCGCGATTGCCAATCCTTCTCTTTTTGAAGAACTAATGTAAATATCGCTCGCAGCCATCAATCGGGGAATGTCTCCACGTACACCCAACCAAAAAACGTGATCGGTCAGACAAAGTCGCTCACACTGGGCACGTAGAACTTCCCCTAACTTTCCAATCCCAGCAATGACCAGTGCAGCCGAAGGTAGGCGCTCATGGATATAGGAAAATGCCGTCAACATATCCTCGAAATATTTATCCGGCAATAAATTACCGACACCAATCAAAATTGGCCGGGATGCATCGCCCGTCAATTCTTTTCTCAACGCGTCCCTCTCAGGAGGACTCAAAACAACTCTATCAGTCACCCCATTCGGAACGATATCCAAACTGCGACCTAAGATGGGTGCAAAGACATCATTAACGCTTTCGCCAACAGCGACAACACGATTTACGCGGCGCAGGCTCCAGGTCTCTAATTGGTCTCGCGCATAATTGGCATAGCGCGGATTCTTACCGGTGCTGTGCAGAGTGGATATCACTGGAAGCTCCAGCATACGGCCAGCCAAACCACCGAGAATATTGGCCGTTAACAAATGCGTATGAATTATATCGAATTGTTCCTGGCGCAAAAAACGTGTCAAACGAATAAATCGAACCGGATCGAGGATACGTTTCGCTGGGAAAAATTGGACGCGGGCACCCAATTCCTTTAACTCGCCCGGGATAATGGGCGCATGCATACTATTTTGCAGGCCAACTACTGTCAGGCCGACATCTTTTTGTTTAGCCTGCCGTGCAAAAGTAACCAGCAATTTCTGGGCACCGCCAATGGAAAGCATATCAATGAGGTGAACGACGTTCATATCTGGCTTGACTGTATGGCGTGTTTTGCAAAAAGGTTTAAATGGTCTCGCCAGACCTCAGCATGCGCAACATGCATGGCTTTTTCTTCAGGGCTCGGCGCAGCCATATCCATGAGAAAGAGCGAGAAAAATAAGCGGAGAAACTTTCGATCCATCCCATAGGGAGTACAAAGCGTATCTTCCATAAACGAACGCAGGGCATCAGACAGCCAATTCCTTTTCAGGAATGCTCGTGTGAACGCTTCTTTTCGATTCATATCTGCCAAACCTTGTCGAGAATAAGACCATGAAAACGTGATAACAAAAGAGAAGACATCCACAAAAGGCAAGTCTGAAGGTGAATATCCTTCCCAATCAATCACACTGCACTCATTTTGTGAGAGCATCAAATTGCCGGGCCAAAAATCTCCATGACGCGCGCAAAGAGGAATTTGCATCCCTTCTACTTCTTGCGCGAGGCCCATTAATTCATCTATAAACTCGGACGGCAACTTAAAATTACCTCTCTCGCATCTTTCCTGGATTTCGACCTGCCCTCCGAAATAAGACTCACCTACACGGGTAGAAGTTTGGAAACCCAAGAGCCAGTCGCGAGCAAGGGCTAGATCGCTACGCACCTGGCTTCGCCTGAGATGGCGATAGCTGGCAAATAGACTCTTCAACGATACGCCTGGGACGCAGGTCTCAATTAATATAAAAGTATCGCCGCATGGAAAGAGTCCAATCGGCTCGGGCATTTTTCCCTTCATACCTGGGATGGAGGATACAGTCTGAAGAGTTTTGAATTCTTTCACTAACTTTTCATGGTTACGCAAGGAACGTGTCATTTTCATCAGTAAGGCTGGCGAAGAAACACGATGATTGAAAACTAGGAAATTGATCTTGCGATCCTGTCCGCGGTCTCCGGCTACCTTCAACACAGCCAATGGTTCCTTTAGGATAATATCCGCGCTGGTCAATACTCCCCGCCACTCACCAGTTAAATACTCCAATAGGTTGGGTAACATAATTCTTTCTAGCAACGACGGGCGACCATACCCAAGTCAGCAAATAGCATTCGATATAGGCCTAGCTTGATCAACAGAAACGCAGCCTGCAAGCCCAAAATTGAAAGCAACGAATATGGTTCGAAAATATGTGTGAAGTAATATTCACTAGGGTGAGCTTTCTCCAACGATACAATGAAGCTTGGATTGTGCAGATCACTTTGTATACCATAACAATTTTCTACCTTAAACCCGGCGTAAGTTAACGTCCTAAATCCCTTAGTAACGGTTAACCCATGAAGGCGTTTTGTAATTTTACGCATCCTACGGAATAAGAATTTAATACTTGCGGTATTACTTACTCCAATAAAAAGAAAGCCGCCTGGTTTCAACACACGTGCATATTCATTGAACATTGTGGAGTCGGCTGGAATCCTGTTATCCACACAGATCACATGGTCAGTAGAGGCAGTTTGAAGGTCAATTGTTCCATACGATACTGCTGGGACAACGAGCTTCATGCCATCACATTTGATAGCGTTGATTAAGGCCGGTTTTGCCCCAATAACAGCAACACATTGACCGGGCTGCAAGGGCAGAAGAAAGCGTAGATCGGCTTGAACATCATAATGGGCGGAAGTCATTGAGAATCCTCAGTCGCTGCCACTTAAGGGTATTTGAATAGAATCATCTTTAGGCTGGGATCGCAGCGAATGTCTAATCATAGATACTGCCTGCTTAAGTACCTCCGGGTTAATTATCCATAATGCGCTTATATAGAAGATCCCACTACTGAAGATGAGTATCAGCATTCGAAATATACCTGAGACATCGTTGCATAAAAGGCTTACTGCATAGGTTCCAACGAGCATAATTGTGGAGGCGAAAAGAGCCGGAACGATTGCATCCAGCATAACTCGCGGCTTTAGGCCAATCACGCGGCTGGCAACTCCCAGACGAATGAGCGTTAGAATTATGGTGGTTAGTACTTGTGCCAACGCGATATAAAAAATACCATAAGATGCTGCAATCCAGAGAGCAGGCAGGGTTATCAACAATTTAACAATACTGAGTTTGTTTAAAATACCAGGGCGGCCAGTGGCCTTATAAATATCACCTGCGTTGTAACTGAGGGAGTATACCAAGGCATAGATAGATAAAGCTTGCACAACCGGGATCGCTGGAGCCCAACGTTCAGTGTAAAACACGCGCACAAAATCTGGTGCGATCATAAACATGCCAATCCCCGCGGGAACAGTAACGAGAGAAATATAACGCAAAGTTTTTGTATAGCCGGCCCGTAATACTTCCAGCTGATTTTGCATCTTTGCATATGCAGGAAATAGAATTTGCGCGGCAACCTGACAAAAACCGATAACCACCAGTTCAGGCAATCGGAAACCCATAGTATAGTAACCAAGCTGAATGGCATCCATACGGTAACCCACAATTACATAATCAATATTTTTATGGATCATTCCCAGAATGCTGACTAAAGTCATTTGCAAGCCAAAATGCAGCAGAGATTTTGTGATCTCTCTATCTATAACAAATTGGGGCCTCCAGCGTACTTTTATCCAGTAAAGCAAAGTACCAAAAGCAGTGCCAAGAATCTGTCCATAAACAAGGCTCCAAACGCCATAACCCATTAGAGCTAATGCGATTGAGACTCCACCCTTAAAGAGGGCCTTGCCGAACTCGATCCAAAATCGACTTTTAAAATCCAGGCTTTTTCGTAAACGGGCTTCTAAAAGACGACCGACTGAAGCTAGGATAAAGACAATGGAAAGGACTTTTAAGATCTCGGTAACACGACCATCATGAAAGAATTCAGCTACAAAAGGCGCACTAAAATACGCCAGCATCGTGATCAACGAGGTAGATACTAGATTTAGTAAGAAGGCTGTGTTCAACGTTCGGTCTGGATCTTTTTGATAGTAGATTAATGCATCTCCTATACCCAGATCATCGATGGTATCGAGGTAGTTTATAGCCAGCATCCCAAGTGCAAGCAAGCCAAAGTCTTCCGGGGCAAGTAAGCGCGCTAGGATAATGGTGGTAATGAAAACCAATCCCTTATTCCCCACAAAGGTTGCATAAATCCAAAGCGTACTACGTACTGCTGTCTTTGTAAGGCCTGCTGTTTTAATCAAGTTGTTTCACTCAATCTTTTGAATTGTAGCTCCTCTCACTATGAGGAGATTAAATCTTTTGCTAATGTATCAATCCACCAGCCTCCTTGAAGCAGGGGGCAAATATTTTAGCACTAAGGATTATCGACTTTCGAATACGGCATAACCAGATCTACGTTCAAATGCCCTAACATAGACATTCCAAGTTGCTTCTACAAACCTAAAATGGTCGAAGTCGCTGTTATTTCTTGCCTGTGCGCGAACACCAAGTTCACTCGCATATGCTGTATCAAGGCAAAGTTTTATGAGTGCATTCGCCAACGCATAAATATCATCAACTGGTACAAGCAAGGCCTCAATCTTATCGGTCACAATCTCGGGTATTCCCCCACAACACGTCGCAAGAATTGGTTTTCCAAGGGCTGCTGCCTCCAGCAGCGCAAGAGGTGTTCCCTCGGTCCTAGAAGGCATTACAAAGATGTTGCTTGATTTCAAAATCTTCAACACCTCATCATGCTCGCGATAACCCAGAAGAAAGATACGATTCTGAAGTCCTGCCCGGTCGATTTGGGTAGTCAATTCAGAATATATAGGTCCACTTCCAACAATTACAGCGTAAACATTTGGCAGTTTATCTGCCACTTGTCTGAACGCAGAAATCAGATTATCCAACCCTTTTGCCCAAACAAGTCGGCCAGCCGTGACACAAACGATTGCATCTGGTGGAAGGCCCAAATCTCCTCGAAATCTCTCCGCATCTACTTGGATGGCATCTGCATCAAGATCTATTGCATTATGGATTAATGCAACTGATTTGTCGGCTACTCCAGCATTCAATAAAGCTTTTCGGACATCATCTGAAACTGCAATGTAATAGTCCGTCTGGCGATTTGTCCATAATTCAATAGCCGTATACAGCTTGCCTTTTAGGCTATACCCATGCTCGGTTTCGTACCAACTGTTCAAAGTGGATACGAGGGCAGTATTGGTCATATAAGCAGCTATACTCCCCCATAGTTTCGATTGAACATTCTGTGTATCGATCACTTGGTAATGACCATCACGAATGATCCGCGAAAGTCGAAAGGGAATGGTGGGATCTAATCTATATTTCCCTACGGTTCTAACTGGAATTCCATATTTTCGCGCCTCGCTGACAACCGGACTATCTTTCAGACCAGCAATCATCGCACCATACAGCTGCAATTGATGAGCCAGGGCAATAGTTCGCGTACTTGCACCCCCATATCTTTTGGACAAATCAACGATCAGCGCACGCACGTTTCTTGGAGCTTGGCTGGCATCTCTAATTAAAGCAGGTGAACTGGCTGATTTTTCAAAAATCATTGCTCAAGCCTCATTATTCCAGGCCTTTTTCTATAAATAAAAGTAGTTATTAGTATGCTCCGCTCTGTTTGAACGCTGCTCTGATAGTCATAAAAAGGATATTAATATCAAGCCAAATACTTCGATGCTCAATATAGGCAATATCCAACCGTAAACGATCATCAAATTCCGATTGAGCACGTGCAGCAATTTGCCAGAGACCGGTTAAGCCCGGAGTAACATCAAGACGTTCAGTATGCCAGAGTTGATAAGCTTCAGCGCCGAAGGATGTAGGTCGGGGACCGACGAGTGTCATTTCACCTCGCAAAATATTGAATAACTGAGGCAATTCATCAAGACTTGTTTTGCGAAGAATTCGGCCTATTTTGGTAACTCTAGGATCATTTGTGATCTTAAAATCGGGCCACTGCAATTCATTTAAATGAGCATAATTTGCTTTAAGTGCCTCTGCATTCAGAAACATGGACCGAAATTTATACATTTTGAAACGACGCCCACCACGACCGGTTCGATTTTGAGTAAAAATAGCAGGTGCATCAGGTGAAGAAATTTTTATTAGAAGAGCGATCACCACAACCAGTGGTAGCCAAATTGGAATAGTCAATCCAACAAGGAAAAGATCCAGCAAGCGTTTAACATCATGATATGCTTGCCCTGTAAAAAGACGTTTGTCAGGATCAAAATTCTTGACCCAGGAGATGTCCTCTAATAAGACATGAACATGAGTTGCCATGGTCAAAACCCTTCTTTACTTAACGCTATTAATTTCATTGATTTCCGAAAAATTTCTAGCAATCTCCACGGGAGCAACACGCTGTTTTGCAATTTGTAATAAATCGTTGAAGTTTAATGCTTCGTTGGGGAATAATGCGTAGCCCCAGGAAATTTTAGCTTCTAATTCCTCGCTTACAGCACTGGAAACGCGTTCAGCAAGTATGGACAAGTGCTTGAGGTCGGTCTCTGGACACAGGAGGACAAATTGATTATCGTGATCCCGTAAGATGATATCAGTACTTCTCGATAACTCATTAATGATTTGGCCAATCTTGGCATTTGCGAACCTCTCAAGTATATCCCTCTCAAGAGGTATGTAATGTTTTGGAACGTCTTGATCTTTGACCCTTTCCAACTTCATAAGAAGCAGCGCTAACGGATGTTGATAACGTCTGCAACGCGTTAATTCATCGTTGATAATTTCCTGAGCAGCTTGAATATTCCTTGTCCTGTTTGGATAAGCGCTTGTTGCTAATCCTTCCAGGGTTTTATCGAGCTCCCCTATATGTCTCCCCAAATCATATGCTAGGCCGGCAGCCAATTCCACAAGAATGAATTGGATGATCGATTCTTGCGTAGATAAATGCGAACCAAAGCGCCAATAACCCAGCCAGACCACTCCATAAATCACAGCCCAAATAGACAAAAAAAGGTAAATAGATATACGAACACCGCGCTTGATTAGAGGTCCTACAAATACTAGCTCCGAAATGATAGTGGAAGCAAATAATATAAAAAATACAGGATTAAAGTTAAGCACATTATTTTCAATATATCGAAGTTGAGCGATGCCAAGAACAAGCATTATGAAGGAAAATAAAACGGAAATCGAGTTTTTTAGATCACTCATTGTAGAAATAACTCCCAATTTCGTGGGCCGAATAAACGAAGGTGAGAAAAGGAATAATTAATTCTGAAACAAACAAAAATGACATTAATCATACTTTTAGTACACTAATTTTAATAATTATGCTATTATACATCAAACCTTGCATTTTTGTTAGTTGCGGAAATCGTACAATAGTACGGGGTATAGACAACCAACAAAACTGGCAAATAATTGCCTTCTTGGTGAAACCATGAGCTGTTTGCGCGGAATAAATTATGCGTAATCACATCCAAAATCAGGAAATATTACACTCCCGACTGTTAGAAATTATGCAATAATTGAAACATACCAGTATTTTGGGAGGGCTTATGACAGCCAATAACTTGTACACACGTCAGACGAATGAAATCGTCATGTATTCGGTTGATTGGTGCCCTGATTGCAGGCGTGCAAAATTTTTCTTCAAGCGCAACAATATTTCTGTCGTAGAAGTTAACGTCGACAAGGATGAACAAGGCGCGTTGTTTGTACGTGAAATCAATTCCGGGGCTCGCTCCGTGCCAACCATTATCTTCCCTGATGGCACTATTATGGTCGAGCCATCTTCAGATGAACTATCAGAAAAATTCTCCAATTCATAATCTTGACGGTCCCGGCACCACCTTAGCTTCGATAAATCATAATGAACCGTAAATTCGACGTCATTATTTGTGGCGCCGGTATTACCGGTGTGGCTGCGGCATATTATCTCAGCAAATCTGGGATCACCGATATACTCATCGTTGATGAGCGCTCGCCCCTCTCATTCACCAGCGATCGTTCAACTGAAAGTTACAGAAACTGGTGGCCTGACCCAGCCATGCTGGGCTTGATGAACCGTTCGATAGATTTGATGGAAGAACTCGCGAACGAGTGTGGGAATGCCTTCCATATGAACCGGCGCGGATACTTATATGTGACCGCCAATGATTCAAAAATTCCTGCGCTAATAGAACGTTCAAAGCGGACCTCAAACCTGGGTGCCGGTCCATTGAGAGTTCATACCGCTGATTCATCATCCTACCAACCTGCTCCTCCAGAGGGTTTTCGCGGCCAACCATCAGGGGCCGATCTGTTACTCGGATCCGCATTGATTCATAAACACTTCCCTTATCTTTCACAAAACGCCGCGGCCGCACTGCACGCTCGCCGCGCAGGTTGGTTGAGCGCGCAGCAACTGGGAATGATTCTCTTTGAAACGGCGCGGGGTCGCGGTGTCCGGTTTGAGTCCGCGCGTGTGACAGGCATAGATATGTTGAACGGCCGCGTAAACGGAGTCCGGTTGAGTTCAGGAGAATCTATCAATTCCCCTATCTTTATCAACGCGGCGGGGCCGTTCCTGAAAGAGGTGGGACAAATGCTCGGCGTGAATTTACCCGTATATACCGAATTGCATCTCAAAGCCGCTATCAAAGATCCATTATGCGTCGTGGGACGTGACGCGCCACTGTTAATTTGGGATGACGCGCAATTTCTGCCATGGCAAAAAGAGGAGCGTGAAGCATTAGCTGAAGACCTTGAAACACGCTGGCTGACAGAGATGTTTCCTGCAGGTGCCCACACACGGCCGGAAGGTGGAGGCGAAAGCCAGATGGTTTTGATGTTGTGGGAATATAAGTCAAGAGTGACCGAGCCGGTTTGGCCTCCTCAACTAGATGAGCAGTACCCCGAAATCGCTTTGCGCGGACTCGCCGCCATGTTGCCGCGCATGAAAGAATATTTTACAAAGATGCCGCGCCCTCAAATTGATGGGGGCTACTATACAAAGACGCGTGAAAATCGTCCATTGATCGGCAGCATGGGTGTGGACGGTGCATATATGATCGGTGCTGTTTCCGGATACGGGATTATGTCCGCATGCGGCGCAGGGGATCTGCTGGCAGCACATATAACGCAAAAAAACCTGCCCGCATACGCCATGACTTTTGAATTAAGCCGTTATGAAAGCATGGAATATTTGAACGAAATAGAAAATATGGTTGATAGCGGACAGTTATAATAGCACAGGGAATCCAACGTCGGGAGACGTTGGACTCCGTAAATATGCGCGCGAGTATAATGTTAATATGAAAAAAGCGATTGTTTTGTTCTTCAGCGCTTTTATTCTATCCGCCTGTGAAATTTGGAACGTCCGGCCGCAACCATTCCCAGTTTGGACTGCTATTCCCACCCGTACTCCTGGTGTGGTAACGCCTACGCCAGTTATCATTACACCAACTCTCAGCGTATTCACAGTTACCAGCACGCCTGGAATCATTGATCTCACACCTGTCACTCCAACTCCTGGGCCGACAGATACTTTCACTCCCAGTGTACCCCTCCCTACAGAGACACAAACATTGCCTCCCGCACCCGTTCAATCTGTGGCAGTGGATATTCTTGGATGCAACACGAGCATTGACATTACACACGGCATGGGTGAAGTGACCAATGCTTACGTGACGATGAAAAACACAGGTACGGTAGATTTACCCAACGCCTGTGGTCTGCTCCGTGCTATTGATGAGGACCGTGAACACCCTGATAAAAAGAAATGTGTCCCCAATCTTCCCGCGCAAAATCAAGTGAATTTGAAATTAACCGTCGATTCGGCATACAAGGTAGAAACAATTATTCAGGTAGATGCATTATCGAATGATGTAGTCTTGTTGCGGCTCGACAAGCAATCCTGCCGCGATATCGGTCTCTTTGGCGGGGCACCGTCAGATATAGGTGTGGTCAAGCCCCTTCCGTAGGGCGGGATGGCATCCCGCCTTACTTTATTAAGGGTAATGTAAATACAAACGTACTTCCTTTTCCTTCCCCTGCGCTCTCCGCCCAAATCTTTCCTGCATGTGCTTCGACCAGATGCTTGGCAATGGTCAGGCCGATGCCTGAGCCGCCGTGTGCGCGGGAACGGGATTTGTCCACTCGGTAGAAGCGGTCAAAGATGTGTGGGAGGTGATCGGGAGGAATGCCAATGCCAGTATCTTTGACAGAGAAGCGCGCTTCGTTTCCAGTCGATTCAAGTGAAATGGTGACCTCTCCATTTTCGGGTGTGTATTGCAACGCGTTGCCAACGAGGTTGGTCAGCCCCTGGACGATACGGTCCTCATCAGCGTGGAGCATGACGGGATGAGGTGGCAGATTTATGGTCAGCGTGACGCGTTTTTCATCGAACTGAAACTGCATTCGCTTGATAACTGTCTGAATTAACATGGAGGCATCCAAGTCGCGGAAGTCCAATTGATAGGCGCGGGCCTCCACGCGGCTCAATTCCTGCAAGTCATCCACAAGTCGATTCAGCCTCTCCGCCTCAGCGTGGATTTGTCCGTAGGTTTCGTCAGTGGCAGGAAGGATACCATCTATCAAGCCTTCAGCCGATCCTTTGATCGCCGTGAGTGGAGTGCGAAGTTCATGAGTGACATCACCGATCAGACGGCGTCGCATGGACTCGACCTGCTCAAGTTGCTCTGCCATCTGATTAAAGCGATCGGCAAGTTGACCAAGCTCATCTGAACCGCGCGAATTTACACGTTCATCATAATGTCCATTGGCTATGCGTTGGCTGGCAGCCGTCATGTCGCGTATGGGTGCGATGATGCTGCGACTGAAAATAAAACTAACCGCGATGGCCGCGGCCATTGCCACAAAAATGGAAGTGAGCAAAGACTCATTGAATGATGCCTGAAAATTTTGATAAAACTCACCCATCATTCCATTGTCCGGCTCTTGTCCCTGCCCCATCATCGAACCCATCCCCCTACCTATCTGCTCTTCCATAAAAGATAAATGGTGCGCAAAAGCGCGTGGTGTTGTGAATTTGGTCGTGATTCCGATCATCATCATTCCCACAAGAATCACAATGAGATAAGAGATGAATAGCTTTAAACTAAGATGAGAACGAATGGTATTCATTTTTCCTTTTATTTGTCATAATGGCTCATCATCGAAGCGATAACCAACACCACGCACTGTGGTTATAAACTCACCTTCACCCAGTTTCTGGCGTACGTGACCCACATGCACGTCCACCACGCGCATCTCGCCGAAATAGGTTCCACCCCAAACTCTTTCCAACAACTGTTCTCGCGTGAGAACCCGGCTGCGATTTTCGGCGAGCGCACGCAGCAAATCAAATTCGATAGCTGTTAATTCGATGGGCTCATCATCCACTGTAACCTGGCGGGCAGCTATATCAATTCGCACATGGCGAAAGGACAGTACGCTTCCGTCCACCCCCGATCCTGCTCCCGCTTGAATCCGCCTGATTGCCGCTTTGACTCGTGCCGTCAACTCGCGTGGACTGAAGGGTTTCGTTACGTAATCATCTGCGCCTACCGAAAGACCGACTATTTTATCGGTCTCTTCTGTGCGAGCAGTAAGCAGGATGACATAAACATCGGATTCTCGTCGCAAACGTGAAAGCAATTCCAGCCCATCCATGCCGGGGAGCATCACATCCAGAATAACCAAATCCGGCTTATAGGCGCGTGCAGCTTTCAGCCCAGAAGGCCCGTCTATCGCGGTATAAACCTCATAGCCCTCCGGCTTAAGGTACGCACTGACCAGTTTCACAATGGTAGGCTCATCGTCGATCACGAGGATTTTGGTCATAGCACCATTCTCTCAAAAATAATTTTACATATGATAAAGCGAATATGAAGATTTGGTAAAGATTGTCCTCCCAGATTTTCATCCGGCGTGACGCATTTCGTACAGGTATAATCAAGTTATGACAGATGAACAAATTACTTCATTAGGTCGCAATAAAATTGCCATGCTGATTGATGGCGACAATGCGCAACCCACTTTGCTCCCACAAATGCTGGTGGAAGCTGGCCGCCACGGTCAAGTCACCGTGCGTCGTATTTACGGCGATTGGACGACTGTAAATATGAATACTTGGAAGGAAATCCTTAACTATCACGCTTTTCAGCCCATTCAGCAATTTCGCTATACAATCGGCAAGAATGCTACAGACAGTGCCATGATCATAGACGCAATGGATATCCTGCATTCGAACGTGGTTGACGGGTTTTGTCTCGTCTCATCCGACAGCGATTACACCCGATTGGCTACGCGCATTCGTGAGACTGGGATTTTCGTTATGGGGATTGGTGAGAAGAAAACACCAAAGCCATTCGTCAACGCATGTGATGTCTTTGTTTACACAGAAAACTTGGTTGTTGCCAAGAAGAGCCCAGCACCGTCGCGCACACCCAGAGGCGGCGCAAAGAAAACGAAGGAAGAAAAAGAGGAACCCGATCCCACGCCTTTGCTAAGCCAGGCCTTCGAAATGGCGGTACAAGAGGATGGATGGGCACGCCTCGACAGGTTGGGAAGTGCACTCTACCAACTCGATCCCGGCTTTGATCCGCGCACGTACGGGCACAAACAACTCTCGCGCATGATCCAAAAACTGAAGGACCGTTTCGACATGCGAACACAAGCAACCGATGGCTCGACGATATTTTATGTAAAGCTGAAGGAGTAATCGAAACAGAGCGCGGAAGCTATCTGCGGTCTGTTTTTATTCCCGAGGACAAACAAAAGTTTTACACCAGTCCATGTCGTGAGGCATCCATGTAATTGTTTTCCCCTCCCCTGCTACACAGCCTAAAGGTTCGCGTCCATTTCTCTGAAAGCCAATGGGTATACGGCATGTGTTATCTAATGCGGATAGGGCTTTTACAGGATAATATTTACTACTCTTATTCGGCGAGCCGGCAAGACTCTCTGCAGTCGTGTCATTGAAATAAAACTTCTCAGGATCCACGGCCGACTCAGATGCAAATACACTCCACATGAATGCCGTGTATTCATGAAATAGCGAACGCTTTATAGCAAGGTCAACTTTTGGATGATCGCCGTTCTCAAATTTCGCCCAGGCAGAATCCGGGTCACTTCCCAATCCGGAATCGAATAGAAGTACATCGAATCCATTACCCGAGTATGGAACATCTGGAGAAGACTGATTCCCTCCGATATCGCCGTTTCCATCCAGATAGACACGCACCCGATCTGTCGTCCAATCCAGCCACGGATTTTCAACAAAGACAAGTAACTCCGCGCGGCCATCTACATTCAGGTCGAATTCTGCGCCATAGGTACCATGTATGAACCTCTGATCATCGGTCCCCGATAAGACAATTTGAGAGAAATACCAGTTTGTATCGCTCGTCATAATAAAGTCTTTGATGTCAATAAAAGGAAGGTATTTCATATTAGCAGCATTAAATGGACGCTCGAATAGATTCATGCGGAAGTTATCGCCATCTGCCACATTGCGTTGCCTATAATTGAGGGACTCATTAATATCATGAGCGATCGCTTCATTCTGTGTTCCAACCGAAGGCTTCATGAGATGTGGAATCGGGCTGGGAGTGAAGGTAGGTAGCGGAGCCTGTGTTAATAGAACTGTAGCTGTAGGTATTGCTGTTATTTGAGGGATAGGTATTTCCGTTTTGGAGGCCTGCGTGGCACTACATGATGCCAGGGCTAAAACAACTACAGGCCACCAAAGCTTATCCCCGCCCATTTATTAGTTCCTTATAAAGGTCAACCACTTGTGCGCTGATTTTTTCCCAGGCATAGTCTTGGGCATACTCAGCGGCACACCCGCCCATCGTCGCGCGCAGTTGCGAATCTCCTAGCAGCCAGGCTAACTTCTCACACAGCGTCTCTGGTTGGCTATCTGGTATTGTGTATCCTGTTACACCATTCTGCACCAAGTATCCAAGTCCGCCCACTTCAGAAGCGATTACCGGCGTACCGCATGCCATTGCCTCCAGCGCCACCATTCCAAACGATTCATATAAGGACGGCATTACCACAACTTCGGCGGCGGAGTAATAATACGGAAGTGTATCTTGCGTGCGCTTGCCCATGAAGACGACCATCCCTCCCATGTATAGGTCATCACTTAGCTTTTGCAAGCGAGCCATTTCAGCAGACATATCCTCCGGATTCACATCTGGTTCGCCACCGATAATCGCAAGATACACCGGTTTCGGAATATCTGCCTCGCGCAAACAAGACATTGCCTGAATAAGGGTATCCACTCCTTTGAGCGGTTCAATGCGTCCTACATAAAGGATGATGCGGGTATCAGGTTTCAACCCAATATATAATTTAGCTTCATCAGACGGGATAGGATAAAAATGGCTTGTATCCACACCTGGGGGGATAATCACCATTTTACGAGCATCCGCCTGATAAAGAAAACGTAATTGAGTCAGTTCGGCTAGCGTTGCGACAATGATCCGATCTGCCCGTTTGAGTATCTGCCTCTCCCCCGCAAGCCGATTCTCCCCTGCGCGTTCATCCTCCGAACGCGCCACCCGGTTCTTCATCTCGCCTAATGTATGATACATGTGGACGATTGGTATACCATCCCAAGCGTCGCTGAGAGGGATCGCGGCCAAACCAGACATCCAATAATGGCTGTGAATAAGATCGTAACGGATACCCTTTTCTTCAGCAAACTGTTTTACCCCTTCGACAAATTCGGGAATATATGACTCTATTTCACGCTTTACCTTTGGTTCCTCCGGCCCAGCAGGCACATGGACAACTCGATTCCCATAACCGAGATCATGTAACACGTGCGGTACGTGTTCATCTTGCGAGCGCGTAAAAACATCCACATGAATACCCATGCGGCCTAATTCCCGTGTCAGATCACGAACGTAAACGTTCATTCCCCCGGTATCCTTGCCGCCTAATGTCGCAAGCGGGCAAGTGTGATAAGAAAGCATTGCAATATGCATGATTGATTTATCCACCGTTATCATGACGACGCGTCAGGTCAAAAACTTGCGAGTCATTTGCAAGTGTGATCTACAGGCTCAAACTGCCTCTGGCGACGTACAGCAAAGTGCCCCTTATATATCGTTTAGGGGATAATCCTTCAAGCCATTTTCGATAACATAACTGTTATATTTCATTGCCGCCTCTTCCTCTGCGTTGAAGTAGCCGAGATGGATCAATTTCTTATT
>WNGA01004958.1_pt1 | contig 19415 bp, 18 predicted proteins | sample 5400061 | NCBI WGS metagenome assembly WNGA01 (sample SAMN13153366, study PRJNA577476) | soil metagenome | isolation source: 100 cm soil or saprolite under grassland replicate 2 | place: USA:California | collected 2016-06-15 | reverse complement strand
CCCTTATCGTTGAACCAGAAGTTGATGCGGCGGATCGTGCGGACGTCCTCATCGTCCTCGCCGACGTTCGAGAGGAAGAGCACGCGCTTGCCGTCCGGCGACCAGGCGGCGCCTTCGATGCCCTGCTTCCGGCGGAGCACGAGCTTCGCCGTCTTGCCGTTCGTCGGGATGACATAGAGCGCGTTCCCTTTGTCTTCCTTCCCCAGCCCCCGCTTCGACGTGAACAGGATTTGCTTTCCATCGGGGGAGACCTTCGGCGCGCTGTCCTTGCCACCGGTCGTGAGCCGCCTCGGGCCCTTGCCGTCGAGCGGGACGAGCCAGATGTGGCCCTCGTACTCGTCCTTGTCCAAGCGGGCGCGATGCACCGAGATCGCGGCGAACGTCCCGTCCGGCGACAGGCTGGGTTCGGAGAGCATCGAGTAGGCGGCGAGATCCTCAGGTTGGATGGCTTTCGCCATGCGGAGGGCCAGCCCGCCCTGTGAAATAAATTCTGCCTCGCGCCCGCAAGGCTCATCGCCCCCGCCGGCTTGTCCCCGCGGTGATGGCCGCTCCGTTCGGCAAGCTCGCCTACCTGTACGTCGGCACCGGCGACCTCGATCGGGACCTCGAGTACTACACGAAGACCCTCGGGGGGACGCTCCTCTGGAACTACCACGAGTTCGGCGCGAAAGTCGCGTCGGTGCGCCTGTGCGACGGCCCGCAGTACCTCCTCGCGGACCACCGCCACGCGCCATCGGTCCTGCCGATCTTCGAGGTCGCAGACCTCAAGGCAACCGCGAAACACCTGCGCTCCCGCGGTTGGAAGTCGGAAGGCCGATCGTTCGAGATCCCTCCGGGACCGTGCTTGCTCTTTAAGGACCCGAGCGGGAACGAGCTCGCGATCTTCGAGAACGTGCGGCCGGGCCTGATGGAAGGGTCTTTCGGGGATGCGGACATTCGGCGGTCCGGTCGGAAGTGAGGGAGACCTCCCATGTTCGAGCATCCGAACGCCACGTTGGTCAATCACCTCTACGACGCCTTCGACGCAAAAGACACCGAGAAGCTCAAGAAGCTGATCGCCGAGGACGCCGTGTGGTACGTGCCAGGCTCCACGCCGATCTCCGGGGAGCACCGAGGCCACGCCGCAATCTTCGCGTATTTCCAGAAGCTCGCGGAGCTTAGCGGAGGCACGTTCCGGGCGGAGCTCGTCGACATCTTGGCGAGTGACATGCACGCGGTGGCCCTCGCAAGTGCGACCGGAAAGCGCGACGATCGCATGTTCGAGGGCAGCTATCTTCTCCTCATGCGGATCGAGAACGGGCGGATCATCGAGGCGCGGCTCTTCAACGACGATCCGGCGGCCTTCGAGGCGTTCTGGGCCTAGGGGCGATGCACCCTGTCGTCGAGCGGTCCGGCCCCGGCGCAAGGGGGGATGAGTCCCGCACGGATCGAGACCCTCGCGGACGGCGTGTTCGCGATCGCGATGACGCTCCTCGCATTCAACCTGACCGTCCCCGAGGTCCTACCGCCGCAAGATCCGGCCGTGGTCCTCCCCGGCGAACTCGTCGGTCTCTTGCCACGCTTCGCCATCTACGCGATTAGCTTCGTGGTCCTGGGCATCTACTGGGTCGCGCATCACGCGCAGTTCCGCGTGATCCACAACGCAGACCGCACGCTCCTCTGGATCAACATCCTCTTCCTCATGCTCGTCGCGTTCGTGCCCTTCTCCACCTCCCTGATGAGCCGCTACTGGACGGCACCGATCGCGGTCCAGGTCTACGGCCTCGTCCTCATCCTCATCGGCGGCGCAGGGTACCTGCACTGGTGGTACGCCACCTCGAGACGGCGACTCGTCCCGCCGGCGACGCCAGACTCCCTGATCCGTGCAGCGAAGCGACGGATCGTGATCGCGCCGGCGGTGTGCGCCATCGCGTTCTCCTTCGTGAGCACGGCAGTCAGCATCGCTCTCTATGCGCTTCTCATCCCGTTCTACATCGCGCCCGCGAGCCTCGACCGGCACGTGTTTCGCCCCAAAGCGTGCCGTGTGACCACGCCGCGTGGAACCCGCTCAACATACACCGCCGAGGTGATGGGAGGCCCATGTTGGCAGATCTACAGAATGCGTACATCGGAGCGGTGGAACGCGCGGGAGAGAGCACGGTCAACGTGAGCACGGCGCGAGGCCCGCACGGGCCGCCGTTCGGTCCGTGGCCTCGGCGGGGGATCGGGTCGGGCGTGATCCTGGACGACAAGGGGGACATCCTCACCACCCACCACGTGATCGACGGCGCGGACAAGGTGATCGTCGCCTTCAACGACGGACGGGTGCTCAGCGGCACGGTCGTCGGCGGGGACGAGGAGACCGACGTCGCGGTCGTCCGCGTCGACGGACAAGGCTTCAAGCCCGCGGACTTCGCGAACTCGGACGAACTCAAGGTGGGCCAGCCCGTCCTCGCGATCGGCAATCCGCTCGGGCTGCCCGGTGGACCGACGGTCACGTCGGGCGTGGTCAGCTCCCTCCGGAGGAACTTGACGCGCTGGCCCGGGGACGGGCTGCCCGTCATCCAGACAGACGCCGCCGTGAACCCGGGGAACAGCGGCGGGCCGCTCGTCGACCTACGGGGCCGCGTCGTCGCGATCAACACGGCGACGATCCCGTTCGCGGAAGGCATCGGCTTTGCGATCCCGATCAACGCGGCGCTCGGCGTCGCCCGCCAGATCCTCGAACACGGGCACGTGCTGCGGCCGTGGCTCGGCGTCGCCGGGTATGACGTGAACCGCCGTCTCGCCGCGTACTACGGGATTACGAGCCGAAGCGGCGTGTTCCTCGCGGAGATCACCGCCGGGTCCCCGGCGGAGGCGGGTGGCCTCCAGGTTGGAGACGTCATCACGACCCTGGGCGGTCGGGCGCTGAGCGGGATCGGCGACCTCGTCGACGCGCTGCGAGAGCGAGCGATCGGCGACGCGATCGAAATCGAGGCGGAGCGACGTGGCGAACGGATCCGCGCGCGGGTCACGCTCGCACCCCGCCCGTACTGAGTCGGATACGGAGCCCAACAACTTCAAATCCGGAGGGCTCATCGCCGCATCGGTGATGCGGCCCTCCCACCCGGAAGTCTGCCCCAATTGCGGCAAGCTGACGTGGAACTGGCAGTATCTGTCCGTCCGCGTGTGGATCGAGTGCGAGCACTGCGGGTACAAGGACAGCGTGAGCAACACGCCCGTGCACGGGGCGAACACGGACAGCACGAGCCGCAAGCCCACGCCGACGCGACCGTGACCCCGGTCCCCCGAGGCCGGTCCACACAACGAACAAATAGCCCGGGGTCGCTCCACCGGGCCGGATGTATGGGACGTTTCAGGTTCCGCCCAGCGTCACCGGCGGGTTCCTCGGGCTCCTAATCGCGATCTGTCTGATCACCCTCGTCCTGGTCATCCTGGACGCCGTGTGGATGTACCGGGACGCCCAGAGCCGGAGGATGGACGCGACGGTCTGGGTCGTCCTCCTCGTCCTCGCGAGCGTGTTCGGCGGGCTCCTCGGGCTCGCCATCGTCACGGTCATCTACCTCGTCGTCCGCGGGAACCACCCGATCGGCGGCGGTTATCCGGTCGGATTCGGTCCGTATCCTGGCGCCACCTATCCCCCAACCGCCCCCTGTCCCGTCTGCGGGAGCCCGATGACTTGGTACCCGCAATACCAGCGATGGTACTGCCCGCGCTGCGCGCAATACCGATGAGGTCCGCCGCCGGGTAGCGGGGCGGCGTGTCAAAAGGCTTGGCTCGAGGCTTGGCGCCTCAGGACATCGGCCACTGATACGTGATGTACAGGACGAGCGCCGAGAGGGCGATGCACAGCACGACGACGAACCAGGGCGGGATCTTCAGCGCCTTCTCGTCCTCTTGGTCGAAATAGCGGATCAGGCCGGCCGCCGAGTGGAAGCCGGAGTCGCGGTCCCGTGCCATACTCGCCCGTCTTCATGGAGGGTCGACGCTAAAACCTTTCGCATCCCGCGCCCTCGCGAGGATTAAATACGCGGCGCTCGGATGGCGCCCCTGGGAGCGTCCCGTGGCCGAGGCCGGCATCGTCTACATCGGGAAGAAGCCGACGATGAACTACGTGCTCGCGGTCGTCACCCACTTCAACGGCGGCTCACGGGACGTCGTCGTGAAGGCGCGCGGTCGGTCGATTTCGCGCGCGGTCGACGTCGCGGAGATCGTCCGGGGCCGCTTCGTCCCCGAGGCGAAGGTGCGCGATGTGCGCATCGCGACGGAGAAGGTCACCTCGGAGGAAGGCCGGGCGACGAGCGTGAGCAGCATCGAGATCGTGTTGTCGCGGTGACGGGTGCGCGGCAAAGGCATTTATCGTCCTTTCCACTAGCCGTCGCCGCATGTCGCCGATCGACGTGCTGCTGCTCCTCGCCCTCGCCGCGTTCCTCGCGGGCGTCGCGGGCTCGTTCCTCGGGATCGGCGGCGGCGTCTTCCTGGTCCCCTTCATGACCCTCGCCTTGGGGATCGACATCAAGGTCGCGATCGCGACGAGCCTGATCGGCGTCATCGCGACGTCGTGCGGCGCCGCGTCCGTGTACGTGCGGGACCACCTCACGAACCTGCGGCTGGCGATGTTCCTGGAGGTCGCGACGACCCTCGGCGCGATCGTCGGCGCGGTCGCCGGCCTGTTGCTCCCGGGTCCCTACCTGTTCGGCGTCTTCGCGGCCGTCGTGGTGTACGCGGCGGCGGCGATGGCCCGCACGCGCGAGACCGCGAAGGACCGGGCCTACCAGGCGGGCGAGGAGTCTCCCCTCGCGAGCCGCCTGGGCCTCGGGAGCGTATACTTCGATCAGGAAGACCAGGGCGTCTACCGCTACCGGGTCGAGCGTCCGGTCGCGGGCTTCGGCATCAGCGCCACGGCGGGCCTGTTCTCCGGCCTCCTCGGGGTCGGAGGCGGCTTCATCAAGGTTCCCGCGATGAACATGCTCATGCGCGTGCCGATGAAGGCCGCGGTCGCGACGAGCAACTTCATGATCGGCGTCACGGCCGCGGCGAGCGCGTTCATCTACTACTCCCAAGGATGGGTGAACCCGAACCTCGCCGCGATGGTGATCGTCGGCGTCTTCACCGGCTCGAATTTGGGCACCCGGGTCCTGATCCGGTCGAAGGCCCAGCGGGTCCGCTTCGTCTTCTCGATTTTCCTGAGCGCGATTGGGATTCTGATGGCCATCCGCGCGGTGGGGATCCCGGTGAGCCTATGATGTATCCGCGCGCCGGCCTGAAGGCCGTCCAGCATCGCATCGGGGCGTTGCGCCGGGCGGTCGTCGCGGAGGTCGAGGACACGAACCGCCTCATCTACCACGTCCTCCGGGGCGGTGTCGTCGTCTCCGTCGCGTTCATCCTGTTCGCGTTCGTCCTCAGGGGACTCGGCGGCCCGGACATCCCGCAGAACTCGATCTCCGCACGGAACCTCGTCCCCGAGCTGGTCCGCTTCACCCCGGCCGGGTACCTGAACCTCGGGATCCTGCTGATGATCTTCACCCCCGTGGCCCGCGTCGTGCTGAGTTTCCTCTCGTTCGCGGAGGAGCGGGACCGGACGTACGTCGGGGTGACGGGGATCGTCCTGCTGAACCTCCTCGTGAGCGTGTTCCTGCTGGCGTGAGCCTTTAAGCCGCCCGGCCTTTGCGGAGGCCCGTGGACGAGGTCCTCGCCGCCGGACGCGCGGTCGATTGGGCGAAGCTCGGCGATCGGGTGCTGTGCGACGCCTGCCTCGGACGCCTGTTCGGCAGAGTCGGCCATGGGCATACGAACGAGGAGCGGGGCCGGGCGGTTCGCGACCCCGCCGGCCACGCCGACGGACCGTGCTGGGTGTGCGCGGGGCTGACGGCCCGCTACGACGCCCTCGCATCCCTCGTCGTGCGAAAGCTCGAGCCCTGGGAGTACGACACGTTCCGCGTCGGCTCGAGGATCGATCCGGAGGTCTCCGCCCGCGAGGAGTCGCTGTGGTCCGACCTCGCCCTCGCCGCGCCGGAGCCACTCAAGGCGGAGGTGAACCGCGAGGTGGGGAAGCGCGTCTGCGAGTCGGTCGGCAGGGAACCGGACCTGGCCGCGCCCGACATCGTCGCGGTCCTCGATCCCGCCTTCGACCATGTGGACTTGCAGGTGAACCCGCTCTACCTGAGGGGCCGCTACCGAAAGCTCGCCCGGGGCGTGCCGCAGACCCGGTGGCCGTGCCGGCGGTGCATGGGCAAAGGATGCACGCGGTGCGGCGGGACGGGCAAGATGTACCCGACGAGCGTTGAGGAGGTCATTGCGGCGGAGGTCATGCGGGAGTCCGGCGGCACCGGCCACGCCCTGCACGGGATGGGCCGCGAGGACGTCGACGCCCGGATGCTCGGGCGTGGTCGTCCGTTCATCGTCGAGATCAAGGAGCCGCGCCGCCGGCATCTCGAAATCGCTTCGGCGGTCGCCGGCATCAACGCGTCCGGGATCGTCGAGGTCGACGGGCTCGCGCCGGCGCGCGGCGCCGACGTCGTCGGGTTGAAAGAGGATCGCGCGGCGAAGACGTACCGCGTTCTCTTCCGGACGGTCCCTCCCGTCGGGGAAGCAAAGCTTAAAGCGGCCCTGCCAGTTTTGGTGCCGGAGCCGATCGCCCAACAGACCCCCGAACGGGTCGTTCACCGGCGTGCGGATACCACGCGGCATCGACGCATCTTGGCGGCCGAGGTCGTCCGGGTCGTCGGAGACCGCGCGGAGATCCGCGTGACGGCGGAGGCGGGGACCTACATCAAGGAGTGGGTCCACGGGGACCGCGGACGGACCTCGCCGTCCCTCGCGGAGCGGCTGGGGGTGGCCTGCGAGGTGATCGAGCTCGACGTCTTGGACGTCCACGACGACCGGTGAGCCGATGGTGAAGGCTTCGAAAGGGATCATGGAGAAGACGCGGCAGAAGTTCCGCCGCAGCCCCCGCGAACGCGGGCTCTCCCCGATCACGCGTTCGTTCCAAACGTTCGAGGACGGCGAACGCGTGACGATCGTCATCGACTCGAGCGTCCAGCGCGGCTGGCCGCACCACCGATTCCACGGCATGACGGGCACGGTCGTCGGGCGGCGCGGCGGCTCGTTCCTGGTCGACGTGCGGTTCGGCGGCAAGATCAAGCAGGCCGTGGTCCGGCCCGAGCACCTGAGGCGGGCGTAGGAGGGGGACCATGGAGGAAATATTCGTCTCCCTGGCCGAGCTGAAGGTCATCCTCGAGAAGGAGAAAGCGGCCCGCGGCGAGCTGAACCCGGAGCAGCAGTACTCCCTCTCCCACGCGTCGCTGTTCGCCCGCGTCCCGGCGGACAAGGTCCCCGCGATCGTGAAGGAGCTCCTGGAGATCCCCATGATGTCGCCCTTCAACGCGGTGAAGATCGTCGACCTGATGCCGACCCACATGGACGACGTCCGGGCGATCTTCGCGAAAGAACGATTCGCCCTTTCGAAAGAGGATGCGGAGAAAGTCCTCGAGATTGTGGGGAAGTACCGCTGACGAGGCGAGTCGCATGGAAGATTACGCCCGCATCCTCGACTACTTACCGCAAGGTCATCCGGACCAGTCGAAGTTCCACCGCGAGCCCCTCGCCTACGCGCTCGGCGTGGACGAGTTCAAGCTGTTCGAGCTCGTGCCGAAGGAAGGGGTCGCCTTGTCGATCGGACAGCGGGTGTACATCGGCAAGGAAATCGACCAGCGGGCCGAGGTCCTGCACGTCAAGAGGCGCGTGGGCCACGAGGAGCTCACGACGGCCGCGCAGAAGGAGCTGCCGTTCGTGATCCAGGAGACGGTCAAGGAGAAGGAAGCGAAGTTCGTGGACTTCTTCAACCGCGCCCAGGCGATCACCACGCGCTTCCACATGCTCGAGCTCCTGCCCGGCCTCGGCAAGAAGACGATGTGGGCGATCCTCGAGGAGCGGAAGAAGGGTCCGTTCAAATCGTTCCAGGACCTCGAGCAGCGCGTCGCGAGCGTCCACCATCCGGAGAAGCTCATCGCGAAGCGGATCGAGATGGAGATTTCGGATCCGACGCAGAAATATCGTCTGTTCGTTGCCCGCTGACCGCGGAGTAGGGTCGTGGACGGTCGGAAGTCGGACCGTCATCAGACCCCTGCGACATCCATCGGCTGAACATTCTGCTCGGGGTTCACGTTCGCCGCACGAAGAGTCACTTCTGGGACCGGGCTCAGGCTGAAAGGTCCTTTGAGGCTCGGTTCGTTGATGGATAGGCTCCGAACTCTCTGCTCCGGTTGTCGAACCGAAATAAACGCCACCCCCTCACTGTCGCCAGGCGGCTGCCGAGTCGTACTGGCGGGCCCGCAGGTACACGAGGCCGGTCGGATCGTCGTGCTTCTCCGACGTGTACTTGAACGTCTCCGTGCCGCTCGGCGCGACCGGCTTGCCGAACGGCTCGTACTCCGTCGAGAAGACCGTGTTCCGCGAGGCGTCGAGGACCTTCCGCGTCGAGCCGAGGTGGTCCGTCAGGAAGTACTGCACGCCGGTCGGCGTGATCTTCGCGATCCGCATGCCGTTCGCGTGCACGTACTTCGTGATTGCGCCGGCGTTGCCTTTCTCGAAGATGACGTCTTGACCGGAGACGATCGAGATGATCCAGGCCGTCATCGAGGATCTCCCCTCTACCTTTTCGCCGGTCGGCCCAGGCCGTCGTCGGCACACACCTGCTGCCGAAGGCCATCTAACACCGCAAATGACACCAGGTTCTGGCCGGATTGCGTGAGGTCCTGAAGCGCGTACGCGTCGGTGTTCCCGGTCGCGATGTGGACACGTCCATCGTGTCGTTGTCGGTCGTCGCCTCGTCTACTCGTTCCCGGTTCACCGGTTCCGCCCGGCCCCACTTCTACGCGTTTCCAAACCTCCTTTGCGGTGCAGCGGGGGCAATCGACCCAGAGATGGCCTCAAAGATCCAGGAACGAGGTCTTCCACCCGCACCCCGGACCGAATGTGTACACCCAGCCAAGGATGTTCAACGGTTTCCACGACAACCTCCCCTCTCTCCAACAGCGTCGCGTAGACGTCCCCGGTTCCGCCACTTCGGGTCAGTCGTTCAGACAGCCACGAAATGTCGGGCCTATTAGCGGAGAGAGCCAGACGGGATGTTGCGTCAGGGTCGTAGAAAGGGGGCAGCATCGAGCCAGGGAAGGCCGGACTTCGACGAACCACCGCGAGGACCGTGGCATCCGATCCGCCGATCACTTCGTTCCAGAAAGGGACTTCTACTAGTCGCGCATCGATTAGATCATGCGCTGGTAGGTTCGTCGGCTTACCGCCGAAACTCTCCAGCCACCAGTAATGGTTTGTCAGCTCCACTGACCAAGAGTAACGTGTCAGCAGATGATTGAGGAGTAAGCAGATGGCTCCCTGAACAAGAGGCTCTTTGTATTCGTCGGGCACGTTCTTGATACGGCTGTAGGGGTGCCCTTCTCCACCGAAGAAAAAGAGGAGCGACGTGGAGCCTTCAGCCCTTGGAACATCCTCGGCAACCATGATTAGCTCTGCCATTTTACCACCACGGATCCAGCCACGGCGGCAAGGGATCCCGGGGACTAAAGTGCCAACCGCTACTCGAATAATCGACGGCTCTCACGCCGGGCCCGAACCTTGACCCCACCGGCCCTCGAACTACGTAGTGCGGGTCCGGGCTCAAGCCAGACGCCGTGTGCCCTGTATGGTATTCGACGCGGTAGCCTCGTGGAGTCCGGAAGGAAAGTCTCTCTCCCCCACCCACAGCAGGGCCAGCGTCGACTAGATTGGCCTCTGCATTACGAATGAACGGGTCGGTCGGGAATTCTCGAGACCGCGGCAATCCCCAGTACGTTTCAGGATCGTAGGACTTCCCGCCCACGGCCCCGAAAGCCATTCCCATGCCTACCGAGAGAGCAAAGTCCTTCATGCTCAAGTCTTGGGGGGACATCAATCCGGCCCCCATGGCAAGTTCCGAGGCGAAGAAGTACGTCTGCGCCCCGGCTGCAGCTCCGCTCGCAACGCCGGCGCCTACGGCGGCCCAAGAGCCGACGGCAATCCCACCAACCTCACCGACACCAAAGGCCGCCATCCCGAGACCCCAGGTCGCACCGGCGAACGCTCCCACGGCCATTCCAATCAAACCGGCGGCGCCGCACTCGCGACTCGTCCATCCGCCCGTTGCCCAGACGCACAGGCCGTATCCTACGAGTCCACCAATGATCGCGCCTGCGAGAATCTGCAGGAATTCGCCGCTAGGATCGACATAGCTGAGAGGATTATTGCCAACGTACGCATACCGGTTGAGCGTCTGTGGGCCCGAGAGAGAGCCCAGGACCGGGTCCGCGGACACGAACCGCCCGAGCGTCGGATCGTAGTACCGCGCGTGGTTCCAGTACAGCCCGGCGGCCTCGGACCACTGCCCCGTGTACTTGACGTTCGGATCCGTGCCGCTCGCCGCGTACTGCGCGCCGAAGGGCTGGTAGTTCGTCGAGAAGACGACGGTGACCTTGCCGCCGCTTCCGGCTCGGGTAACGAGGCGGACGGACCCGAGGTGGTCCTCGTGGAAGTAGGAGTACGTGGTTCCGGATACGGTGGCGACGAGGAGGGAGCCGGCGTAGAGGTAGATCGTCTTCGTCGTCGTCGCTCCGACCACGCCCTTGAGATAGAGCATCTGGTCGCCCGAGGCGACGTAGGTGTTCGTGTAGGTGGAAGAGCCGGAGGGGCCGCTCTCCCGGATGCGGTTGCCTAGGCCGTCATATGCGAAGGTGTAGGCGTTGCTCGATGCGCACGGGGAAGCGATGCACGCCTTGACGAGGCGGTTGTCCAGGTCGAATGCATAGGAGGCGTTCGCATTCGTCGCGCGATTGACGATGTCGCCGCTGGCATCGTAGTAGTACTTCGTGACGGAGCTCGAGGGCGGGGAGGCGCAGGTGTTCGAGTCCGAGGTGCTCGATTCGCACAGCTTGTTGTAGGCACCGTACTTGTAATACGTCGTCGTGGAGCCTGACTTCAGCAGCAAGCGGTTCCCGGCAGAGTCGTAACCGTAGGTCAACGTCCCCCACGGACCGGTGGCCGCCGTCATGCGGTCCAGCCAATCGTACACATACGTTTCGGTGTCCCCGCTCACGGCTTTGTTCGTGAGGCCAATGATTGCGCCGGTTGCGTTCTCTGTGTAGATGAGGTCCATGAGGTTCGTCTTACCGGCCGTCAGCTTGATCTCGAGCGGGAAACCGCGGTCGTTGAAGACGTATTTGGCCGAGGAGCCGTCGCCATAGGAAATTGTGCTCAGGAGGTCGTCCTTCCTATACGTGAAGGACGCGATCGTCTTCGAGCCGAAGGTCATGGTGGTCACGCGGTAGAACGCATCGTACGCATAGGTCAGGGTCCCTTGGTTGTCCGGGTACGCGAGGCTGAGAAGGTTTCCCGCCGCATCATACCCATAGGAGGTCGTGAAGTTCGTCGCGTCGCCCGAAATCACGAGCGAGCGGGACGTCATCCGGTCCAGAGCGTCGTACCCGAACCACAGGTTTGCGGTCCCGTTCTGGACCGACACCAAGTTCCCGTCGGGGTCGTAGACGTATCTCAGTGTGGCGCCTCCGGGGTACGTGACCGTCGTGAGTTGGTTCAAGCCGTCGTACGCGGAGCGGATCGTTCGACCGCCTCGATCCGTGTTCATGACCACGTTGCCAACGTTGTCGTACACGTACGTTTCCTTCGTTCCGTCCGGGTAGAGGGTCTGCACGAGGCGCCCAGCATCGTCGTAGACCTGGCGTGTGGTTTGGCCCAGGGGGTCGGTCACCCCGACGAGCTCACCGGAGAGGTTGTACGCATAACCCGTCGCAACATAGCTCGAGGAGGATGTGTACTGCCGCACGCTCACGAGCCGCCCGGCGATATCGTACAATTCTTGGGTCTTATGCCCGACCTCATCCGTCATCGTGACGAGGCGGTTTACGTCGTCGAACGAAGTCGTCCGGACGCTCCAATCTGGGTTCCGCACAGTTGTTGGCCGGCCAAGGAAGTCGTATGCCATTTGGTAGGCGCTTCCATTCGGGTCCACGTAGGTGTCGATCTGGTCCTGATAGTTGTCCGTGTAGGTCTCCTGGCGGTAGCTGCTCATGCCCGGCCCCGAGAAGAACGACCGCTGGACCGCCCGAACCTTTCGTCCGATGCCGTCGTAATACGTCTTCAGGTATCGGCCACCCTGCGTCCCCTGGTATATAGACGAAATCGTCGACCCGGGAATGGTACTCGCGAAAACTTGGAACTCGTCGACGGTTCCTGTGATCCCTACCAGCCCGCCGTATCCTCCCACCTCGAAGGTTCCGTTCGGGGTGCACGGCGTGCCACTGAAAGCGTTGCCTGAACCCTGCTGGACGCCATTGATGTAAAGTCGGAGGGTCGAGCCGTCGAAGGTGAAGGCGACGTGGGTCCAACCGTTGAGTGCGAGCGTAACCGTCGGGGCTCCATAGACAGACCCTGCCGTGTTAGCCAGAACCGCCGTGAGCACCTTGTTGTTCTGATAGAGATACACGCAGTTGTTGGCACCGGCGGGCTGTCCCGCGAGATACGTGTATGATGCGGGCAAGGATGTGGGATACACCCAGAATGTGATTGTGAACGCCTGGGTCGGGAACAGGAATGTGCTTGGAGCTGCGATGTTCCCACTCGTGGTTCCCGGGAACTGGGCCGCATTCCCAACCTTGCCCACGACGCCGGTGGACACGCCAGGCCCGAGGGTCCCACTGCTTCCGTACCCACTGAGATCCTCGATTGCGCCGTTGAGCTGAGTCTCCATGTCGTAATGGAACGCCCGAGGGGCTGAGTCGGGGTCGTAGACGGTGACGACGTCCTGGGTGTCGTCGTACACATAGGTGGTCACGGGACTCAACCCGTTGACCTGGGGCTGCGTCTTCTTCACGAGACGTCCAAGCACGTCGTAGTTGTAGTTGGTGGCGTAGCCTCGGGGATTGGTCTGAGAGATTAAGAGGCCCGTAGTGAAGTCGTATGTCGCGATCCCGGTCACGGGATGGAGGGAGTCCACGTAGCGCGTCACCGAGGTTGGGTAAGCGTAGCCGTACTGGGCGTCGAAGGCTGCCCGCGTAATCTGACCATTCGGGTTCGACTGGTAGACGAGGTTCCCAAATGAATCATAGGTTTGGTTGGAGAACAGCCAAGAGCCGTTATGGTAGGTCTTGGTCTGCGTGACCTCTCCGACCGCGTTGTACTGGTAGAAGGTGCGCGAAGGCGGCGTGCTCGCGGGCTCGGAGGACACGTTCTGCCATGACAGCGTACCGAGGAGGCGATTGTGCATGTCGGAAGGCACCGTAGTCGCATAGAATTCCCCGCTCCGCCAGGTTGGGGGGGTGTAGGCGTATGCATCCCCACCCAAGAAGTCGGAGACTGGACTCGTGTACTCGGGAGGGGCGTCGATGTCATCGTAGTATACGGCGAGAGCGCAGCCGGAGAGGGTGCTTTGGGCAGTCACACGAGCATGGAGGCGGAAGGAGGATTCCGTTGGCATTCCTGCTAGTTCCATCCACCCGGTCACGAGTAGGCCGGTTGGGAACACGTTCATGGTGATGTTTGCGAGGGGGACGAAGCCTGCGTCTGTTCCGTATTCGCTTACGGCTAGCTGAATCTTGATTAACGAGGGGTTAGGGGATCCGGAGCAACCTCCATTCCCCGTCAAATTCGCTATCTTGAGCCATTGCCGGACGGAATCGCCAGTCCGGAAACCGCTGACGTCTTGGTAAAGGTCGCCGAATGCCCCGGATGGAACGTCGCCGGTGAAACGGATCGCGTAGGACTGTCTTCCTGTGTGGGCCCGTGCGGTGTCGTAGCCACCGCCGATCGAGGTGCTTGTCCTCCCGAAGTTCCAAGCGGCTTGTGCCTCGAGGTTCGGATTTGTAATCGCCTGGGTCGTGTTGTAGAATCGGACGAAGTAGTTGCGAGAGCTCACGTTGAGAGTGTTGAGGGAGAGCGAGGAGGTCCCTGCCGCGACCATTGTCGCGTTCGCAACCGCTCCGTTCATCGCGTCCACGGCTTCGACCTCCGTCCCGGCGGGAACCCCACTAATCGTCAAGCGACCCTGTGTGTAAACGCGGAAGTCGTCCCCCCATGCGATGGTGGGTTGGTTTCGGCCGCCAGCGTATCCGGCTTGGACGACCAAACTCGAAATCGCACCCGAAGTCCGAAGCCGTGCACCGATGCATGCGCTGGAGGCGACCCCATTGATGTAAATATTGTAGGTTCCAGCAGTTACGTTGACCTCGAAAGCGATGAGATACCATTCGCCAGGCACGTAGGGAGCGCAGTAGACGTAGTTGTAGCCATCAGAGGACCACCCCATCGCCCAAGCGACGGACGAAAAGGCGAAATACACGGCATAAGCGCCGGTGGTGGTTCTCAGGAGGAAGAACACCTGATCGCCGTAGGTAGCTCGATCTGCGCGGATTCGTCCCTCGGCCACAAAGGTGCCGGACTGCGGGGCGAAGGACCTCGTGGCGGAGGAGACGATGTTGATTGTGTACAGGGAGGCGAGTTTGATATTCGGTGCGCTTGCGGGATCGCCGGCATCGTCGAGCCGCACGTATCCCACCGTATTACCACCAGAACCTCCTCCTGAGCGTAGTGTCCAGCCGTTCAAGCTTTGGTCGTCGAAATTCGAGGACATTATGGGGCCGTTGGGAGTCTGGGAGAGGCGGCCTGGCGTGTAGAACTCGTTCGGAGAATCCGTGTTCGCAAACGAAGAGAACGTTTGATGGCCAACAGGGTCCTGCATGTAGATGACGTTGCCCCAGTTGTCCAGCGCCTCAAAGCTGGAGAAAGTCTTCGACGTCGCGTTGCCGTTGTAGGTGTCCGTCTGCGTGATCTGTCCGTCTTGAGTGTACCAGGTGACGACTTTTCGAAGCTGGCGCGAGGTTGAGTCCATGACCGTGGTCGTCATACCGGTGGGAGGAATGGCGAAATTGTGCACGGTGTAGCCGTACTTTCCGTTCGAGTCGCCGGTGCTGACGTTTGCCGCGTGCACGCGGCCGTTGAGGAAGTCGTAGGAAAAGCCCGTACTCTTGACGAGGCGAGTGCCGTTTTCCACATTCAGGAGTGAAACGAGGGACGAGGTCGCCTCACCGAATGGAGCGTTCGCATAGTAGTGGACGGACCTCCCACCCGACGGGTAGTTGACGGTCTCTAGCAGCCAAGGGTTCCATGACACATAGCTGAACCGAGTAGCACGTCCAATCGGGTCTAGTACCTGTATGAGCCGGCCAGAGGCGGGATCGTAGGAATAGCGAACCGTCCTTCCTCCGTAGCTGATGCTCTGCAATCGGTTGCTTCCGTCATACGCGAGCGTAGCCGCTCGCCCAACGGTGTCGGTAATGGTTGTCAGCAGGCCGTTCGTGTACGAGAACGTGATTGCGTTTGCCCCAGTGGCGTCCCGAATCGAGAGTGGCTGGCCCTGAAAATTGAACGTGTAGTTCGTCCCGTCCGCGGTCACGAGGGCATACCCGAAGTCGCCGGTGTCGTAAGACGAGAGCACGAACTGCTCGCCTGCATGGTTCGTGAATGTATGGCGCTTGTCCCACTGAACGACATAGGTCTGCCCATTCACGAAGTGAAGGTATTGGCCTCCGACCCATGGGAGGTTGAGCTGCCAGCCGGGACCCAGGTTGGTAGGTGCGCTGCTGTAAGGAAGGCTATCGGGTTCGTAGAGGTACGGCGTGGGCACACCGCCCGGACTGAAGAAGAACCTCGGCGTGCTGAACACCCGAGAGATCGCCAAGTCGATGCCACGTCCGGGGCTTTCGAGGTCGGTCTGCACCACCGTGAGGAGTCCGCTCCCCGGAGCGACGTACTCGCTCTGTTGTTGGAAATATGCCCCATACGGGGATATCCCATCTCGGTTCCAAGGCTGCGACGGGGATGACCCGACATTGAGAGCGATGGGTGCCGCGATGAACGTTGCGGCGTACGCGACCCCATAGGTATAGTCTTTCAGGGTGAAGAGTGCAAAAGCGTCGCCCGAGACTGCCTCTGCCGAGGTAATATTGGCAAACGCACCCTCACCGGACGGGAAAGTGAATATGGTCTCGAAGTTGGCCCAATGCGCAGCCGTCGGGAAGTACATGCCAATGTGGATGGTCCATGCAGTTCCGTCGTACTGATTCCAGAAGAGATACAACCGGCCGAGGGCGTCCGCCCCCAGGGCGGGGTAATAGTATTGAATCGAGGTACTGGACAGGGTGTCGACGCTCCCCCCACTCACTGCGCCAGCGGGCGAAACGGTGAAGTAGTCGACGCTCTGCGTACTCGGGGTCCCAGGAATCTGAGCGGGGTAGACGACCCAAATCGATCCGTTTGCCTGTGCGACGGAGGAGACCTGGGCGTAGAATACACCGGTCGTGTAGATGTTCGTCGACCGACTGCTCCAACTTGTCCAGGTCCCTCCAGAATAGGACTCCCAATAAATGCGGGAGTCCCCCTGTCTGCTTTCGACAATGGCGATGGACCCGTCAGGCAACGCCACGGGCTTGGCCATGACACTTGCGGAATTCTCCGTTCCCGCAGGCTGCGCCAAGGCGAATCCAGTCGCTACCGGGTCATACGACTTATAGATGTAGCGCGAGTACGAAGACCCGCTCCCCCAGGCCGCTGTGACCCAGACAATTCCGTCGCTCCCGATGGTGAGTCCCACTGGACCGGCTGTTCCAGAGGTGTTCGCCACCCGCACCGATGGTCCCCAGAACACGTAACCCTTCTGCAGCGTGCCAGTCATGGCGTAGAGGGCCTGGCTCCCCTCTTCGATCCAGCCGACCGCAACCTCGGGGCCCCGCTGCGACACGTCGAATCCTTTGTGGATCGTACCCCATGTGGCCGCGTAAGAGAGGTCCCACGTGATGCCGTCGGGACTGCTTCTCACTTGAATACTCCCTGTACATCCGGAGCCGAGGTCGTAGAAGGCGTAGTAGAAGCCGTCGTAATAGAACGTGCGTCGCTCAGACGTGAAGGCGGTTATGTAAGTGTTCCAGCACGCATCGACCATGGACGGATCGATCTTCGCTTGGCCATTGGGGAACACTACAATGAGCCCGTGGCCGAGCACGTCACCAAAAGGGGCAACCGGACCGACATATAGTTCCCCCGCTCCCGTGTCCGACCAATCGACCAGGAGGGTTGACGAGTGCCCGACTCCGGCCGCGGGAGACGTCAATATCGCTTTGTTGTTGCTGCTCGCCGCCCGCACATCCTCGTTGAGGGACCGGATATCCAAGAGGTTCCCGCTGGAAACGTGCAGATCTGAAGGCCCGGCGACGATCGCCCAGAGGATGCTAAAGGGGACGCTGGACTCACCGGATTGGGTGAAATTCACCTCGATCGTGGGCGCGGCGCTTGATGGAAAAGTAGTCTGGAGACGGACTTGTCCTTGAGCGACCCCGTGGAGCACAGCGGTGTAGGATACAGCAAACCTATGATTGTCCACGACGGTGACGATGGGACTCTCAGGCCGCATTGGAATTGCGAGACCTCCTGTCGAAGCTCCAACGAGGAACGCACTCCACGGGACCTCTTCGGTCCCATCGGGTTCGCTGTAGCTCATGACATATGGCGCGTTGGCGCGGAAGCTGTAGTTCCCGAATGCCGTGATGTATTCATAGGCAGAGGCTGTCCGAACGAGCTCCGGTTCCTTGGAGACGGCCGATACGCTGCTCACTGTCGGAGCGAACGTGGAGTGCACCGTCCCGGGTCGCAGGCCCGCCCCCGGATCGATGGGGGGCAACTCGGAATCGTTGCGTGCAGCGGAGGTTACTTCCGTCGCGAGGGTCGGAGCGAACGGGGCTACGGTTGACGCTGCATTCTCTGGGAGGAGGAGCGAGCTTGGCAGGGTGACGGAAAGTATGAGGGCCAAGACAATGACCAGCCACCCTCGAAGGGTGCCGCCGAGCATCCGCGCCCGCGGGCGATTCCTAGATCCCCTCGCAGTCCGTCCTCCGTCAATCCTATGCACACTCTGGCCCGGATACGTTCCCGCGAGCCCTGCGCTCCATCGCCTCGCGATTCCCTCCGGTCGCTCAACACGGACTCCCTCCACGACAGCACCCCTTGACGTTTGAAGACACCCGAACCGCGTCGGGCAGATGTCGACGTGTCAAGGGACCCGGCCGTTTCTCGCGGGTAAAGTATCTTCGGCACCCGAACAAGTCAGGAAGTCATTAGGCTTTCGGCACCAAGTCCGAAAGTTCCGAAACTGGCTGGGCATGAAATTGCGAAGCGAGGATCGATCGCCTCTAAGCTGCGCCTTTCGCCAGCTCCGCCTCGATTTCCCGAACGTCGTGGGATGAAAGGCCGAGCTTCTTCCGCAACGCTTCGAGGAGTTCCCGTTCTTCGTCCGAGATCGGGCCGCCTTCGAGGGCCTCGGCGGCGACCGCCCGGTAGATGCCCGTCCGATTCTCGAGGACCTCTTCCAGCACTTGGCTCTCGATCCGTTCCTGTTCTTCCCTGGAGATCCCGAGGTTGTCCCGCAGTTGCTCGACGAGCAGGCGCTCCGTCGCCGTCACGCGGCCGTCCTTCCACGCGGTCATGACGGCGCGCGTGTATGCCTCGAGCCGCTTCACGCGCTCGTCCATCGCGCGCTTGCGGCGATCGTCGATGCCCTCGAGGGACTCGAGATCGAGCTCGTCGACGTTCATCGCCTCTCGCACGATATCGGAGAACGTCAGGTGGACGGACGTCGCGCCGTCGATCTCCGCCAAGGTCATCTCCTTCGTCGCCCCGGCGATCTTGATCGGCACGCGGACGGCCGAGACCCGCTCCTTGATCCCCATCGCCCGTTCCCACCCCCGGGGCGCGAGGTAATACGCGAGCATGCGCTGCTTCTCGCCCTCGATGTGCGCCTTCGTCTCGACGAGGAAGCCGTCGCGGACCATCTCGTCGAGGTAGCGCGATAGATGCTTGCGCTGCACGCCGGCCGCGAAGGCGATCCCCTTCTGGGTGAGCGCCTGCGGCAGCACGTATCGCTCCTCCGTGTTGCGGAAGTCGGAGAGGTAGAGGAGGATGCGGTCTTCGGTCCCGAGCGCGAGTGGCGAATCCGGCTTCACGGGCCGGGAACGTTTTGCATAGCGGATAATCCTTCGCGTGCACCGATTCGCGGACCCGGTCGGCACCTTCTTAAAGGCTTTTCGGACTCGGCCTGATGCCCATGCTGACCCTACCGATGCAACCGCCGCCGCAGCAGTTCGGCGCCCTCTTCGATGCGGACACACGGGCGGCAATCGCGAACGGCCTCTGCATCTCGTGTCGCGGCGCGAAGCTCCTCTGCGGCAAGTCGCGTTGCCCGATCATGGTCCGTTGGGATTCCATGATGAAGACCGCCCCGATGATCGACCGGGTGGACCTGGACGGCTCCTCTCCGCCCGGCGTGTTCGTCGGCCGGTTCG
>WNGA01014766.1_pt1 | contig 19417 bp, 15 predicted proteins | sample 5400061 | NCBI WGS metagenome assembly WNGA01 (sample SAMN13153366, study PRJNA577476) | soil metagenome | isolation source: 100 cm soil or saprolite under grassland replicate 2 | place: USA:California | collected 2016-06-15 | reverse complement strand
AGGGCCTGGCTGATGATCGCCGAGACCGTGGCCGGTTGGAACGGCTTGGCAATCAGGAAAGCCGGCTCCGGCCGCTCTCCGGTGAGGAAGCGCTCGGGATAGGCCGTAATGAAGATCACCGGCACTTCGAAGGCCTTCAGAAGCTCGTTGACTGCGTCGAGGCCGGAACTGCCGTCGGCCAGTTGAATGTCCGCGAGAATGAGGCCCGGACGCTTCGCCCTGGCGAGCGACACCGCTTCCGCATGGGTGCGCGCAATTCCCAGCACCTTGTGCCCCAGCGATTCCACCAGACCTTCCAGATCGAAGGCGATCAGCGTCTCGTCCTCGATGATCAGGACGTCGGTCGCGATCTCGGCGGCGAGCTCGCGGCCCGCCTCCTCGACCAGACTGCGCAACGCGGACGTATCCACCTCGAGCACCTGGGCGGCGTCGCTTTCGGAAAAGCCTTCGAGAGCGACGAGCAGAAAGGCCTGGCGCGCCCGCGGCGTCAGGTGGCCGAGGCGTTCTTCCACCGGGAGGCCGCGATCGACCGCGTCGGGGCGTTCATTTACCGCCACGGATTTCCAGATCTTGGTGAAGGTCCGGTAGAGCTGGACGCGGGGGTCGCCGCTTCCCTGGAGGATTGTCGGGTCCTCGATCAACGCCTCCAGCACTTCGGCCACATACGCGTCTCCCGAGCTTTGGCTCCCGCTGAGTGCGCGGGCGTAACGACGCAGAAACGGCAAATGTTGAGCTACGACATGCGACGTAGACACGGGAAACCCTCCCCATCTGGCACGGCATCCATCATACCGTGCCCCAACGCGGATACCTAAAAAAAGTTCCCGATTGGCGGAACCAATTGGAGCGGCTAGCGTTATCGGCGGTTAAGGGGGCCCGTCAACTCACCGCACCCGGGGGCTGAGGACGGGCGGCAGTAGTGAAGATGAGACAGCGTAAACCGAGTGGGGCATCTGGATCCTCGATGGACACAACCTCTTCTCCGCCCATTACGCCGCGCGCCCACGGGCGGCTCGGCCGCGATGTTCAAGCGAAAATCGGCCATCAGTTGCGTTCAATATACGATGACATCGTCAAGGAGGGTGTGCCGGACCGTTTTGTCGAGCTCCTCAAGCGTCTCGACAGGAAGGGCGAGAAGGATCCCGGTTCATGACGCTTGACCCGTCCGTCCGGGACGCCGTGCTCGCGGCGGTCCCGAGCTTGCGCGCATTCGCCATTTCCCTTTCCGGCAATGTCGATCGCGCCGACGACCTCGTGCAGGAAACGCTGCTGCGGGCGCTGGCCAACATCGACTCCTTCGAGCCGGGGTCCAACATGCCCGCTTGGCTGTTCACGATCCTGCGCAACCTGTTCCGGTCCGAATACCGCAAGCGCCGCCGCGAGGTCGAAGACGCCGACGGAAGCTATGCCCAAAGCCTGAAATCCCAGCCGGAGCAGACCGGTCACGTGGAGTTCCAGGAGTTTCGCGCCGCGCTCGGCAAGCTGCCGCCGGACCAGCGGGAAGCATTGATCCTCGTCGGTGCTTCGGGTTTCTCCTACGAGGAAGCTGCGGAGATCTGCGGCTGCGCGGTGGGAACCATCAAGAGCCGGGTCAACCGGGCCCGCGCACGGCTCGCGGACACGCTGTCGATCGAGAGCATGGAAGATTTCGGCCCGGACGTGGCCACGCGCGCGATCCTCGCCGGCACGACATCAAGGTAAATCGCACCTCGACCCGTCAGGGTCGGGAAAACGACGCGCGCTTCCCCCGCCGACGCCGGCGGAGTTTGCACGTCGCCTGTCCGGACGGAACGTCTAAACCGTCGGCGACCGCCCGCTCACCAGGCCGAGCACGGCCGAGATGACGAACAGGAGGAGGAAGACAAAGAACAGAATCTTGGCGATCTCGACGGCCGTACCGGCGATCCCGCCGAACCCGAGCACCGCCGCGATCAGCGCGATGATGAGGAAGGTGACAGCCCAACTCAGCATGTGAGACCTCGTTTCATCGGCCGGCCGACCCCCGAGAGGCCGGCGATTGCCGTCTCAACTGAAAACGCGGAAGTGACGGAAAATGTTCCGCTGCGCGCCGTAAGGCGTGGACCGATCGGCGGCGCGGTGCGGGCTTCCAAGAGTGCGGGACATTGGGTCTCGTGCGCGTCGGAACTGCCTTTCCGATCAAACGTTCGTTCATCAAGGAGCCGCGGCAGAACTCAGATGGCACCACGACCGAGCTGGAAGGGTTACCTCAAGCTGTCCCTGGTTTCCTGCCCAGTGGCGCTGTTTCCGGCGACCACGACCCGGCAGCGCATCCGGTTCAACGTCATCAATCGGGAAACCGGCCACCGGGTCCACAACGAGATTGTCGACGCCGAGACCGGCAAGCCGGTGGAGGAGGAGGATCGCGTCAAGGGCTATCGCGAGAAAAACGGAGACTATGTCCTGGTCGAGGAGGAGGAGCTGGACCGCGTCGCGCTCGAAAGCACGCATACGATCGACATCGAGTCGTTCGTTCCGCGCGAAGAGGTCGATGAGATCTATCTCGACGAATCCTTCTATCTCGTCCCGGACGACAAGGTATCGCTCGAAGCATTCGCGGTGATCCGCGAGGCGATGCGCAAGAAGGAAATGGTCGGCATTGCCCGGGTGGTGCTCTATCGGCGCGAACGCCTGTTGATGCTGCAGCCGCGCGGCAAGGGATTGCTTGCCACGGCGCTGCGCTATCGCAACGAAGTGCGCGACGAGCATCAATATTTCGACGACATCCCGAATATCAAGGTACCGGCCGAGATGCTCGACCTCGCCGTCCATATCCTGGAAAGCAAAGCCGGCCACTTCGATCCGTCCAAGTTCGAGGATCGCTACGAGCAGGCGCTCGCGGCTCTCATCAAGGCGAAACGCGCCGGCAAGCCTCCGCCCGCGCCGAGCGAACCGCCGCCAAGCAACGTGATCAATCTGATGGATGCGCTGCGACGCAGCGTGCAGGCCGAACGCGGCGGCCGATCGACGGCGCGGCGGCATTCGGGCAAGGCCAGATCGTCGGCGCGCAAGCGCCCGGCGCGGCGCGCGGGGATGAAGCGAGCAGGCTGAAATGGTCGCGCTCGAAACGTATCGAAAAAAGCGTCATTTTGGACTCACGCCCGAGCCGCGCGGGACGCGGGCGAAGAAGTCGGGCAACCGCTTCGTCATTCAGAAGCACGCGGCGCGGCGGCTCCACTACGATCTGCGGCTCGAGCTCGACGGGGTCATGAAGAGCTGTGCCGTGACCCGCGGCCCGAGCCTCGTCCCGAGCGAAAAGCGGCTCGCCGTCCAGGTCGAGGATCACCCGGTCGAATACAACAAGTTCGAGGGTACCATCCCGAAAGGCGAATATGGCGGCGGCACCGTGATGATCTGGGATCGCGGGCGCTGGTTTCCCGAAGGCGATCCGCACGAAGGTCTCAAGAAGGGCCATCTCGCCTTCAGGCTCGACGGCGAGAAGCTCAAGGGCGCCTGGCACCTCGTGCGGATCCGCGGCCGTCCGGGCGAAACCAAGGCAAACTGGCTGCTCATCAAGGCGCATGACGAATTCGCCCGCACGCCGAGCGACCCCGACATTCTGGAGGAGATGCCGAACTCGGTCGTCACCGGCCGCTCGATCGAGGAGATTGCGCAAGGCAAAGGGCGGGTTTGGCATTCGAACCGGAGCGTGAAGGAGAACGTGAAGGCGGGCGCGACACGAGGCACCGCCCCCTTGAGACGCACGAAGAGCGCTCGTTCCCCGCGCCGCGCCGCCGCGAGCAAGAAAACCACCGAAAGCAAGAAGGCTAAGGTTAAGGTTAAGGCCAAGGCCAAAGCGAAGAGCAAGGAACCCGCCGCACGGGGCGCACCGCTTCCGGATTTCGTTCCGCCGTGTCTCGCGACATTGAGCGACACGGCGCCGGACGATCCGGGCTGGATTCATGAGATCAAATTCGATGGCTACCGCATCCAGGCGCGGCTCGATCACGGCGAGGTCAAGCTCAAGACCCGCAAGGCGCTCGATTGGACGGCGAAGTTTGCCACCATCGCGAGCGCCATTGCCAAGCTGCCGGCGAAGCAGGCGTTGCTCGACGGCGAAGTCGTCTCCGAAGACGAGAACGGCATTTCCAGCTTTTCCCTGCTGCAACAGGATTTGTCGGATGGACGCACCGACCGCATGGTCTATTACGCGTTCGATCTCTTGTACCTGGACGGCCGCGATCTGACCGGCCTGCCCCTGATCGAGCGCAAGCAGGCGCTCGAAACCTTGCTCCGAAATGCGCGGGGACCGGTCCGGTTCAGCGAGCATTTCGAAGAGCCGGGCTCGGTGTTGCTGCAACACGCCTGCCGCATGGCGCTCGAAGGGATCGTTTCCAAGCGCAAGAACGCGCCCTACTGCTCCGGGCGCGGGCGCGATTGGATCAAGACCAAATGCTCCGATCGCCAGGAATTCGTGGTCATCGGCTATGCGCCCTCGACCGTCGACAGCAGGGCCATCGGGGCGCTCATCCTGGGTTATTACGACCACGGGCAGATCAAATACGCCGGCCGTGCCGGTACCGGCTACACGCACCGGATGGCGCGCGAGGTTCTGCAGCGGCTGCAACCGCTGCGTATCGACAAGGCGTCCTTGGACGAGGTGCCCGAGGAGGAACGCGCCTCGCGCAACGCCAAATGGGTGAAACCACGCCTCGTCGTCGAGGTCAGCTTCCACGGATGGACGCACGGCGGCCGAGTCCGCCAGGCTTCGTTCCAGGGCATTCGCGAGGACAAGTCGCCGACCGAGGTGGTGCGGGAGAAGAGCGTCATGCCCATGAAGAAAGCGGCCGCCGCGACTGCGCACGCGAGCGTCGTGCGCGGACCCCAGTCATCTCGGTCACCGAAGAAACCCGCAAGTGCGCCCCCTTACGGCGTCCGGCTGACCCATCCCGACCGCGTCTATTGGGAAGACGCAGGCGTCACCAAACAAGGACTGGCCGATTACTACGTCGCGGTGTGGGACTGGATCCGCCCGCATGTGGTCGGCCGGCCGCTCGCGCTCGTGCGATGCCCGGAGGGCGCGAGCGCCGAATGCTTTTTTCAGAAGCATGCTTCCGCCGGCATGGACAGGAAGCGGCTGCATCTGGTCCGCGAGCCGGACGGCGACGAAGTCATCACCATCGACGACCTCGACGGGCTGATCTCGCTCGTGCAGGCCGGCGTGCTGGAAATCCACACGCGCGGCACGACCGCCGAGCGCCTGGAGACCTGCGACCGCCTCGTGTTCGATCTCGACCCGGGTCCCGGGATCGCGTGGACCGACATGGTCGGCGCGGCGCGCGAGGTGCGCCGGCGCCTGAAGGATTCGGATTTGCTCTCGTTTCTCAAGACGACGGGCGGCAAAGGGCTCCACGTCGTCGTCCCGATCAAGCCCGCGCCGTGGGATGACGCCAAGAGCTTCGCCCGCGGGATCGCCGAAGCGATGACGGCCGATGACCCCTCCCGTTACACCGCCACGCTGAAGAAGAGCTCGCGCGAGAAGCGCATCTTCGTCGATTATCTCCGCAACAGCCGCGAGGCGACCGCCGTCGCCCCCTATTCGACTCGCGCACGCCCCGGCGCGCCGGTTTCGACCCCGCTGTCCTGGGAAGAGCTCGGATCGCAGACCAGCGCAAACCGCTATACGGTCCTCAATCTTCCGCAGCGCCTCGCGCGGCTGCGCAAGGATCCTTGGGCCGACATCGGCAAGCTCAAGCAGCCGCTTCCCGCAGGACGCGCCAAGCGCAAATAGACGAGCCATCGCCGCTTCCGCCGGCGGCCGATCTTTCATCACCGCGGGAGGCCTTCGATGGCGCACAAATCTTCGACCGGAAGCAGCAGCTCAGATCACGCAGGATCCAACAACCGATCGGCCGCGAAGGGCACGCATGGCACCGAATGGTTCAGCCGGTTTGCGCACGAGACGGCGCGGCTTGCCGGCAAACCTGTCGCATTCATCCTGGCGGTCGTGGTCATAGTGGTTTGGGCGGCGACCGGGCCGCTGTTCAATTACAGCGATACCTGGCAGCTGGTCATCAATACCTCGACCACGATCGTGACGTTCCTCATGGTGTTCCTGATTCAGAATACCCAGAACCGCGATACCCTGGCCATCCAAGTCAAGCTCGCGGAGCTCATCATTGCCTTGCGCGGCGCCCAGAACCGCTTGGCGATCGCCGAGGACATGACCGAAGAGGACCTCGAACGACTGCACGAGGAATACCGCACGCGAGCCGAGGCAACCCTCGAACATTTGGAAAGCCGGCGGGCCAGGGCCAGGAAGCAAAGAAATCCGGGCTAGTGCCGCCGATTTGAAGTTCCTACACCGGCTGTGGCAATCTCATTTTAGGAACTTCAAATCGAAAAGCGGGCACTAGAATCATATGTTTGCTAGTGCCCCTTTTGCTTCCGAAGTTCGTGTCGGAGGGTGCCGCAATGTATCACGAACTTCGGAAGGTCGTCCGAAAGGCAACAAATGCGGGATCTCGCCGAATTTGGCCGTGGCAAAATTTGCCACGCCCTCGAAGCTCGGAAAACCTTATAGAATCTTGGCTTTCGGGCTGTTTGAAGCGTCGTCATGAATAAGACGGGCTAGATGAACGGTCGCGGACGCTTTTCCGAATCGTCGTATCCGGCGATCTCGACCAGCCGCTCCCGGTCGAGAATCTCGAACTTTCGGTCCTTCCAGCGGATCATCCTCGACGCCGTCAGGCGCCGCAGGGTCTTGTTGGTGTGCACGAGCGACATGCCGAGCGTGTCGGCGACCAGCTGCTGGGTGAACGGAAACTCGATGGTCTTCCCCTTGGTGAGGCCCACGTCGTCGGCGCGCGCGAACAGGTGCAACAGGAGAAATGCGGTTCGCTCGATCGCCGATCGACGACCCACGCTGGTCAAATGTTCGTGGAGAATCTGCTCTTCCCGTGCGGCAAGCCACGTGAGGTCGAACCCAAGGCCCGGTTGCCGGCTGAACAGGGACCACAGCTTTTCGCGCGGGAAAATGCACAGAATCATGTCGGTGAGGGCCTCGACCGAATGCTGCATCTCGTCGAACACGCTGCCTTGCAGCCCGATGAAATCCCCCGGCAAGGCAAAATTGAGGATCTGCCGCCGCCCGTCGGGCAGCATCTTGTAGCGGAAGGCCCAGCCCGACAGCACCGTGTAGAGATGCGCGCTGTTCGTTCCCTGCAGCAGCACGCTCGTCCCGGCCTCCGCGTTCAGCTCGCCGGACTTGAAGTCGCTGACGAACTTCAGCTCCTCGGGCGTGAACTGGCGAAAGACCGGCTTTGTCCGCAGCGGACATTTCTCGCACGGAACCTTTCGCCCCGCTGGCGGCGCCGTAATCGCCATGAACGTCCCTCGCTGGCCCCTTCCGATAATCTCACCCGGCGAGGGCGCGGGCACTATGTATTTTTTAGGCACTATGTATTTTTTAAATGAGAGACGACCCTGTTTGAACTAGCCTGCGCCGCGCATTTCACGGAGAGGACTCGCCTCGGCACGAGGGAGACCTCGCCGGACCGCGTGGATTGGTGCTGCGCATGTCCGATTTCCATGGATTGGCATGAACATTTCGCCCGGAAACCACTTGGTCCCGCGCCGATGGCCCAATCCTCGGATTCCGAAATTATCGCCGGTGCGCGCATCCTGGTCGTCGAGGACGAGTTCCTGATCGCGCTCGAACTCCAGCGCATCCTGGAAGAAGCGGGTGCGCGCGAGGTTGTGGCGGTGGGCCATCCGGCGGAAGCGCTGGCCGCGCTCGGCGCGGATGCATCCTTCGACATGGCCGTGATCGACGTGCGGCTCGGCGCGGAGTCGGGCGAGCCGGTCGCGCGGGCCCTGGAGGAGCGCAGGATTCCTTTCCTCGTGACGACCGGGGTTGCCAACGGGAGCCCTGCATTGGAGGGATTCGGCGAGGTCCCGGTGGTCGAGAAACCGTATGACGCCGATACGCTGGTGCAACGGCTCGCCGCCGCGGTGCGCACCGCACGGCGGTGAATCGCGATCGCGCGTCCGTAGGGGCGCCCCTTGTGGGCGCCCTTCCAAAGGGCAACCACAAGGGTTGCCCCTACAGTTATCGACATCGATCCCCCCGCATACCCGGGGACGACGCAAACCGCGCCTGCGGTTGACCCGGCCGCGCCGCCATGCATCCTCCCGGCTTGCCGCTGCCAGGCGGTTCCGCGACACTTCCACCCTTGGACACGATGACCGAAACACAGCGAGAAGCGGCGCACCGTCCGCGCGTCGAAGACGAACGATTGCTGCGCGGCCTCGGCCGGTTCATGGACGACGCCGAGCCGCAGGATCGCGCCTATGCGGCCTTCGTCCGCTCGCCCCACGCCTTCGCGCGCATCATCTCCGTGAATGTCGCGGACGCAACGCCTGCGCCCGGCGTCCTGGTGGTCCTCACCGCGGCCGACATGGCCGGCGTGGGGAACATTTCGCGCCATCCGCCGATGACCGGGCGCGGCGGCGCCAAGATCGTGCAGACGCACCGCCCCGCGCTCGCCGGGGACCGCGTGCTCCATGTCGGCCAGCCGGTGGCGGCAGTCATCGCCGAGACGCGGGATCAGGCGCAGGACGCGGCCGAATTGGTCCTGGTCGAATACGAGGCATTGGAACCGGTGACCGACGTGCGGGACGCGGTGCGGCGCGATGCTCCGCAATTGTGGCCCGAGGCTCCCGGCAACGTCGCGCTCGACTGGCCGGGCCCGGTGGCCGACGACGGAACCAAGGCCAGGGAGGTCGACGCAGCAATCGCCAATGCGGCCCACGTCGCGCGCGTGACCGAAGTCAACCAGCGGATCGCCGTCGCCAGCATGGAGCCGCGCGGCGCCAGCGCGAGCTATGACGCGGCGGCCGACAGCTACACCTTGCGGGTATGCTCGCAAGGCGTGGGCCCGGTGCGCGATGCGCTGCTGCCCGTCATGGGTCTCAAGCGCGAGCAGCTGCGTGTGCTGACCGACGACGTCGGCGGCGCCTTCGGCATGAAGACCTCGCTCTATCCGGAATATCCCGTCCTCTTGGTGGCCGCCCGCCGGGTCGGCCGGCCGGTCCACTGGATGGCGGCGCGCGGGGAATCCTTCCTGAGCGACAACCAGGCGCGCGACACGGTGACGGAAGCGGAACTTGCGCTTGACGAGGAGGGTCGATTTCTCGCGCTCCGAATTCGCCACCTTGCCGGCGTCGGCTCCTTTCTCGGCGCGCTCGGCGCCCACATCCAGACCAACAACTTCTCGCGCTGCTTCCCCGGCATGTACGACATCCCGCGCGTGGCCGTGGAGGTGCGGTGCGTCTTCACCAACACGGTGCCGCTCGGGCCCTATCGCGGCGCCGGCCGGCCCGAGGCGAACTACGTGCTCGAGCGGGTGGTGGACGAGGCCGCCCGCATCAGCGGCATCGACCCGGTCGAGCTGCGCCGGCGCAATCTCATTCCGTCCGCCGCGATCCCCTATGCGACGGCGGTCGGCACCGTCTACGACAGCGGGGATTTCGCGCCGATCTTCGAGAAGGCGCTGGCCTTGAGCGACCATGCGGGATTCGGCGCGCGGCGGGCCGAAGCCAGGAAGCGCGGCAAGTATCGCGGCCTGGGCATTTCCTGCTTTCTCGAACATTCCGGCGGAGCGCCGACCGAAGGCGCCGCGCTGATCTTTCCCGGCGACAAGACCCTGGTGCTCGGGCTCGGCGTGCAGTCGACCGGCCAGGGCCACGCGACGGTGTTCCCCCGGCTCGCGGCGGAACGGCTCGGCATCGAACCCGACCGCGTGCGCCACCAGCACGGCGACACGCGGCTCGACATTGCCGGCTTCGCCTCTGTCGCCTCGCGTTCCGCCATGATGGCCGGCAGTGCCGTCGTGCACGCGGTCGATCAGATGCTGGAGAAGGGGCGCAAGATCGCGGCAAACCTGCTGGAGGCGGCGGAAGCCGACATCAGCTATCGCGACGGCGTGTTCGAAGTCGTCGGCACCGACCGGCGCATGTCGCTGTTCGACGTCGCCGAGACGGCCGCCGACGTGGCTTCCCGCGGCCTGATTGCCGAGGGCCTCGACACCAAGGTCAGCCTCGACACGCCGCAGGCCTTCCCCAACGGCTGTCACGTCGCCGAAGTCGAGATCGACCCGGAGACGGGCAGCGTGTCGCTCGTCTCCTACGCGGCGGTGGACGATTGCGGGAGCGTTCTCGATCCGGTGATCGTGCACGGACAGATTCACGGCGCCCTCGCGCAGGGTCTGGGGCAAGCGCTGTTCGAGCAGGCGGTCTATGACCGCAGCGGGCAGCTCGTCACCGGCTCGTTCATGGATTATGCCATGCCGCGCGCGGAACACATGCCGGACATCAAGGACGACAATCACCCGGTGCCGGCGACCACGAATCCGCTCGGCGTCAAGGGCGTGGGCGAAGCCGCCACCATCGGCTCGCTTGCCGCAATCATGAACGCGATCGCCGACGCCGTCCCCAACGGCGCCGGCACAAAGCTCGACATGCCGGCCACGCCCGAGAAGGTCTGGCGCGCGTGCCGGCAGGGCGCCGGCAAGTGACCGTCGTCATGGCCGGGCGAGCCGCCACAGCGGCGAGGGTTGTCCCGGCCATCCACGTCTTGCTTTGCTCCGCAACCGGAAAAAGAAAGACGTGGATGCCCGGCACAAGGCCGGGCATGACGAGGAGGAGCGATTGGCTCGGATGTGCGGCTTGCTCCACCACTCCCCTCGCGGGAGAGGTCGACTTGCGAGCGGAGCGTAGCGAAGCGACGCAAGTCGGGTGAGGGGGCGATTCTCGTTGGCTCAGACTCGCGGTCACACCCCCTCACCCGGATTCCTTCGCTCCGCTGCGCTTCGCTCGGAATCCGACCTCTCCCGCGAGGGGAGAGGTGGAGCAAGCGGCTCGCGCGTGCCCGAACCGGCCAGCCGCCGGCACAGCGGCAAAAGGCCGGGCATCATCGCGAGTGCGATGAGGAGCACGCCACCGCCCGCGATCCAGCGTATGCGCTCCCGCGCGCGCGAGCGCACCTCGCGCTTAACGAACTCCTCGCCGCGGCGCATCTCGCTGTAGGACTTGATGAACGCGGAGATGCGGCGCACCAAAAGATCGTCGAGCGCCTGACCTTCGGCGCGGCTGCGCGTCTCCAATTCGTTGAGCTCTTCCGCCTCGCGGCGATAGCGTTCGGCGTAAGCATGGGCATCCCGGTAAATGTCGGCCTCGCTGCGGGTGAGATAGATCCCGCGGACCGACGGAAAGACGTACTCGACCGCATCGAGGAGCGGCTGATCCGCGCGGGGCGCGGCCATGAGCAGGGCCGCCGAGCCCGCCAGGACGAGAGCAAGACCCCAGCGGCCGACCAGCACCGCACGCGCCATCGCGTGGGCGGCATTCCCCTGCACGAACGGGTAGATCAGGCCCGCCAGCGCCAGCATCGCGCCGAAGGTGCAGACCATGGCGGCGCCGGTCGGCAGGTCGGCGACGTAGGATGCGATGAGGCCGGCGGCGCTTGCGAGCGAGCCGGCCGTCCAGCCGATTGCGAGCTGCCGCGGCAAGCTCTCGGCGAACAGGACTCCGACGGCGGCCGGCATGATCAGGAAGGAAAACACCAGGAGCACGCCGGCGAGCGCGACCGACGAGGTGACCACCACGCCGAAGGTCGCGTAGAACATGAACTCCCACAGCCACGTTCCGCCTTTGGCCGGCGCCAGCCGGGACCACAAGAGCCAGTGGAGCGCGCCGATCGCGAGATAGAGCGGAACGATGGCCGCGAGCTCGGTGGTGCCGGTGGTGAGGATATTGCCGGTCAGGATCTGCTTGAGGTGCTCGGCGCCCTGCGGCGCCCGGTCGATCAGCAGAATGGCTGCCGCCGCCGCGACCACGTAGATCACGCCGATCAACGCCTCCTGCGAAATCCGCTTCGACCAGGTGCGCGTGAACGCGAGAAGAAAGGCGGCGAGCAGCGTGAAAGCGAGCGAATAGAGATAGGTCGCGCCGCCCTGCATCGAATGGCCGAGCATGAAGGCCACGGTGGTGCCGAGCGCGGCGATCTGGGCGAGCGCCAAGTCGACGAAGATGACGTTCCGCGCCAGCACCTGGATGCCGAAATAGGTGTGGATGCCGATCAGGCAGAGCGCCACCAGGAACGGCGGCCACAGCAGCGTGAGCGCGTCGGTCATCGCATTTGCGCCGACACGAGGGCGCCGACATTGGCGTCGAAGAGGGACAGATAGTCCTGCGCCGCCGGCAGCGCGCCCACCGATCCCGCCAGCAGCACCACGGCGGCGCCCGCCTTGGCGGCGACGAACGCCGCATTCTTCTCCGGCTCGTGCGGCGCCCGCACCACGACGCGCACGTCGCGCTCGCGCATGGTCTTGATCAGCTGGGCGAGATGGGCGGGGCTCGGCGGGACGCCCGGCTTCGGTTCGACGAAGCCGATGAAGTTCAGACGGAACCGCCGCGCCAGATAGGCCCAGGAATTGTGGTAGGCGATCATCGGCTTGCCCTGCACGGGCGCGAGCTTCACGTCCCAGTCCGCGAGCCTGGCCTCCAGGCGCGCGAGGAATGCAAGGCGCTGCGCTTCATAATACGGCCCGTTCGCCGGGTCGATCCGCGCCAACGTGTCGAGGATGTTGCCGGTGACGATCTCGGCGTTCTTCGGGTCGAGCCAGTAATGCGGATTCCCGCTCGCATGGGCGTGTCCGTCCGAGGGGCCGACGCTGGCGCCCCGCTGATCGAGGACGGCGATGGCGAGCGAGCCATCGACGTGGCCCGCTTCGCCGCGCCGGAGCCCGCGGATATTCGACTGCGTGAGGGTTGCCTGCGTGAGCAGCCGGTCGAACCAGAGGTCGAAGTCGAGCCCGACGCGAACGACCACCCGCGCATCCTTCAGCCGCACCACGTCCTGCGGCTTCGCCTGATACTCCTCGGCATCGATGTTCGGCGGCACGAGGCTCGTCACCTCGACCCGGTCGCCGCCGACCGCCTCGGCGAGGCTGCGCAGGTCCGTCGTCGTGGTGACGATGCGAAGCCGCTCTTGCGCGAGGCTGGGCGGGGCGAGCAACAGCGACATTGCGATCACGCAACCACGTAGGGTGGGCAAAGGTGCGGCCCGTGCGGTGCGGAACAGCATGATGCCAACATTCCGCGCCGTCCCTCGCCGCTGTGGCGGCTCGCCCACCATGGGCCCCGCGGCCGACCGCGTGGGCGAGCCGCCACAGCGGCGAGGGACGGCGCGGCTCAACGTCATTGCTGCGACCCGCAGGCGGGGGCCGCGCCTTTGCCCACCCTACACAGCCGTTACTTCTGCCACAGGCTCTTCGGCGTCAGGCAGTGCACGTTCTTTTCGGTGTCCGACGTTGCGCCGATGCGGCAGTCGCCGGCGATGCTGGTGAGCCCGTAGGCGTCGAGGCGCGTGAGCTGCCGCTTCTCGACCAGGAGGTTGATCATCCCCATGGCGGCCTCCTCCAACGCCTTGTTGAGGTCGGCGTTGCGGCCGTGCGAGACGTAGTCGGCCGCCGTCTCCTTGACCGGCAGCGGCGCCGGCGCCTTGGCCTTGGTATCCTTCGGATTGAAGCAATAGGCGCCGCGCACGATGTTGACCACTTCGGCGATGCGGCAGTCCCACGTCTGCGTCATGATGCGCTCGGCCTCGGCGGCCGAGACGTTGCGCTGCTCGGCGATGAACTTCGCCGTTTCGGCCTTGAGGATGGCGAGCGCCTTGTTGAGGTCCTCGTCATAGCCGACGGTGAGCCAATGGGTCGGCGTCTCGACCCGCGGCCATTCGAGCCGGCGGCCCTTGATCACGTCGACGGTGACGTTCATCTCCTTGAACGCGGTCTCGATGGCGGTCAGATTGATCTCGCCGTTGCCCTGGGCGGCATGGCCGTCGCTCACCCACAGGAGCGCGCCCTTCACGAACACCGGAACGTGCAGGCTGGTGCCGGCGGTGAGCTCGCGCAGGTCGAGATTGCCGGCGTAGCGCCCTGGCGGCACCGTGCTGTAGCGGCCGGGCTCGGCGCGCGCCACGCCGACGATGCCGGGGAACGGCCGCAACGGGACGACGATGCCGGGCAGGAATTCCGCCACCTTCTTGTCCCAGTCGAGATACATCAACCGTATCTGGCCGTCGGGGAATTCCTTCGGGAACAGGCCGGCGATGCCGGGATAATTGACGTTCATGCCGTAGGCGCGCGGGACGATCTTGTTGATCGTCACCTTCAGCACGTCGCCCGGCTCCGCGCCCTCCACGTAGATCGGGCCGGTCAGCGTGTGGGCGCCGCGCCCCGGATTGTCGGCGCGAATCTTTGCAAGGTCGGCGAGCGTCTTGCCGGGCATGAACTGGTCGTGGAAGTGCATCATGGTTTCCATGACGACGGTGTCGCCCGGATTGACCGTCAGCACCGGCTTCTGCGCGTTGTCGTACCAGCCCCACTGGGTGGTCTCCATGGTGGCCGGCAGGATGTGAACCTTGCCCTTGGTCTTGCTCGCCGGCACCACGGATTGAATTTGCGCCGCAGCGACGGTCGCCAGGCACGCGCCGGCCAGGAATGCCAGCGCGAAGGAAATTACGTGCGAACGTTTCATGGTTAACTCCTCCCCATTCTGAGCCGCCGGTCCGTAGGGTGGGCAAAGGCGCGGCCCATGCCGGCACGTAAACCAATGACGCTACGCCGCGCCGTCCCTCGCCGCTGTGGCGGCTCGCCCACGCGGTCTGCGGCATGGCCCATGGTGGGCACGGCGCGGACTGTTCGCATCAGGCGAATTCGCAGGCTGGGGCCGCGCCTTTGCCCACCCTACGAAACGCGATTCACTTCGGGGCCTGCCACAGGCTCTTCGGCAGCAGGCAATGGACGTTCTTCTCGGCGTCGGAGACCGCGCCGACGCGGCAGTCCATCGCCACGCTGGCAAGCCCGTAGGCGTCGAGCCGCGCGACCTTCTTGTCGGTCTCCAACAATTTGATCATGGCTTTCGACGCCTCGTTCATCGCCTTGTTGAGGTCCGCGTCCTTCACGTGCGTCACGTAGTATTCCGCGGTTTCCGCGGTCGGACGGTCCATGTCCTCCTTGTCCTGCACGTTCTTCGGGTTGAGGCAGTGGATGCCCTTCTTGACGTTGACCACCTGGGAGACGCGGCAATCGGACACCGTCGGCATCAGCGTCGCCGCCTGATCGGCGGACACGTTGCGCTGCTCGGCGAGGAACTTGACGGTCTGCGCCTTCGCCTGGTCCCAGGCCTTGTTCAGGTCCTGGTCGAAGCCCATGGTGATCCAGGATTTCGCCGTCTCGATGCGCGGGAAGTCGAGCGGCTTGCCCTTGACCACCTCGACCGTGATGTTGAATTCCTTGTACGCGGTCTCGATCGCGGTCAGGTTCACCTCGCCGTTGCCCTGGCCCGCATGGGAATCTCCGGTCCACAGCAGCGCGCCGGGCACGTGCACCGGCACGTAGAGCGTGGTGCCGGCGACGAGGTCGCGGATATCCATGTTGCCGGCAAATTCGCCCGGCGGGACGGAGCTGTACTGACCGGGCTCCTTGCGCGCGACGCCGATCGTCCCCGGGAAGGGTTTCAGCGGGATGTATACGCCGGGCAGGAACTCGGTGACGTTCTTGTCCAGGTCGAGGTACATGTATTTGACCTGTCCATCCTGGTATTCCTGCGGGAACTGGCCGAACATGCCGGGGACGTTGAAATTGGTCGCATAGGCGCGCGGCACGATCTTGTTCAGCGTCACCTTCAGCACGTCGCCCGGCTCGGCGCCGTTGACGTAGATCGGGCCGGTCAGGGTGTGCGGGCCGCGCCCCGGAAAGTCGGTGCGCAGCTTCTTGATTTCCTCGATCGTCTTTCCCGGCACGACCTGGTTGTGCGAGTGCATCATCGTTTCCAGAACGACGGTGTCGCCGGAATCGATGCGCAGGACCGGGGCCTGGGCATTGTTGAACCAGCCCCACTGCGTGGTCTCGAGCGTTGCCGGAAGCAGATGGACCTTGCCCTTGGTGCCGCTGGCGACGGCGACCGACTGTGCGTTGAGGTACCGGCAAGTTCGTTTAGGAACTTCAAATCGAAAAGCGGCACTAGAATCATATACTTGCTAGTGCCCCTTTGTTTCCGAAGTTCGTGTGAGAGAGTGCCGCAATGTATCACGAACTTCGGAAACGGGGCACTAGTGTCCCGATTCCGAAGTTCGCAATCACTGGCGCCACACTCTCATGCGAACTTCGGGTTCGGGGCACCAGTATATCGAAGCGCGAGGCGTTGCCATAGTTGGAATAAGCGGCACCGGCGGCTTGGCCATGCTGCGTTCTTCGGCATAATGGCCGCGGCTGGGGAGGACGGATGAGCACGACCGCGGCCGGCACCGGCCGGCACATCGACGACGTCGTGGCGCGCATCGAGCGCCTGCCGACCTCGTGGTGGCACGTCAAGACGCGGATCATCGTCGGCGTCGCCACCTTCTTCGATGCCTTCGACGCGCTGGCGATCGCGACCGTCCTGCCGGTGCTCGCCCCGCTGTGGAAACTGACGGCGCCGCAGATCGGGATCCTGATCTCGGCCGGCTTTCTCGGGCAATTGGTCGGCGCGCTGTTGTTCGGGTGGGTGGCCGAACGCTTCGGCCGCATGACCGCAATGGTATGGTCGATCGCGACCTTCGCGGTCATGAGCCTCGTCTGCGCCTTCGCCTGGGACTACAATTCGCTCCTCGTCTTCCGCACCATCCAGGGCATCGGGCTCGGCGGCGAGGTGCCGGTCGCCGCCGTCTACATCAGCGAGCTTTCGCGGGCGCGCCACCGCGGACGCTTCGTCCTCCTCTACGAAATGGTGTTCCCGATCGGCCTTGTCGCCGCGAGCCTTGTCGGGTTGTGGGTCGTGCCGCGTTGGGGCTGGCAATACATGTTCGTGATCGGGGCGCTGCCGGCGGCCCTGGCGCTATTGCTGCGGCGCCTGCTGCCGGAATCCCCGCGCTGGCTTGCGGTGCATGGACGTCTGATCGAGGCCGAAGCCGCCGTTTCGCTGATCGAACGCGAAACAGAGAAGGCAACGGGGCAGCCGCTGCCGCCGCCGCAGCCCGTGGTCTCCACCTTGGAAAAGGGAGCCTCCTGGTCGGATCTGTTCGGTCCGGGCTACCTGCAGCGCACGCTGGTCGTTTGGGTGATCTGGTTCACCGCCTATTTCGCCAATTACGGCATCGCGATCTGGCTGCCGACCATCTACCGCACGGTGTTCCGGCTGCCGCTCGACGTATCGCTGCGCTACGGATTGATCACCCAGGCGGTCGGCCTCCTCGGCACGCTGATCTGCGCGCTCGCCATCGACCGGGTCGGCCGGCGGCCGTGGTTCGCGGTGTCCTTTGCCGGCGCGGCGCTGGCCTTCGCCGGCCTCTGGCTGCAAGCGGCGCCCTCGGCGGAGCATGTCCTGATCTACGTCAGCATCTCCTATTTTTTCATCAGCTCGATCAATATCGGCGTGTACCTTTACACGCCGGAACTCTATCCGACCCGCGCGCGGGCGCTCGGGGTCGGAATCGCCACTGCGTGGCTGCGCCTTGCCTCGATGATCGGACCCGCCATCGTCGGATTCATGATCGGAGCCGGACTGCCGACGGTTTTCCTCACCTTCGCCATCGCGGCAGCGCTCGCCGCCGTCGTGACCGCGCTGTTCGCGGTTGAAACCAAAGGACGCGTGCTGGAGGAAGTGTCACCTTAGAAGTCGCGCGCCCGACTGCCCTCTCTAGAAACGGAGAAACGTAATGCCCAAGAATAGCAACAAGGTCATCATCAGCTGCGCCATCACCGGCTCGATCCACACCCCGACCATGTCCGACGCGCTGCCGATCACGCCCGATCAGATCGCCCAGCAGTCGATCGCGGCGGCCGAGGCGGGCGCGGCGATCCTGCATCTGCACGCGCGCGATCCCAAGGACGGGCGGCCGTCCCCCGACCCCGACGTGTTCATGCAGTTCCTGCCGCGCATCAAGCAGAACTGCGAGTCCATCATCAACATCACCACCGGCGGCGCGGTGACGATGACGGTCGACGAGCGGATCGCGGCCGCCAACCGGCTGTCGCCGGAAATGTGCTCGCTCAACATGGGCTCGATGAACTTCGCGCTCTACCCGATGGCGCGGCGCTACAAGACCTGGAAATACGATTGGGAGGAACAGTACCTCAAGCAGTCCGACGCATACATTTTCCCCAACACGTTTCGCGACATCGAGAAGGTCTACAAGACGCTGGGCGAGGGTCACGGCGTCAAGTTCGAGCACGAGTGCTACGACACCGGCCATCTCTACAATCTCGCCCACTGCATCGACCGCGGCCTGTTCAAGCCGCCGGTGTTCCTGCAGCTGATCTTCGGCATCCTCGGCGGCATCGGGCCCGATCTCGACAACCTCCTGTTCATGACGCGCACCGCCGACCGGCTGTTCGGCGACGATTACCACTGGTCGGTGCTCGCCGGCGGCCGCCACCAGATGAACTTCTGCACCATGGCGACGATGCTGGGCGGCAACGTCCGAGTCGGGCTCGAGGACAGCCTCTACATCGGCCCCGGCAAGCTCGCCGCCAGCAACGCCGAGCAGGTGGCGAAGATCCGCCGCATCACCGAGGAGCTGGGATTCGAGATCGCGACCCCGCAGGAGGCCCGCACGATGCTGGGCCTCAAGGGGGCCGACCGGGTGAAGTTTTGAGGTAGCTCAGCGTCGTAGGGTGGGCAAAGCGGAGCGACCCCCGGACTTGATCCGGGGGGACGCGTGCCCACCAGGCATACATCGATGCGCGTACGGGGAAACCGACCGCGGCATTGCGGTGACCGGGAACGAATTCGAAAAATGGCCGACCCCTCCCGCCGAGCCGCCGAAGACTGGAGCGCCAGCCAGTACCTCAAGTTCGAGGACGAGCGTACCCGCCCGCCGCGGGATCTCCTGGCGCAGGTGCCGCTCGATCGTCCCGGGCGCGTGGTCGATCTCGTCTGCGGGCCCGGCAACTCGACGGAATTGCTGATCGAGCGGTTTCCCGACGCGGACGTCATCGGGGTCGACTCGTCGCCGGATATGCTGCGACAGGCACGCGAGCGGCTGCCCCGCTGCACGTTCGTCGAGGGCGATCTTTCGACCTGGACGCCCGGGCAGGGCACCGATCTCCTGTTCGGCAATGCCGTGTTCCAGTGGGTGCCGAAGCATCCCGAGGTGCTGGCGCGGCTGCTGCAGTCGCTGCCGCCGGGCGGCGTGCTTGCCGTACAGATGCCGGACAACACCAACGAGCCCGCGCTCATGCTGATGGAAAAGGTCGCGGCATCCGGCCCGTGGACCGCTGCGATCGCGCAGGCCAAGGCGGCGCGCAACGACCTGCCGCGGCCGGAGGATTACTACGATCTGTTGCGTCCGCTGTGCAGCCGTATCGACATCTGGCACACGCACTACAATCACATCATCGAGGACCACGCGGGC